>Ga0307517_10002410_pt1 | contig 29947 bp, 32 predicted proteins | sample 23_EM_MG_FD_194515 | JGI IMG/M metagenome (GOLD analysis project Ga0307517, IMG submission 194515) | Populus trichocarpa ectomycorrhiza microbial communities from riparian zone in the Pacific Northwest, United States - 23_EM | ecosystem: Host-associated > Plants > Roots > Unclassified | place... | reverse complement strand
TGCTTTTGCTTTTCCCACCCACCCTCCCTTTCTTCTCTTTTACTCTAGCATTACCTGTCCTTCGAGTTAAAACGAGATATTTTGATTGGGACCAGGCGCCTTTGTGGCACCTGGTTGCCGCCCGCTATCCCTCTTCTGTGTGTGACTTGGAAACATTGGTTTCTTGATCTTCTCATAGAATGACCTGTTCTTGAATCTTAGTCAGCACCTATCGTGTCTCCACATATGATCCTGAGGGAGGAGACAATGATTCCGGCAGGAGCGCAAGAGAGCGCTCGACGGATCTGTTACGGGTGGAGATGGTTCTGGGAGTGCCATTGTGAGGACGCTTCATTCAGATAGTTGGTTGGATGGCTGCTACTCGAGTGTAATATTGAAATCAGTGAGATCGCTTCATTCCTGTCTGCCGACACGCTTAGTAAAAATTTTGCAGCTTGGAATATGGGACCAATCGGATCCATTTGCCCAAAAAAACAGGCCGTAAGCACTCCGATTGGTAGAAGGTTCGTATATGTCTATGGTGTGAGTCCCAGTTACTTCGAGAATGCGTCATTTAATGTCTACATAGAATGAGAAGCGCCGATTTTGTTTCGGGCTTCCCGAACTTGAATTTACTATGGGAACTCGAGCTAAGAAACCCATTTCAAGCAATGCATATGATTCGTGAGTCTTCTGAGACGATATGGAACGCCACCAATTAACCAAGGTAGGTACTTGTTGTCGTTTGCGGACGGTGTTATGAATTGAATATTTGAATTGTAGGGTCAAGTGACTTAATGTATCCCTTGAACGTTCGTCATCATTGAGTCACTTCAAGTCGTACTCTACAATCTTTCGCTGGCCATATTCAGAGACTCAATGAGAACGCGATGGATTGCGCCTTTGGTCCTGTGATATGAACCATGATAAGGGTTAATCTATTAACCCTGTCTAGTCTCTAGATGGGAGTCGAGCTTTTAAATCTTTCGTTCTTGCTCCCTAGAATCCAGCCTCTTCGATTATCTGCTCGGGAATTTCTCATCTGAAGATGTACTCAAAGAACACAACTTGTCATCGGACTTATGTTACAACCACGAAGCATGTAACGCTGAAGACCGCTTCGACCACCACCATTTCCCGGACAACCCTTATCCCAGGCAATACTAGCATCTATAATACTGGAAACCGTGAGTCCTGGACCGCCGTGCATTGCATTGATATACCTTACAAGTTGATAAAACTTCTAGCATCGACATCCATCATCTTAATACCGGTTAAAACTTTCATCACATATGTAAAAACAGTGACGACCACGATTCCAACACGTGTCTGCGTTCCAAAGTCGAGTACTTTGACAAGTTATTCAACGCCGAGGCCGTCTTCCCCCACTTCGACTCCAACTTCATCGATTTATGTCATTACTGCAACGGTTTATACTTCTCCATCTCCCTCAAGGACGCCGTCGTATTCGAGTGTATACGTCACGGCCAGATCCGACGCTCAACTCGAATCCAGAGAGTTTCCCACCAGCTTACGGATGATCAAAGGTTGTCAAGCGTCGACTACAAGTGTAATCGGGGGGATGGCAGGCATTTTCTTGCTCGGCGTTGTCATATATTACATCTTGTCCGTATTTTTTTCTTCTTCCAAGCCTGCGCTAACGATCTTATACAGCTTTAAAAAGGCGACAATTCGTCTCAATGGAAACGATGATAGGCACATTCCCGAGGTGGTAGAACAAGCCTGAAAAGGGTGATTGAAAATTTGGTGGTTTTGATTTTTTCACCTGCGCTTGTCGATATGACACTGTACTACACGGACTTGGATTATGATTTCAGTTACCTTGTACACCTGATTATCTTATTTGGACCGCATGTGTTCCGTTGACATAGCCACAAATGCTGTCCTTCCCCAATTCATCATCCAATACTCGCGAGCTTCGTTTGGATGGCCCAGTCAAATTGTATGGAGCCTTCATGCCTAACCATATCAACTAATTTAACTGCCCTTTTCCCATCTACGTAGCCTGTATATCTGGTGTTAATAACTTCTCAGCGGTCAACGCTTCATTCAGCATGACCGTCAATCCGATCCAGGACTCGGGTCCCGATAACAGTGCGTTTCCAGCTCGCTCGAACCAAACGATACTTATAATCATCAAGAGCTTCGAAAAATCGTCAATTGGTTCACGTCCGTCAACTTCAGATCCACTCAACATGATACTTTTTCCAAACATACCCATGGAACCGGCACTTGGTTTATCAAAAGTCCGGAATTCCAGGCTTGGCTTTCGAAAGATAGTGGTCTCCTGTGGGCCAAAGGTCCTCGTAAGTCCTTAACTCTTCGATGTCCATCCGCTCATTCACATGGTAGCTGGTGCTGGGAAAACAATCCTTTCGTGAGTGGTGGGTGTCACATTAATTTGCCATATTCAACTGTCCCCTAGATCCATCGTTATTCATCACCTTCAGGAATACTCTTCCGTCCAAGAAACTCCCGTCATCTTTGCATATTCTCGATATTCAAACAGGTATTCTATCACAGATATACTCGCTTCCTTCGTCAAACAACTTGCTCAAGACAACCACTCTGTCATCCTCCCGATCATCGAACCGATTTACGATGGTCACCAGAGAAAGGAGACACGGCCCAGCAAAGAAGAACTACTGGATCTACTCAAGAAGCTCCTCAACTTGTTCAAGAAAACGTATATCATCATCGACGCATTGGACGAAATTCCCGATGACACAAAGGCCGATCTTTTGGCGGTCCTTCTGTCGCTTCAAGCGAGCGGGGGAAGTCTGCTCCTCACCTCTCGTCCATTGCAAGTACTTGAGCCCCTTCTTCCAAATGCGGTGTATATTTACGTTGAGGCTGGAAATCGGAGTGACATGGAACTCTTCATCGACAAACAAATTGACGAAAATCCGTATCTAAAAGCGGTGCTCAGAGGAAAGGAAGCAGAGAAGAAGGAGGTCTGTGCGAAACTCAAGCGAAAGTCACAAGGAATGTGTGTGTCTTAATTTTGAATAATGCAGGGAACTAACGAATATGTCCAGGTTCCTATTAGCCTCGCTGCAAATTGACAACTTGAAACATTGTATTTCAATCAAGAAGCTCCTCACCGCCGTTGAATCGCTTCCGTTGGGGTTAAATGCAATGTACGAACGCACATGGGAACGGATCGAGGAACAGACTGACGACGAGGTTTCTCTTGCGAGGAAAGTGATCATTTGGCTGACATATGCATATCGGCCTTTGAAGGTCACAGAACTACAGCATGCAGTCGCGGTGCCGGATGAGGGGGACGGGTTTGATGAGGGAGATGTCACGGCTGAGGAGTTGATAATTTCAGCGTGTTGCGGGTTGATCATGGTAGATCAACAAAGCAGAATTGTTCGCCTTGTTCGTGAGTGTATCGTGTGTATCGTGAAGTCTTCTTATGGTCGAATAATGGATTATTAGACTACACCGCATACGATTTCTTCAGACAGTACTCTTCAGGGTTATTTTCAAGACCGCACACGTTCATTGCCACCAGGTGTACCGCATATCTGTCATCATTTGGTTTTGTACAACAAACCCCATTGGACCGGGATAGGCTCCAGAAGTTCTTGGTTAGACATTTCCTCCTTCATTATGCATATCATCATTGGGGATGTCATTCGAAAGCCTGCTATGGCGAAGGTGGCTTACCTGCTGCTGTGGTCGTCTTTTTTGCTCAATGGGACACCTATCCTTATATCAACGATTACGATTTCGACCTGCTGAAGCCTAGTCACATTGCGGCATGCTATGGTCTCTCAGACCGATTACCGGCAACGGATGAATGGTGTGTTGAAGTTTCGGGAATCTTGCAGCATACACCGTTAATTTCAGCATCTGCTAACGGACACAAAACATTTGTTGAAAAGCTACTCGGTCGAAACAATGTCAACATTAATTTTCAAAATAAGCATGGTCGAACTGCACTCTTTGCGGCTTCCCGTAATGGCCACGAAGAAATTGTGAAGCTGCTTCTTTCTCGAAACGACATCGTTATCAACACTCCTACCCGGTCATATTCGGTCTGGAGTGGCCCGGACACTCGTATTCAAACACCACTTCATGCAGCTTCTTGTGGAGGCCACGAAGCAATTGTCAAGCTGCTCTTGTCTCGAAACGATCTCAACATTAATTCACGAGATAAGAATGGTCAAACAGCACTTTTTCTCGCTTCCCGTCATGGCCACGAAGAAATTGTCAGACTGCTTCTTTCTCAAAATGACATCGCTATCAACACTACTACCATCCGGTCAGCATTCCTGGCTGACACTCCTGGCCAAACACCACTCCTAGTGGCTTCTCGTGGAGGCTACGAAGCGATTGTCAAGCTGCTTCTGTCGCGAAACGATCTCAACATTAATTCACAAGATAGGGGTGGTAAAACAGCACTGTTTCTCGCTTCCTTTCATGGGCATGAGGAAATCGTCAAACTCCTTCTGTCTCGAAACGACATCGCAATCAACACTACTACCATCCGGTCAGGACTCTGGCGTGACACTGGTCAAACACCGCTCCTGGTAGCTTCTGGTGGAGGCCACAAGGGAATTGTCGAGCTGCTTCTGTCGCGAAACGATCTCGACATTAATTCACAAGATAAGAAAGGTCGAACAGCACTCTATCTCGCCTCTTTTCGTGGGCATGAAGCAGTTGTCAAACTTCTTCTTTCCCGAACCGATGTCGATATTAATTCACGAACCATAGATGGTCAAACATCACTCTCTGCCGCTTCATTACATGGGCACGATATAATTGCCAAGTTACTTCGCTCTCGAAATGCTGTGTAATACATAATATTTAGCCCATATTCTGTTTGATTCATTCTGAATGCATCAAAATTAGGTAACCACGCAGCACGGACCCCGAAATCTAGCGTGCAGCTCTGCCCCAGTCACCCACAAATCTCCCGGTTTCACCTCCTACCCTACTACCACTACCACCAGAACTCAACCGAATAGCTATACAATGGACGGTTGGTCCAAGATCTCCGCAAGTCTCAACTTGAACAACCTGAACCTGTCCCAAGCCGGGACGAAGTTCAGCAAGGGTTTGAGCTCGAGCGTTCAGGCTACCAAGGAAAGGTTGGGACAGGTCGCGCCTGATGAGATTACGGAGCTTCCTCAGGGTGAGCCTCAATCCCCCACTTTTGTGTGTTCTGACACGGATGAGACTGACACGTTACTCTTAGAGTATAAAGATCTTGAGGCTCGTGTTGACGCGTTGAAAGCTGCTCATCTCGCCATGCTCAAGTAATTTTCCCCTCTTCAAAAGAAAGGAAAGCGAAATCTAATGATGTATGCATTATAGGATAACCAAAGTATACGAATTCGAGACATACGACTATCCCGTCCAAATCCAAGAATCCATCTCCGAATTATCCTCCTCCATCGGATACAACATCACCTCCTTCGCCGCCTCCAACCTAAAAGGCACCTCCCTCCCCGCCCCAAACGCCCCAGGCGCACCACCCGAATCGCAGCATAAAACACTCCCCCATGCACTCTGTCGTGCCGCCAACACCGCCGCCGTGGCCACTTCTCCTTCTTCTTTTGGTCAAGGACATGTCCCTGCGGGAGAGAGCGCGTCGAGGTTGAGTAAAGCGTTGGGATTGTACGGTGATGGATGGGAAAAGATTGCTGGTGCGAGGTTGGATCAGGATGTGGGTATTCAAGAGAATTTTTTGCATCCTTGGCAGACCACTTTGAATGCTTCGATTGCGGTTGCGATGAAGGCGAGACAGGCGGTTAGAGGGAGTAGGTTGGAGTTGGACGCTGCGAAGCAGACGTGGGTTTTTCTTCCTTTCAGTTTTTGCGGTATTATTGACTTTTTCTTTTATTGAAGACTTAAGAATGCGAACCCGGCAAAACAAGAGCATGCCCGTCTTGAAGTTGAGAATGCGGAAGATGATTTGGTTCAGAAAACCGAAGTGGCGATTACGTTAATGAAGACCGTTCTCGAAAACGTACGTCTCCGTCACTCAAAAGGGCCATGGTAATTCATTTATTTTTCGTGAATAGCCTGAGCCGATCAAGAACTTGAATGAGCTCGTGAAAGCACAATTGTTTTATTTTAGTGTGGCTGCTGAAGCGCTCGCTTCTGTTCAGGGCGAGATTGAAGAGCTGAGTGTTGCTGCTGAGGGTGAATATAGGTGAGCAGGCATTTCCTTCCTTCTGGAATGTACTCATTCGTGATGATAGAAAGTCTCGCGACCACTGAGATTCCACTCGCTTGAAACTGGCTTTGGACACATTTCTTTTTACGAGTTGTAATGTTGCTTTTTTTGGTGAAACCCTCCTTATATTATTTTGATAATGCAAGTCATTCAACGTCCGAATTCAAAAGTTACATTGAGCATGCTACACTTTGTACCGCCTTCCTGTCTTTGTGAAGAAGGTTTGAAGAACGTAGACTTGGAGACTGCAAAGGAACATGGGTTCGGGCTTCAACAGATGAGGAAGAGAGAACGTACACTGCCATGCCAATAACACAAAACATCTCGAAAACGGCGTACCAGAAAAGACGACTGGGAAAAAGTGAGAAACGTCAAGGGCAGAAAAAGGCGACCAACCTTTGTATTGATTTGACGACTGAGAAACCCCGATTCTCTTGCGTATGAAGACTGAAATATTTCGTCAAATTTTAGGAAAAGCGAGAGAGAAAGAACGGACTGTTTCTGCAACCTCTTGATACTCATCAACATGCCATTCAATCTGAAAATGCTCTCCTCCAAGGCGCTGGTATGCTCTGAAATCTGACCTGCTTTAGCGGACACCTCGCGCCTGGGTTCGTTCTCGATGAGGATATCAAAGTCGACGAGTTTGTCAGTGAGGGTGGACATGTCGTTCTCGAAGCAGAAGGCGTATTCGCCGACGGTGTTTGCGGTGAGGACGTAGTCGCCCTGACGTTCTTTTTCGCCGTCGAGGAGGATTTTTTGGTGTGGGTCTTTGATGTCAAAGTCTATGTCGAATGAGCCGCCGGATTGGACCTTTGAGGGCTGTTATGGGGGATATTTGAAGGTGGTGGAGGGTACGTACAGCAAAGTAGAACTGGGTGGTATGTGTATGAGCAAGTCACTGTGTTAGCTGTGGTGGTAGGGTACGCACACCGATCTTTTCGCCAGCCTTGTCTACATCGGCGTAGAAGCACACACGTTCGTTCGGTGCGATTGCGGTGGTGAGCGCAGCTGCATTGGCGGAGACAGCGAGACAGAGGAGGAGGAAGGTGAGGAACATGGGTTGGTCGGAGTCTGAATGCATCTTGCCCGATGAACACGACGACGGACGGTGCGCTGGCGTGGCTGCTGTCGCTGTCCGCCACATGCGCGAGCTCGCCTGCCAACGACGTGTTCGCCGACTGGCTCCCTGCATCGTCGTCGCCGTTCCAGGACTTCTCGTCGTCGTCGCAGGATCTCTTCTTGAACGCCAACTCGCCCTCGCCCCTCTCCCCAAGCTACCGTCTCGCCTCTCCTGCTGTTAATGACCTCCAAATCTCCCCTTTCGCATCCTATCTCGGTCTCTACGACCCTCCTCTTGCTCTGCCCTCCCTGCCCTTCTCCGACGTCTCGCCTGTCGTTCGTGCCTCTCACAATCCAGACGAGTCAGATAAGGAAAACCATCCACCCAAGATGCGAAAAATGAAGTGCATCTCCTCTTCAACGTCTTTTCTGGAAAAACTACAGTCGGCTCCTCCGATTTTGCAACAACATCGCCCTGCGACTCCTCTACCTGCTGCTCACTTGTCTACCAATCTAGATCTGCTCGATGCCTCCTCTCAAAGTCATCTAGTTCTCTTATCCCCCGTAAAACTTCCCGGTCCATCGCTCCATATATCTCCAGTGCCCGCACCCGTTTTCACAACCCCTCCTCGTCCAACCAGCGCTTTTCTCTCGCCGCTATCTCCCCTCACCCCGCTTTCGAGCCCCCATCCTCTCAAAATAAAGATCACCCTCAAGCGAAAGAACGCCGATCCAACTACTCCCTTCAGGACGACTAAAAGGCCGCGCCGTACTTGCACTCGTCCCGTTCAAGCTCTTTCGTCTATCGAACAAGATCAACTGACTGACGACGAAGGATCCCCACCCGCTGAAGAAAAACCTACTCAACACGAGATTCCTCGCTCTGTCTACCCCGATCGAACCTTGCCTACTGACATCGAGATATCCTCGGCCTTTCCTCTCCTTTACAGACGTTTCCCCGTAAGCACATATTACCAACCACCAAATGAAGAGTGAGTCCCAACCCCTCTAATTCACAACTTATCCTTACTGGCTTGTCAAGCTCGCCGTGTACTTTGTTCAAACTCACACATCCTGGTGGGAATTATAACCCCCCACGACGTGTGTTTGACCTGTACACCCCTCGTTTTGTGCGAGGCAAAGGCGCAGAAAAAGTAGGGCTGTGTCCCATTTGCATCGAACCTGTCAATCGAGGAGGAGAAAGTAAACGGCTTTGGCTCGCTATGAAATTTTCTGCTTTCAAGTGGTGCGTTTCCCATTCTGTTCTCTCCAGCCTTTTTCTAAACCGATCTTTCAGAGTGTATTGTCAATCTTCTTTAAATACGTTTCTGAGCTATTGATACAGCTATCACATGCAATACGCACATGGTGAGTATGGTGATGGGTTCTTCGAATAAAACTAAGGACTTTGTGTAGGCATTTCTGCTTCTACAGGCAAGCCTTTCTCCCCTCCGACCGCTTTCCGCATCGTACGCCGTCCAAACGCAGGGAAGAACGAAAAGCTTCGCATCCAAGAAGGAAAATGTCACAAATGCTCAAAATGGGTCGTCGTCGAGGGAATAAAAGATATGGAGAGCAAGGTTTGTCTCTCTCTCTCTGAAAATTTCTTAAAAGATTGAGACGAGTATGTGATTAGGTTCCGGAACTTTATTGGTACGTTTTTTTCCCCAACCATGTCTTCATCATATCTCGGTATGAACGGAACAAGGTGGAAACACGCCGCGACTTGTCATCACGATTCGACTCTCCGAGGTGAAGGCGACTACTTTGAGCAAGACGATGTATACAACAAGCTTTTATCATTTGAACAACTCGACGACGACGCTTAAATTGGCGACACGAAAAAAAATAGCCTCACTGGATTTCTAATAGCATGATCCTTTTTTTCTCCTTTGCTGTCTCTCTCTCTCTCTGCATTATTGTTATTCCATATCATTTGTTTGAACAGCAGTTTTTTAATTCGCATTGCATGATTTTCGTCCATTTCTGTATTTATTCATCATCATCATCATCACCATCAACATCGATTCAATCACTTGCAGGAACTGTATACATGTATACGACATCGCTTTCGCTTCAGATCGAGGAACAATAATGTAACCGTGCCATTCATTAGTTGAGACTGAAGGGAAGGAAAAAAAGTTGAACATTGATTCTGCCCATCCTGGTCAAATAAAGTCCACTTTGAGAAATACGGTGAGTTATGTAACAAAGGTTTCTTTTTTTTTCTACCCACTGAATGGCTGGTCCTCTAGCGATGGAATTTGTGACTCATTTCCTTTCTTCATCATGGCTTTTCACGCAATAACTGCAGAACTGTTGGCACTGTAGTTCCATCCAATCCGCCGAACGTACGAGCATTCTGTCCTGAGTTTGCGATCATCTCCATCCTCACCTAACTCTCTTCTTTAGCCGGATCATCATCACCAGCACTTTGCGATAACCACTTTGCGTCTCTTTTTGCACATTTACCGTTTACGGTCTTTTTAGCACCCTCAAAAAAAGGGGACTCTAGACTGCAGGGCCTGCTCTTTGTACCCGCCTAGTAATTCCAAACGATGTGATGGGCCCCAGATTGTAGCAGGGTGAGTTGCACGAAGTCGGGAAAGTAGATAATCGGGAAAAAAAAAAGTTGATCGTCGGTCATCCTCAAAGACTCGGAGTTGAACTTGAAGAATGTTGAACCCAAGTGATCTCGTCCAATTGCAACTGACAATAAATGCATTGTAACGGAGGCCAAAGCTAATTTACATGCCCAAAAAGATGAAAGATATACCAACTTGAAACAGACCTGGAATTCCTGTTTCAATTATTTTTTCTTTCTTTATGATTTGCTGTCTCTCTGCTTTAATATTTCCTGTTTTGCGCCAAGTAGTTGACGGTAAAAACGGCTGATGGAAATATTTAGTGTCTTAATCACGGAGTCATCGAAATTTGTATCATTACTCACGGATGTTGCTTAATGCATTTTTAGCAGAGTACGCCTGAATCTCCTTGATCATGTCCGCTGGCGGGAGGTTGCCCAGTGCCCTAATGAAATAAGCAATAAGGCCAGCCACATGAGGGGTTGCCATCGATGTTCCGGAAATGGTCTTGACGGCCTGGTGTTGAAAAAGATATTAGTCTAACCGTCAACGACACCACAATTTTTTAAAAGCGACTGACGGTGTCAGAATCCTTCCAGGCAGATATAGTTGCCACACCAGGAGCGAAGACCTTGATGGAGGGCCCATAGTTGGAGAAAGAGGCACGCGCGTCATTGATGTCTGAGGCTCCCACTGTGCAAGCGGTGCATTCACGAGCAGGTGAAGTACCATCGGCAGCGACATTGCCATTCCCAGCAGCGACGGCAACGTGAATACCGCTGCTTGTTAACTGTCGAACAGCTAGATCAAGCATGAGATTCGCTGGCCCTCCAAGTGACATGTTGACGACTGAAGGATTCCTAGTGCTGCGAGCCCGATTCCTCACCCAATTAAGGGCATCAATACTAAAAGTCTAATTAGCAACTTTAAACCCAAGTAAAATCGGTCCACTGACATGTCGGAATAAGCACCAGAACTAGTAGGTTTCGTTATTTGCTATCTTTTCGTAAAATCCAAACGCACCCTTGGTCACTCAAGGCTTTGACGGCAATGATTGTAGCCCTCTTTGCGACGCCATACTGACCACCAGCTGCTGTTCCACTGAGGAAGTATTTCTTTTAGCGTGAATGGAAATCGGAGGAGGGCATGATCTAGACGCACGCAACATGTGTGCCATGGCCATTACCATCTGCATTGGGATAACCACCGAAGGTTGCTCCCCAGATCGCACGACCACCAAAGCATTGCTTGCGGGACTCAGAACATAGCCAACTCAAATACAATAAAGGTGCTTACATGGCTGATACGTACTCCAGTGTCTGTGGTAAGAATAAAGATTGGCAACGTTAAAAAATCGCGAAGTAACTAACTCACCAACAACGTAAATGTCAACCCCCTCTCCTAAGAGGTTATCAGGGAAAAAGTAGGGGAAGGTAAGTGAACTGCGGCATCATGCATGAGTAAAACGACCATCATACGTCCTCCTTATAATCGAACTCACTTTGGGTCTGATTCCTTGCGCAGAGGTGGGCGGTAACTGATGCGGCTAAGGCCCCAGGGAGCATCGTATCTGCGATCCATTAGCAGAAGATTTAATAGGGCATGCAAAGTCTCGTACTGGATGCCAGAGATAGTGGCGACACCATCTTCGGTGACGGCCTCAACGTCTGGGCTGTTGAGGATAATTTTCAACACATTTGTAGGAAATTTACCTGTTCATGTCAAATGGTGAACATAACAACCATAAAATGATAACAAACCGATAACAAACCAGCAAAGCCATTGATGAAATCCCATTTTTGTGTAACGTCGCCACCGTCGTTCGCAATTCGCGCAATCAGCTTGTCTTTACTAACGTCGTCCTTCACTTTGACAAGGTATCGGTCGGCTGCGGCATCGGGATACCTGTCGACAGTGAGCACGGACACCGCCGACCCAGCAAGGGAAAGAAGTGAAATGGCTGTTGTAGAGAAACGCATGGTAAATGTGCAGTGAAAAAATCGAGTTGGTTGGAACACATTTTATAGGTTTCCCTCAATGGTGGAACCGTACAGTGTTCTCACAACTTCACTGACAAGTGCAGAAGTCCGACTCGGAAAACGAATTAGGGACTCTACTTACAGCTTTAGCCTTTTGCGCTTTAGCTTTAGTGCTTTTAGCCTCTCAGTAAGTGTGGAGCATGCATATGGTGAAAATCTTTTGACATGATGGCATCAATTTTGCCGTCGATCAGATCGATCAGAACCAAGGTTCAGCCAAATGGCCGAGCTTATCGCAACTTCAGTAGCACGAACATCCAAACTGGACTTCAAGTTGAGCTACTGATCTCTGGAGCGTTTTGTTGATTATTGATTTAAATAATGTTTTATTTTATTTTTTACCGCGCAAAGAGTTGCAATGTCATAACGGATTTAAGGCTTGAGGCCTGAGGCCTTGAAATCTGAGCAGCGGGTGATCTATATATGAAGACGCAGTTGCAACCCAATGAGATCCGAGTGATGGGAGGGCAAGTCGGTGCCGAATTGCCCATCTTTCATGCAACCTTTGAAATGTGAAGCTAAGTATACGGGAAAGGGTAAACTTCAAACCATTCATTATGCGCAGCGTATTTAAGTAGCTCGATCTAACTTCGGTGCGAAGTGTGGCTGAAGTGAGTGGAATGGATCGGCGTGTCGAACCCCATAGCATTGAATAACGAGCCAGAGTCTCACGTAGAACAGGTCGCTTTCAGCACTCGACATGAAGGCCGTCAGTGCGTGGGGGTCTGTCCCTCATTATTTTTCGCCTTGGTAACTCGACAATGAATCCGTTACAACTCCAGCGAAAATAAGTGTCTTGGTGGAAAGCTGGTGCCGGGTGTGAATGAAAACGACCAAATTTTCAAACCCCGCGCAGCGAAGGATCACCACTGAAGTACTGACCAGTGTGAGGGACATAATACTATATACGAAATAGCGCTTGTGATAATTGAGCAATAGACCTGAGACCTAAATCGAACAGTCCAATAGACGAGTGTTGACGAAACATGTGCAGTGGGGCAACCACAGCACTTCGGTCAAGGAAACGAAGTCGGCCCGTTATCCGCCAAGTAGGCTGCATTTTGTCCTCGACCCCTAATACACATGCATCGCGTTCGGTCTGTGTTTGCCAGCCCCTCGATAACGGCCCAGATCGTTGGACTATTACGATGTATTCGACCTCGTGCGCCCTCATATAGGTCGACTCAGAACTTATACTTATGACTCCTCCGAGTTGGGTTTTCGTGCTCAATGCTCTTCCGCACACACCGCACACGAAAATCACTCACCGTGGGTGAAAAAAAGGTCTGTTTCTCTTGAATTATCGGTACCAACTTACTCACTATCCTTTAGGAGACACGCACATCAAGTACGAAATCCACTCACGATGGGCTTTTCTGCGCGCTTCGAGCATGTTTGCCTTCACACACTTCGAGAAACCCGCCTGCCGTCGTATGTTCTTCTCTTTAATATTGATACCAATCTACTATCCTTCAGATAGGAAACGCACCGTCGAGTACAAGAACTCCCCCACAATGGGTTCATTTTCGTATTCATTGCAACTCCACGCACTTCGAAGTGCTCAATGCCCTTCCCCAGGACACCCCGCATGAAAATCATCACCGTGGTCATCTGTTCGGCGGAATTCCATCTACGTGGTCTTAGCACCGTCAAAGTATCTGAATATTTACCTCAGACCCACAGTGCGGCTTGGGCTCCTCCCAAGGTATCGGCTACATCTGGTACTGAAAGCGCCATCTCTCTCCAAACGATCAGGCCAGATCAGGAGTCACATCTGGGGCTAGAATAAAACTGGACCCTCAGGATGGCTGACACTACTGTTTTATCTTCACCTGAACCTCGTTATGCCATCCTTATACACAAATACACTTTCACGCACAATCCGAAGAAAGTTACAGAAGTTAACGTTAAGAGGTGAGCGTGAACTTCAAGTTTGAACTGCCATTTGTCCCGTGACATGAATGTCTCCATAATGTCTTGTTGTCTCAAGAACTACTGATACAGCCCCTTGGCTTTCCTCTGTCAACTACTCTCTTAGCGCAATCTCTGAACCCCCCACAAGCAAGTTCTTTTACATTTATTGATCTTCTATACTGACCCGTAATGCTTTTCTAGTGGATGACACCTTGGAGCCACACGTCCACTCACTAGCGTTCGACAAGGAGTGCGCCGTGTACTCCAAGGGGATTGGCCGGGATCCCCCATCCGACGACAGCGGTTCAGGCAATCTCTGGGAGGAGGACTCCTCCTTCAGCGTTTCTTCCGTCTTGTCCTCTCCCTATAACGTCTCCAAGCTCGAGGCCCACCTTTACTACTTCGGTATCCGGGGTCAGGCGCTGGGGTCCCAAGTTGATATTCCGAACGTCCAAGGATGTCTTCACAGCGCCCTCGGGGCCAGAGCAGGATTCTCGTCTCATGCGGCTTCGGCCAGTCTACGAGCACCACAAATTTGACGATCTGTGGACTACTATCCGTTCTAAGGTTGGTAACCCTCTCGAAGCGCGGCAATCTGCAGACTGACATTCGTTCCAAGGTTGTTGAACTCCTCGACCAGCGAAACATCCAGCTTTCGTCGGTCGACCTTGTTCGTTTCAGCTGGGTTGAGGAGAGCGAGGACGTCGAGGCGAACGAGGAGAACGAAGAGAACGATGACGACGAGGACACCGAGGATGTCGACATCAAGGTCGCCCCGTACGGAACAGTCGTCACCACTCCCGTCACGATTTGGGTGGGAGTCTTGCCCGATACTCTCATTGGCGAGGTCGCGTTCTACTCTTCGAACGACATCCTCGATCTCCTCAAGGAGCACGGCATTTCCGACGTCGATGTTGCATACCGTGAGTCGGTGGCCAGGGGCTTCAGTGATCCCGAACTGTTCGCACCAGTCTCGGATCTCGATCCCCTCAAGGCCATTATCGATCCCGTGACTACTGCACTTTGGCCTGTCTATCGCTGGCTTGAAGACTATCAAGCACCAGGGAACAATGGGCTTTTACTTCAGAGTGGGTAAAGATCTCTACGCCGTCCACTGCCCGCCATGTCCTGTTCCCTGAAGACCAAGGCAATAATCCATACTCCTATGTCGGTACGTTCATTTCCCCGAGAAGATGAGCGCAATTCTGACTACATCTACAAAGCCGGGCCTAAGAAGGAGGTCGTCCTCATGGGCACCAAAGCTTTCACCAACTTCCTCATATCCATTCAGGGCCATATCGGCACCCTGAACAGCACGGTTGGTGTCTTGGAGAAGCGGGTTACGACGTTAACGGCGAGGTCGGAGGGTGGCGGCCCTAACGTTGAGCAGGCGGCAAGCGAGCTGGTGGAGACTCAAGGCGAGCTGAGCAAGACACGAACTGCGATCGAGGAGGTCAAGAAGTTCTTCGTGAAGATGAAGAAGCAGTGGACGAAGCCGAAGGACCGGGTCATTGGACACGTCGTCTGGGCACCACCTGTCAATGTCTCTACCGCTCCTCACAGTTACACGAAGGATGTTTGCGTCGTCAAGCTCAACGAGAATAAGTTCTTGCAGAACTTCAGGAGGAACGTGCTTGACTTAGGTGCGTGCTGATCCGTCTAGCTAATGGCGTCTAATCTAACTGTCCATATTCCAGGCCCTGAGATCGACGCCGCCAAGTTCATCAGCTTGATGTACCCTCCCATCGATGCGCCGTCCGATTTCAATTACCCAGCTGAACGTCTCCTCGAGCTCCGGGGCATTCTCTCTGCTGAAGAGATGCGCACACCCAACAACAAAAACCACAAAGGCGACCCCATGCGATATGTTATAAAACGCGGCCACACCACGCTCACCACGATCGGTTGTTTGACTGGATTTGAGTCTCATGTTCGCCGTTACTTCGCCCTAGGCAGCCGTGAACCGGTTGAAGTGGCAGTCTACCCCTATGACAACGACTTTGGTCCGTTCTCTAGAGGTGGGGACTCTGGGTCTATCATCGTTGACGCCCTCGGCAGGTTCGTTGCCCTCCTCACTGGTGGCACGGGACCAACCGATTCCTCTGACATCACATTTGGTTCGCCGGTGTACTGGCTCTGGGAGATCATCAAGGCCGAGTTCCCCGGTGCCAACCTCTACATCAATGATGACGACTAAGTTCGTCTCGATCCTCTCGTACTTATAAATGCAATCAAGACCTTGGCGAGACTTCTCGCATTGTTTGTTTCTACGACTGCCCCTCCCCTATCCCCACACTCGTTCTCGTTTCTTGGTTCAGTTATTACTGAAGGTTCGCTTTCGTCGTCTGAGCGAGAATTACTGTGTGCGAATCTGATGCCTAAACAAACCAAAGCTGTAGTTAGGAAATCATGCACTGTGAGTCTGCCAAGGTTAAAATGATAAAACTGGGTCTATTTCTATTCCTTCCCGGGTTGGGGGCCTGACCCGGCAACCCATAGAGATAAGGGAGTTGAAACGCAAGCTGCGGAGGAACTCGGAAAGATAAATCATGAAATGTGGGTCATTAAAAGCGAGAGAAACAGGCTCTAGCCACAAGTGCTACAACTACCTGGTCGACCAAGGATATGCTTAGCCCAAAACAAACCTTGTTGATGTGCTGGAAGTGTTACTGTTGGTAGTGCCCAAAGCTATCGGGATTATTAGGTTAGACGAAACAACCCTCCCAACTAATTGCCGAAGGAGATAGTAAAGGAATCGATAATTGCGAAACTGAATATCGAAGCTGCTCTTCTGCCTGGACTCCTGCTTTCTTGGACTCCTGCTTTGCTGGTGCTCGTAAATCATTGAAATGTTGCAGAATAGAAATCTTAGTTGATCGGTCGTGTTGCATAGCACAAGAGAAAAAGAATGTAAAAAACTGAGAGATTGATATAGCAGTGGTTTTGGGTGTGTGGAAAGGACCTGCCGTCGAAAGGAAAGGTCAGTCCTCCAGGGCGAAGGGCCGAGGGAGATGCGGTCGGATGAACCCCCTAACGGCCCTACTCTGCTAATCAATCAAATTCAAAGGCAGTGGGTGGGTGGGAGAAAGAAAATATAGCTAGCGTAGAGGACACAAGGAGACTACGAAGGACAGTCTGTCGAAGGATAAGGAATCGAGAAAGAATAGAAAGGTCATGTGATACGAGAGTCAACGAAAGAGCAACGCTCAAACAAGAAGAAACCCCCGAGGATTTCAATCCTCGGGTCTCTCCAGGACAGGTGAAGTACACATTTTAATTCTCAGTTCCATAGTTTCTCAGTACTGCGAATAGATAGACGGGGAAAAGAAAAAGGGGTTGCATCCCGAACCTGTGTTTCGATGACCTATGTCAATGAGCTCGCCTAAAAAGGATCTATCTCTCCACTCCCTCAAGGTGCTCGCTTCGCTTTATACTAGAACTCGAACTTCCTGTGTGACCCATTGTCACATCTTCCTCTGAATTGATCCCACGGCTCACAATAGTACTCGTGTCACTCTCAATCGACCGACAAACATGACATGTTGGCTTTGCGAGTCCGAAATCACCAAGATAGCCATACCCAGATGCAAGGACGGGCCTTGTCAAGCTTGCATCGACGTCGCAAATATTGACAAAGAGATCAACCAGGCAATGGCCATCCTTCGGCGCTTACTCGTTAAACGCTGTGATCTTCGTTCAGAGCAGAACCGCGTTCATGATAACCTAGTCCATCGGCTTCCAGTTGAACTAAAAAACAACATATTCGAACGCCTTCTACCTTCGCGAAACGAATGGGGTGCAATTCAGGTGCGAAGCAGGGCCATAATGCCGTTATATTTGGCTTCCATCTGCAGGGCTTGGCGCGATATCGTCTGGTCAAACCCCTTGCTCTGGTCTACAATTCACATAGGGATTGGGAAAAAAAGATCGAGATCTGATGCACAAAGTCGAAGTCATTTCGTGCAGGAGTGGATCCTCCGCTCTCAGGCCATGCCCCTCACTCTTCACATCGTTGTCCACGAAATCAAAGGCTTCGAAGAGGAGTTGAAATCCATAATCGATGCTATCAGCCAATGTTCCAACAGATGGTATTCGCTATTCCTCGACATACCCGGGCCATCGGAAGTGTTATCCGCCTTTCAGCACAATAATTTCCAGTGTCACCTTCTAAACAGACTCCAAATAAAATCCAAGGAGGACTGGGGAAAGGAACCTTTGCCGTTTTTGAACCTGGACGTGAATCCAAAGAAGATCGAAGTACACGGTATATCTTTCCAGTCTCTACAAATCTCCTGGAACCACCTTTCCTCTGCAACAGTCGAAAACTTTACTTTGGAAGAAATCACGCAACTATTTCAACACGCGCTTCAGATGACTTATTGTCGTATTTTTTCACCTCGCAGTGGTTCACGAGACTTCTCAATGCCCCCGATTACTCATCGAAGTCTGATTTCATTTGGCTTGTATTGCAGATTTCACAAGAGTGATGGAGTTACGCTTCTTCGTTCTCTCACACTTCCTCGTCTTCAACAATTCAAGACCGACGAAATGACTCTCCTTACCCCCACGTTCCCCCTTGCACAACTGCAAGGTTCGTCCCGTCCGTTGACCTGGATCACACTGAAAATTCTCGGTTTCGTCAACTCGAATGATTTTCAACCTTTGCCGGGAGTGACAGACCTAGTTCTGGCATTTCCGGTCAGTTCAACCGAGTACAAGAAACTTCTTCTAGAAAAAAATCTCCCAGATCTGCGTCGTATTACTTTCGAAGTATTCTGCTTCATTCATCTATGGCATAGTGGCATCATGCCAATGCTAGATCATAACCGGCTGCATCCTGATGTTGCCAACAAAGGAAGACACCTCAATTTTTTTATCGCTGGCAAGCCGAGTACGCTCACGTCGAGAATTTTGGATGAAATTAAGTCGTTGGGATTGTGCATCCGCTCGAGGGAGGATGGCTTTGATTTATTCGCATTGCCTAGTTTGTGAAATAAAAAATCTGGATATAGATAATTAAATATTTCAATGCTTACGTATTTGGTCTGAGCCCAACACGTGGTGATGCCAATTGTTTCATCAACATTTGACCGACAACTATCATCTGCAGAAAATCAGGTTCTACGTTCGATTATAACCCAGGAGCATCTCGGGAGGCAGCCCGTTCGGGAGGATTCGTCTTGCAGTGGGGCCAGGATCAGGGTTGAGATCAACTCTGGACAACGCAATTTGACTTCCAGAATGTCGAACCTTGCAGCAGGAAATGGACGATCTACAGTGCGGTTTTCATAACATATTCATTTGTGTCTAAGGAAATATAATTCTAGTTGCAGACAAATCTTGCAAGCCCAACTCAGTTGGCATCGAACTCGGACTTGATGGGCGTCTCAGACGCTTCAAATTCTCCTCAAACTCCACAAACGTCTCAACACTATGGCAGGATGCGTCCTCGTTACCCACAAGAACTAGGCCGTGTGCCTTTGCATAGAAGAGGGACATCCAGGACATACGAAAGGCTAGAAGATCTTTTAAAAGAAGCAGGGTACAAAGAAACTAGGATATTTACTCCGGAGACGGAACGAACAGGTAAATGTGAAGACGACGACGACGACGCGACAGTCGTAGGGGACAAGAGGACAAGTATGGTTAAGGACGTGGTTGGCTTTTTAGCTGGGCTCATTCCTGGTGTCGGCGCTTCCACTCAGTCTGTTGGGGGCAAAGTATTAGACCAGAGTACAGGACCTCAAGCGCGGGGTACCAATAACTCGTTATTCCCTTCGCAACGGCCATCACCGCCATTCTCTTCTTTAGCGGATAAAGCTGCTTTCCCGCCACCGTCGCGTCACGATCATCACGTCGACCCCCATCCAACACAATCAGATCGTCCGCAAATTGTCATTCACCCCACTACACCACATCATAATCGGGTCCCTGGACAACAATCATATCCTCATCATTATCTTCATCAGCATGAGCACCATCCTGCTCACCAGGAGAGCCGTCATGGTTCAGGATCGATTTCAGGCTCAAATATAGCTCCACTGCATTTAACAACGAATGCTCACTCACCGCGTCCATCTCGCGCGACTGCGTATCTCCGTCATATGGCCTCGGCTCCGAACGTCAAACGGCCCAATTCTACCTCAGCAGGTCACTCGCATTCTCATCGATCAAGTTCAGGGTTAGGAGTGCCTTTAACCGAAGGCGATTCACATGAAACGTCGACACCGCAAATTGGCGATAGAGGGAGCTATGGACAACCGCCGCTTCCGACGAGTTGGCTCGAGACAGTGACAAAGGCGGTGCTTTTTGGTGGAGCAGGTGCTCGTGTTGGAGGGCCCATGGGTAGTCACCAGGTTCGAAATACCGATTCCAACCCTCACGAAAGACGAGCTTCACCGGTGAGACAATTGCGACCTTCGCGAAGTTCCCTATCGCAAGTCTCGCATAATTCCCGTTATTACAGTCATAACCAACATCGCTCAAAGAAATCTATGTTTTCAACGGATCGGGGTGGACTCTCAGATTCCACTAATTTTACTCCATCGACAGCAACTTCGAGTGTGTTTTTATCTCCTGGACCGCCTCCTAACATGCCACCGGCGTTGTTCGGACAGATTGAGAGAGGGAGAGCTGACAGATGCGTTAGCGAGGTTTCCTTGGCTCGGGTGATGTGTCGAAGTGCGCCTGGGAGTCGGTCGGGGAGTGTTGTTCGTTCCGAGGGTGTGGATAAGAACAAGCGGAATCTAGATGTAGAGGTCGATGGAAGACAAGCAAGAGGGAGGAATAGGGGTGTAAAGCGACGAGGTGGTGCTGGGGACAAGGAGAAGTTGAGGGTTCCTAGTCTTGCTAGGATGCATGTGGAAGGAGATGCCTGGTCGTCTAATATGAAGACTCGGAAGCGGAGTAGGCCGGAGCCTGGGTCTGGTTTTGGGAAGGGTAAAGTTGGGTATGCTTCTGAAGGCGAATTTCCTGGATATGAAAGCTATTCTGATGAGAGTGAGGAGGATGAGGATGAGGAAGAAGGCGAGGTCAACCTTGCGAGTATGCTTCTCCCTCCTAAAAGTCAAAATTCGATTAGGAGTTTGAGGAAGCACTTATTTGCTGCTGTTGGCGACGCTGGTAGCGGTGGTCATTCGAAGCTGAGACGTGCTCATCTCGCTTCTGGTAGGAAGGGAGGGGAAGGCGGAAAGGCAGTCGATGGTCGTTTACGTCGGCAAACATCTTGTGTGGCGAATTTTGCAGGCACCGGTACTGATGAAGAAAGGGAGGATGACCGTGTCTTCTGGCAAGATTCTCATCGCAATACGGCTGTTCCTTCTCCAAACCTCAACGTCCAGAATTTCCGTCAGATTCCTAACCCAGCACCTCTTTCTCGGTTGATCCCTGAAGATAGAAAGGGTAATTGTTGTTCGGATGGTGAAGATGTTGGTGGAAAGGAAGGATTTGTTCGTGATCCGTTGGGAAGTGGGAAGAGTAGTACGAGGCTGGGAATTGTTAGTGCTGGGGGCGTTATGGGAGGTCGTGGTGCGGAGTGAAGGTAACCTCATTTCTGAAAACGTTCCTCTGCTTTGTGCTCAAGCCTCCCTATCACGACCACGAAGTGAGTTCTCGTTTTTTCCCCATTCATCGATATATATATATGCCTACCTCATTTCATCTTGATTCCAAGTCACATTCGCACTGCAGACAACTTAACATTAGCATTATCGTACTCACCCCGTCATTCATTTGTTCATCCACTCATTCACCCATAATTTAACGTACTCACTCTTTCTCCAAATCATTAGCATCCATGCATACTTTAATCGCCTTCGTTGCAGCCTTCGTATGGCTGTGACATAAATTTCATTTACTTGCTTCGTCCTTCATAAAGGCTGCTTGCCGCTATAAATGAATATATTTTGCCTATTACCTTGGTCTACCTTTCAGCCTCGGCGGGAGCCGGGAGATAAGCGCCCATCACTTCGTTCATGAACACCACGATGGACAATGTACAACTCCCCAATCAACCACCCCCTGTGGCTACTTCGAACTTACTTGTAACGCGGGGCTACCAAGCGGAGATGTACAATCAGAGTCTCCAACGAAATATCATCATTGCGTTGGATACTGGGTCAGGAAAGACGCATATAGCTGTCCTCCGACTGAAGCACGAAATGGAGAAGGAGGTAATCAAGGTTTGTTTATTCTAAGTTCTAAACACCTCATGACTTACTCGTCAATGTAGCGTTCTTGGTTCATCGCTCCAAGTGTTGCCCTCTGCGTACAACAACACAACATATTAAAGAAATATATTTCCCTAAGCATCGGCATTATCTCTGGCTCGAATGAACCCGACCAATGGAAAAGTTCGGTTCTTTGGGAAAAGTTTCTCCGCACACACCAGATCATAGTGTCCACGCCTCAAGTACTGCTAGATGCACTCAGACATGGGTATATCGTTATGGGAAGGGATATCAGTCTCATCGTCTTCGACGAAGCCCACCATGCGAAGGATAACAATCCATACAACAGGATTATGCAGGAATTCTACGTTGATCTCCCGCCGCGTCAGGAGACCAATTCCAGTGGCATGGTTCGTCCAATGATCCTCGGTCTTACGGCCAGCCCCATTTATGGCGGTAATGTCGAAAGGGACATGCGGTAGGCAGCTGAATTTATGCGCCTGTCTCTTCCCCACTCATTTGGAGTAGAATAATTGAAAGGAACCTGGATTGCACCATCTGCACCCCACGTCGACACCGGTCTGAGCTGGCTCAATATGTCCATCGTCCCAAATTCATTCATGCCCTCTATCAGCCGGCCAACGATCCCTTCTCCACGAATCTTGCGTCTCTTCAGGCCGTCGAAAAGCTGCTCAACATAAATCACGACCCTTTCGTCGTTGAGCTCCGTAATAAATTAGCCAAATCAACTCCTGGTTCCGAGGAATATCGTAAATTCGATCAAAGGCTATCGAGGGTGATCTTTAAGAAGGATTCATTCACCCATAAAGGTCTCCGCGATATCGGGAATGCTGCAAATGACATCTGTCTTGACCTTGGAGAGTGGGCTGCCGATTGGTTTGTATTTAAAGTTATCGAGCATGCGAGAAAAGCAGCGGAACCTTCCAACAATGTCATGGTGTCATGGAGGCACTCAGAAAAGGCGTACCTTCTCCGGGCGTTGGACAAAGTGTCCCTTACGCCAGTCTCATACTACCCCGACGATATTGACCAGTGCTGCACAGATAAAGTCAATGTCCTTCTCGAGTGTTTGCTGGCAGAGATGGCAGAGGCACAATCGCTGAATGAGGAGTACAGCGGTCTTATTTTCGTGGAGAGGCGTGATACCGTTCTGGCCCTTGTGGAAGTATTGAAACACCACCCTCGCCTAAAGGACGTACACCTCAAAATAGGGATGCTATTGGGGACATCAGATAGTTCCCAACGTCATTCCATGATGGACATAACGAGGAATCTCGCTAAGGGGTCGCAAGAAGACACGCTGGACGCCTTCAGGGACGGTAGCATGAATCTAATTGTTTCAACGGCAGTCGCTGAGGAGGGCATTGATATCCAAGCATGTTGCAGTGTTATTCGCTGGGATCCTCCGCAGAATATGAAGAGTTGGGTACAGAGCAGGGGCAGAGCAAGGAAGAAGAGGAGTAACTTCACTGTAATGCACCAGGAAGGGACCGGACAGCAAAGTGGGATGGAGAAGTGGATGAGAGAAGAACGTCAGATGTTGGAATTGATATATGATCAGTCCAGAATTGCCGAATTCCGCGAGGATGATCTAGCGGGTGGTGAAGAAGAGGATGACGAATGGGTGTTTGAAATTCCATCAACGGGGTTTGTTTCTATCTCGTGATCTACATAAGCCCCTTTTTGATAAATTTTGGTAGGGCAAAACTCACCCTTCTCTCAGCAATTTCGCATTTGACACACTTCTGCGCAAAGATTCCAAACTCGACCCATGTCGACAACCGACCTCTATTCGAGCGTGATCCTCCTGAGTTTCCTGATGGTTGGCACTCTTCCCAAACCACCCTAGCCGTATACGAGGGACTCTACGGCTCAACTGTTACACTTCCTCGTGCTTTACCGCTTCCCCAACGACAGTTCTCCGTCGAGATGCAGTATCAGTCAGCCATCTCGGCGCATCGCCATTCCGCCTTCATCGCCTACAAAGAACTTTATAAGCATGGCCTTTTGAATGAAAACCTTTTGCCAATCCCGAATGTGATAGAACCAACACGCGAGGACGAGGTCAGGGCAATGCTAGCAGACCTCGAGAGGCGGGAGAGATTGGCAAATGCCACCACCGGGGTCGATCCCTGGCAACCTGAAGACGGGGAGAGTACTGCCTGGCTGTGTTCTCAATTGACAATCGAAGGCTTATCCCCCCTTCTTCTTTTCACGAGATCGGAGACGATACCTTTTGAATTTGACTATGGGCCTGTCATCTATCCCCCAGGACGGGCCCCAATGCGTATATCTCTCCACCCTCTTGCCAAGCTTACGGCCGATCACCCAAAGGTTGCACAAGCTCGCGACTTCACACGGAGAATGTTTTGGGGTTTGAATAACTCTCGAATGAACTGGGACGATCTGCATTTCGCATATCTTTTTCTCCCAATTCAAGAATCCAACACCGTCTGGGATAGCCGACGGGCATGGCTCGAGGGCGAGTGCAGGGTGAATGCAGAAGACTTTCCTGATTGTCTTATGGTCAAGGCCACTCAATTTGTGAAGAAATTTGGATTTGTGGACGATCTGACACTGATTAAAAGACATGTCGAATTTGGTAGACCATGGATGTTTAAGGGATGGAGGTATGAGGAACTCACATCCCAAGAAGAGGAGAAGCTGCGAGACCGCTATGGAAGACTTTTAGACAACATTGCGATCACATACCCACTCATGATCGTACAGTCATGCGCGCCGCGTACCAACATGTTGCTTCCAACTCGCGTCTCTGAAAGCGGCCAGTGCGATGGTATATCCACGCAATTTCTTATCCAAGAACACACCACAATCGTCCTCCTTTCGAATGAGGAGACAGAATATGCGTTCCTTCTTCCCTCTGTCCTTCGTGCCTTATCTTCTTTGATGACGGCAAATTCTTTGCGAAATACCCTATTTCCATCAACTCCCCTGCAGGAGATTCCTCTCTCCCTGTTGAAAGTTGCAATTACAGCCCCCTCGTCAAATGATGGAGTCAATTACCAGCGACTGGAAACTCTAGGGGACGCGGTCCTGAAATTTGTTGTTGGTGTTCAACTTTTGGCAGAGTATCCTTTATGGCATGAGGGCTACCTGACGAAAATGAAAGGCCACGCAGTTGCGAATGTCAGACTTGCGAAGGAAGATCTCAAACGGAGACTCCACCGATGGCTGATCCGTGGTGTGTCCTTTTATTTTTTTTCTGGTATCAATGTCTCAAGTAAACCAGATGTGATGTTGGGGAGAAAATGGAAGCCAAGATATTTCTCTCTGCCAGAAGTCCTTGATCCTGACGAAAAAGAAAGAATGTCCGGCGTTGAAGTAGTGCTAACTGGTCATGACACTGGCTTGTCCTCGTCGGCAAATGAGATTGAGGATCCTGCCAAACCTCGAAACCGGAAGAAGAAAAAGTCGAAGAGTAACCGGCTGTCAACTAAAGGTAGGTTTGCAACTAAAGTTCAAGTACTTTCTGACGAAAATTTTACAGTATTGGCCGATGTTGTTGAATCAATTATAGGAGCGGCTTACTTACATGGGGACCTTCCTCTCGGTTATGAGTGTGTGAAGTACTTTGACCTTGGGGTTGAATGGGCACCTACCTCTTTACGGATCGACCAAATCTTGGCTCATTCAGATACCCTCTCTTGTGAGCAAGCCTCTCCAAGCACCCCCTTCCCTCCACAGCTGGAAGATGTGGAACACATGCTAGGATATACTTTCCGTCGAAAAATGCTCTTAATTGAGGCATTGACCCATGCGAGCTATCAGAATGACAGTTACCGCACCACCTCTTACGAAAGGATGGTGTTCCTAGGCGACTCGATTTTGGACCTCATCGTTAACGATTTTCTTTACCGCGTACCAGGAAAAAATTACAGTCCTGGGCATATATATCTTCGCAAAATTGCGGTGGTAAATATGCATCTGCTGGCCTATCTCTGTCTAAACACGATGGTGAAGAAGACCGCAATCACACCCAGGCCAAATCCCGACACCAGGACAATCGAGGAAACGCGCGAAGAACATGAAATTAATTTATTCAGTTGCCTTCTCCATACCTCTCCGCGGGTGTTGGAGGACCAGATCAACGCTCATTCTCGATACAAGAAAATGAGATTCGAAATCGGAAACGCCTTGACAGAGGGGAAGACGTATCCTTGGGCAGCTCTTACGAGGTTACAGGCTCCAAAGTTTTTCAGCGACATAATCGAGAGTCTTATCGGAGCAGTATATCTCGATTCCCATGGCGACATGGCAATCATGCGGAAAATAGTGAAGAAATTTGGCGTTTCTCAAGTCCTAGAACATATCGTCGTAGACGATGTTGATGTGCTGCATCCAATCTCGAGGTTGTCCCTCTGGACGCAGAAGACAGGGAAAGAACTCGAATTTCAAACCAGCCGGAAGGGGGCGAATGTGATTTGTTGCGTATTTATCGGAGGCACCGAACTGGAATGCGCTAGGGCAACCAGTATTTACCGAGGTAAGGTAAGTGAGGAGGAGGTCAAATTCGCGGCAGCCGAGGCCGCTATTAAAGACTTGAAACTGAGGGATGTGGGGGTTCAGTATGACGTTCTCAAGCAAAAGAAAAAGGGATCGAAGAAGAAGAAAGGCAAGGAAAAGCTGGAGGAAATGACTCCCCCGGCGACTTGAACTGCCCCTACATGGTTATCGGAATGAGCTTCGAGTTGGGGAGACTAATAAAATTATTTGGAGGACAAATATTCTTGAGAAAAAGCCAGAATTACACAGATGACCGTCAGGTTCTTCAGACCACTTCTTTTCGGTTCCATACAACCATTATCATTCCGAGTTCCGCTGCACCCATCACATCTCCAAATCCCAATGAGAAGCTCACCGGCATGTTGGCGGTGATTACGGTTGACTTGGGTACCGTTCAAGGCAAGAGATGATACATAACCATCTTCTGGGCATTCGGAGCGAGAAACCGTGCTGTACTTATGTAGAATGGTTTTACATGTATCAGCCTTTAAAAATACAATCATCGTCGCTAGTTTGGTGCCAGTTCAAGAAGTGATTGCTTTTATTGCTGTTCAAGAAGATTAGAGATCGTTCAGGACTTATCTCTTCAGACATACCAAAGACTTGATCCCATATCGATCTCTGTACTCCCTCATTTTATCCAATTCATCCTTCAGCGTGTCCTTATCTTCCAACCATTCCATCAAATCCCTCATCTTCAGCACAGAAAGCACGCGACTTTCGCCACCAAGCAATTTCTCGATCTCCTCAACCGTACTCTTACCACTAACCTCTCCCTGCCCTATTTCCTCCCGGTCTAAGAGCTGTATAACCCCTACAACTTCCCCTCCTCCTTGCAAAACGCACTCAATCGCGCCCCTGATCGCTTTTCCAGATGTCATCACATCGTCCAAAATCAGCACTTTCTTCCCCTTCATGCCAGATCCCACTAGTTTACCTCCTTCACCATGATCCTTCACCTCTTTTCGATCATATGCCAACCCAACAGAGACTTTATGTTGCGTCCAGAGAGTCAGAGATGTCACTGCAGCGAGCGGGATACCTTTATACGCAGGGCCGAAGAGAACGTCAAACTGAGGGAAAGTAGACGATGCAAGAGCTTCATTGATCGTCCAAGCGTATGCGCTGGCGACTGTTGATAAGATATGACCTGAACACAGCAAACCGGCGTTGAAGAAATAAGGTGAGATACTACAAATCGTATTGGTTGGAAGTGCGTTCAATTTATTCGATAAAAGTCCCGTACCGGCCGGATTTAAGGACAAATGACCCAAACTTTAGTGCCTCGACGTCCATAGAGTGTTTTATCAAGTCGGATTTATAAGTCTTTTGCGAAGCCATTGCTGCTATGTGAAGGTTTGAAGAAGGGGTTTGCCGAGTTGGGGTACATGTAGTCATCTCAACAAAGAGGGCTGAAAATTAGAAAAAATGAATGTGGCACTAATCCATAACCCTCGCCAATATCTCGGTAACCACAAAACCTTGACAAAACCTCTCGAGCCTTGGATATCTTGATCCGATCTGTAAAGAACACGTAATCGGCATGACGGCCCGTTGTCCTCAGATGATGCCAAGCCTTTGTGTACTTTCATCAAGATTCAACCCTCAGTGGTTGAATTGTTATTATGACAAGTTATCTGCTCGAGCTCTTAAGCTAGTCGTGATTTGATTTCTAATTTACATGAGGATTCACCCATCCCTCTAGGGACCGGACCACTACTCCCAGAAAATTGAAATAGATAAGTTAAAGTATAAGGATGACGGTCGAGTCCAAGTCGAGTCAGGAGTTGAACGTCGAATGGCTAGTAGAAGAGATCTGAGATGGGAGGAAAAATATGTGTGCAACCGTATTGGCTATGCGAGTCTTCAGCCCCTTCGTTGAAACTCCTCATAAACTATATCATCCTGCTTTTCCAAATCCCGCCTTCCATCCCCTCCGTGACCTTGAATACCATCCTCTTCGATCGAATGTAAGGAATGCCGTGTCGGACCAGTCCATGTTGTGGTCACGACCGTCCCGGACCTTTTGAAGATGTTATCCAAAACATGACGATCATCCGAAGTGGGGTTTGGTGACAATGTCGATGTCGGAAGTGTGGTGGTAGTAGTAGTAGTAGGGGCCCTTGTCAAATTCTTATTGATGACGGAAGAATTGATTGTCTGGTCCATGTACACTTTGAAACGGATATTTCGGTAGATGTGCCCTGCCAATGTGTTCATTAACACAAAGAGGGGAAAGCCGAAGGTGCAATTGGAGAGCCAGGGGTATTCTACGCTGTAAGAGATAATGACGACGACGTTAAAGAGGAGTGTGGACCTAGAGAAAGGCATGATTAGTTGACGTGATGAGTTACTGATAGATATATGATTTTACAGATAATACAGTTGCCCGTCTCGCAAGACGGACTTGGAGAAGGCAGGGAGGAATTTGCCAAAAAGTAAAACTCTGAATCCGTTCTTGAGAAACATGCCGTCCTGGTACGCGCTTGAGTTGGATATAAATGCCCAAGAGGTCGCCATGAAGATAACCGTATCGTGTACGAAGGGGGAAAGGTCTATCAGAGAATAGGTGAAGGTCGTCTTGACTTCTATACAATAACCAGTTAGAGGTATTTTATAAGCCGATATGCCAAAAGGCATGGCGATCGAGCAGGCGAGAAGTGCTAGCCAGAGGATGGAGAAAAACACAACGGCATATTTGCGGTTATGGTAGAGGGCGCAGACGCGGAAGACAAACAGCAGGAGGGTGGATGGCATCGCGATTGTATATAAGAAACTGAGTTTTCGAACAATCGAGCAATCGCCGATGGGGGCCGCTGAGTGGATAGAAAAGATATGGCTTTCAGGAAGAGCTGTGAGAGAACTATACGAACGTACTTGATATAACGACGAACACGAGGAGGTATGCGAGACCTGATAATCTAGGTATTTCGATTGGTTGTTTGATAAAGGTGACAGAGAGTGTAATTACTTGCCTTGAAATACAATAGACAAAGAATGGGAAATTGATTTTATGTTGTGTGGCGAGTTTAAAATCTTGCGGAAGATGGAGAATGATATCCCAAATCAAGGCCTATAGGAATAACCAAATGGTTTTTAAACTTTTCATATCCACAATTCTGATCTAACGCACACCTAGTGACCCAATGGCAACATATGTTTGAATCAAATACAATCGAGCACCATCTTCTGGTAGATATGCAACGGGAGTCTGGAAATTCCTGGGTAACGTGGTGTTCATAGTGACCGAGGACATGTTGGCAGGCACCCGAATCGCTTGCCAGAGCTATTGCCTACAAGTCAGAAGGGGGAGTAAAGAGAGAACACATATATCAGCTGATAGGATACATCCTACCCTACAAAACAAAGAGTCGTAGGATCATTTTCACCTACAGACTGTAAGGCTATGATTATCCTAAATTAGTTGTATCCTATCGTATC
>Ga0307517_10002409_pt1 | contig 29976 bp, 22 predicted proteins | sample 23_EM_MG_FD_194515 | JGI IMG/M metagenome (GOLD analysis project Ga0307517, IMG submission 194515) | Populus trichocarpa ectomycorrhiza microbial communities from riparian zone in the Pacific Northwest, United States - 23_EM | ecosystem: Host-associated > Plants > Roots > Unclassified | place... | reverse complement strand
GCCTAAAATATTAAGCTTCTGCAGGTAATTTAACACCTTTATCAAATAAGCCGGTCAGGCTGATATCATCATCTTGTGCAGGATATACTTCGATACCATGATCAAATACATCCAGGCCACCCAAACCTGCTTCGCCATGTTCTTCAACACGCAATTTCCATGGATAAGGGAATTTATTGATAATGAACATCATGGTAGCTGTAACCGCAAACACAGCCAGCGCTATAGTAAATGTCCCGATAGCCTGGGCTTCGAATACACTCCAGCCGCCACCGTAGAATAAACCTGTAACAGGGGCTGAGTTATCAGGACCAGTAGGACCAGTAGCACCAAACTGACCTGAAGCAAACAAACCCAGTGATAATGTTCCCCAGATACCGGCAAAACCGTGTACTGAAACTGCGCCTACCGGATCGTCAATTCTGAACCATTCGATCAGGTACATACCACCGAACACAACTAATCCGGCAACGCCACCCAATATAGTAGCACCCAGCGGGCTAACCCAATAACAAGGACAAGTGATAGCAACCAGGCCTCCCAAACATCCGTTAAGCGTAAAACCTAAATCGAATTTTCCTTTGGTGCCACCCCACCACAAAGCGGCGAACATAGCTGTCATACCGCCGGCGCAAGCAGCCAGGGTAGTGTTTGTTGCCACACGGCCTATACCCTGTACGTCCATTGCAGACAAAGTACTTCCGGGGTTAAATCCGTACCAGCCGAACCATAAGATAAATGTACCTACAGCGGCAACTAACATATTATGTCCCGGTGGCATGCCGCCTTTTTCTTTATCGTCCCGTTTAAATATGCGTCCTAAGCGAGGGCCTAAAACAATTGCCCCTGCCAACGATGCGACCCCTCCTATGGTGTGTACTACAGTTGAGCCTGCAAAATCGCGGAAACCCTGACCTAATGACTCAAAGAAATTACCTTTAGAACCCATAAGTGCTAAGAATCCATCAGGACCCCAAGCCCAGTGACCGATTATTGGGTAGATAAAACCAGTAATACCGATACTGTAAAGGATATCGCCACGGAAGCTTGTACGACCGATCATTGCACCCGAAACGATAGTTGAGCAAGTATCAGCAAAAGCGTACTGGAATATCCAGTGTGCTATTACAGGAATACCCGTGGCACCATAAGTTTCAGGAGTATTTTGCAGGAAGAACCATGATCCTGACAACTTACCTGTTGGGTCGCCATGCCAGCCGATGAAACCGTTGCCCCATCCAAACATGAAGGCATAACCGATAGCGTAGAATAAGATACCGCAAAGACAAGTATCAAATACGCACTCCATCAACACATTTACCGTTTCACGCTTGCGTGCAAATCCGGCTTCCAACATCACGAAGCCTGCCTGCATCCCGAAAACCAAAAATGCAGCAACCAGTGTCCATACGGTATTCATCGTATTCATCATAGATGTTTCCAGGTCGGTAGGTTTAGCGGGGGCCGCTGCTGCAGCATGAGCTGCTGTAGGCAGCAAACCAGGAATGGTCATCATGGCCACTAATACAAGGCCAAGTCCGATCATTTTTCCTGAAAAAATGGTCGCTCCGAGCGCCCACTTTTCACGCGTCAGTTGTCGGAAAAGACTGAGCAAGTTTACTTTTGGAGATTTTACTTTCATTGTTTGTTTAATTTAGTTTGATTGATATGAACGAATTTTATGATTTACAATATTTATATCTAAAACAGGTCTATAATTTTTATAACAATCATATATTTTTTAATTCTTTAATATGATTTTATTAATTTTTCATGAAATTATGTATGTTTTTCTAAAAAAACAAATTTTTTGTTGCCATTTTTTCATAAAAAATTAAAGAATTATGAAAATCATAAAAAATGACTAAAAAATTGCAGTCATTTTGCATTATTTTCAATCAAAAAAATCAAATAAAACACGCTGAAGATAAAATTGTTTGTAAAAAGTACACTATTACCAATTTTAACAAGAGAAAATTATCAATTTTCAAAATTTCATTAAAAAACCCTGCTAAAAAGCCATTTTTTGATAAATTAAGACGATTTATCATGCCAAGCCTATCCGCTTTAAATAAAAAACACAGTTGCGGACTGGTTTTTTAAACAAAAAACATATTTTGGCAAATATTTCTGTGTATTATTAAGGATAGTTTTACTTTTGAGATAACCTTTCAACCAATAAAGATGTCAAATATTCGATTTCAAGCTCTTCGGGCAGTACTTAACAGGGAAATACCTGAAGTAAAACTGCCATCAACCAAAATTTCTGATTATTTCAATGCCAGCGTTTTCGACAAGCAGAAAATGAAAGAGTATCTTTCAAAAGAAGCATACCAGGTTATTGTTAGTTCGGTTGAAAGAGGAGAACCTATCCCAAGGGATATGGCAGAGCAGGTAGCTTCTGCTATGAAATCGTGGGCTTTAAGTAAAAATGCCACTCACTATACACACTGGTTTCAGCCACTTACCGGTACAACCGCCGAAAAGCACGACGCGTTTTTTGAACCCACTGCTGACGGTGGCGCCATTGAAGTATTTTCCGGAGATGCCTTAGCGCAGCAAGAACCGGATGCATCAAGCTTTCCAAGCGGTGGCATACGCAATACTTTCGAAGCAAGGGGATATACTGCATGGGACCCTTCGTCTCCCGCATTTATTATGGGGCGTACTTTATGTATCCCCACTGTATTCGTTTCTTATACCGGCGAGGCCTTAGATTATAAAGTACCATTATTAAAGGCATTGAATACACTGGATAAAGCAGCTGTTGATGTTTGCCATTATTTTGATAAGAGTATTGAAAAGGTTAATGCCTCGTTAGGAATTGAACAGGAATATTTCCTGGTAGATATTGCCTTATTTAATGCCCGACCCGACCTGTATTTAACTGGCCGTACCCTTTTCGGGCACATGTCGGCAAAAAACCAGCAACTGGAGGACCACTATTTCGGTTCGATACCTGAACGTGTTTATGCCTTTATGCAGGATATGGAGACCGAAGCATTGCAATTGGGTATTCCGTTAAAAACGCGTCATAATGAGGTCGCCCCTTCTCAATTTGAATGTGCACCTATATATGAAGAGATCAACCTGGCAATTGATCATAATCAATTGTTAATGGACTTGATGGACAGGGTGGCGAAACGTCATCATTTTAAAGTGCTGTTGCATGAAAAACCCTATGCCGGTATCAATGGTTCCGGCAAGCACAATAACTGGTCGATGATCACCAATACAGGCAGGAACTTGTTATCTCCGGGCAAAACACCTAAAAATAACCTGATGTTCCTGGCGTTCTTTGTTAATACCATCAAGGCAGTTTATGAACATGCCGATCTGCTGCGTGCATCTATCGCATCTGTAAACAACGACCACCGCCTGGGTGCAAATGAAGCACCACCTGCTATTATATCTATATTCCTTGGTAGTCAGTTAAGTGACGTGCTTGATGAAATAGAAACCTCAAGAATCAGCAAGAAAATAAAGGACGATGCTATGTTATGGCAGGGCATTCCGAAGATCCCGCAGATATTAAAGGATAATACCGACCGTAACCGCACTTCGCCATTTGCTTTTACAGGCAATAAGTTTGAGTTGCGTGCGGTAGGCTCATCCGCTAATTCAGCCGGCCCGATGACTATTTTGAATATGATCGTAGCCGATCAGCTTAAAAAGTTCAAATACGACGTAGATAAACTGATCAAAAAAGGCGAAAAGAAAGATGTTGCTTTGCTGATGGTGCTCAAAAAGTATATTAAAGAATCAAAAAGCATACGCTTTGAAGGCAATGGCTACAGCGAAGAATGGGAGAAAGAGGCCGAGGCCCGGGGATTATCAAACTTTAAAACAACACCAAAAGCGCTTGATGCTATACTTTCCGAAAAATCAGCTATGCTTTTTGAAGATACCGCTGTATTCAGTAAAAGAGAGGCCCATGCCCGTCATGAAATTCTATTGGATAGCTTTTATAAAAAGCTCCAGATAGAAGCCCGTGTGATCGGCGAAATGGTAACCAATGTAATCATCCCCGCGGCTATCGCTTATCAAAGCAATTTGGTATCGAATGTAAAAGGATTGAAAGATATCGGTCTAAAAGAAACTACTTACACCGCGCAATTGGATATCATTAATAAAATATCAGAACACGTTAATTTTATAAAGACAAACGTGGAAGAAATGATTACTGAGCGTAAAAAGGCAAACATCATTGAAGATATCCGTGAAAAGTCAATACAATATGATGAAAAAGTAAAATCCTACTTTCAGCCGATACGTTATCATGTGGATAAACTGGAGCAATTGATTGATGATGAGCTGTGGCCATTACCAAAATTCAGAGAGTTATTGTTTATCAAATAAACGCAACACGAATTCCGGAGATTTAATTGAATCACGCGAACTGAATTTGTGAGATTTCGCATCTACAAGTTAGTGTCCGCATTAGTGGGATTCGCATTCTGCTTTGTTGAATTTGTGTTTAATTTTTCTTCTTCGTTCAGATCGCGTATGTATTGCAATTTAAGGTGGTCATAAAAGGAATGCTTATCTATTAAAATGGCCACTAAACTTGCAACCATACCTGCAAGTATCAGGTGAAAGATCACATTGTTACGATCGGTCATTTCCAATACCAAAATAGCCGAGGTAAATGGCGACCTGGTTACGCCTGTCAGGAAGCCTACCATCCCCGCCAAAACCAGCAGGTTAGTATTGGTGTCTGATAAATGAAACCAACCTGATACTAACGAACCAACGCTGGCACCCGCACCTAACGCCGGAGCAAATACACCACCGGCGCCACCAGTTGTAAATGACAATATCGGCCCTACCATTCTTATTAGTGGCATATACCATACAGAATATTTATCTGATGTAAAAAGTGCTTTTTGCATGATGTCTTTTCCTGAACCCAAAACACTATCATTCACAAAAATTGCGATCCCTGCCATGATCAATGCACAGCAAAGCACATATAATATATGTTCGCGGTTAAAACTAAACTTTGATTTCCATTTGAATATGATCAAAATTATTTTGGCCATGCCGCTGCCTAACAGTCCTGTAATGATGGCTACAAGAATAACCCCGGCAAAAATAAAGCCTGAAAGAATGCCCATTTTTGGATATCCTAAATACAAGTAAGGCCCAAGGATTCCCTGTGCGGTTAATCCTGCAATGATCACCGACGAAAAGATCGCAGTTTTGAAGTAACTGAAATGCGTTTTGGTCAATTCCTCTATGGCAAATACAATTCCGCCCAAAGGCGTATTGAAGGCTGCCGCCAGTCCTGCCGCAGCACCAGTAATAATCATATTCCTTTTTGCCACCTTTGGCCACCATGCCGGTAAAACCTGGTTTACCTTTCTGAAAACAGATGCAGCTATCTGGATAGTTGGCCCTTCCCTGCCAATTGCCCCTCCTCCTATTGCAAATACCAGGCTCGACACCATTTTCGTGAGGATCACTTTAATACTTAATAGCTTATCTACTTTTTTATCACTTCTTGGACTGCTGATCTCAATTGCGGCAGCGACTTGTGGGATGCCACTTCCCCTGGAGTAAGGCGCAAAGCGTTTTACCAGCCACCACGCGGTCAAAAAACAAACAGGCATTAAGATAAAAAGGTACCACTCGTGTCGTTTGTATATTAAGGCGGTAAGGTTTTCGGCCATTAAGAAAAGCCGGGCATACACAACTGCTATCAATCCGGTGATAACTGATGCGATCCAGAACGGAATGGCTTGTAGAACGTTTCGCTTTAATTGTTCATTATTTAGGCGGTCAAATGCATGTTTTAGATGAAGGCGGGCTTTGGATATAGTAATATTTAACATAGATAGGCAGATGTGTGTTGCAAAAGTAAGGCTTTTGATATTTCTAAACTATTATTAAGCTGTATATTTGCCCATGATTTCTTCGCAAAGATACGATCAAAGAGGTGTATCGGCCTCTAAAGATGATGTCCATAATGCTATTAAAAATATCGACAAGGGCATTTTCCCAAAAGCATTCTGCAAAATAATTCCTGATATATTAAACGGCAACCCGGATTATTGCAATATTATGCATGCCGACGGGGCCGGAACAAAATCATCACTTGCTTACAGTTATTGGAAAGAAACCGGCGACATTTCGGTTTGGCGCGGGATAGCCCAGGATGCTATTATTATGAACCTTGACGATCTGCTTTGCGTAGGTGCAATAGATAACATTTTGCTTTCATCAACCATAGGCCGAAACAAGAATTTGATACCGGGCGAAGTAATAGCAGCCATTATTAATGGTACCGAAGAAATCCTAGCTGAATTGCGTGATGCAGGAATTGGTATCTATTCCACCGGCGGGGAGACAGCTGATGTGGGCGACTTAGTGCGGACGATCATAGTAGACTCGACAGTAACCTGCCGTATGAAACGTGAGGACGTAATCTCAAACGATCGTATCCAACCGGGGGATGTAATTGTCGGCCTGGCCTCATATGGCCAAGCCAATTACGAAAAGGAATATAACGGTGGCATGGGCTCCAACGGTTTAACATCCGCACGTCACGATGTATTTAATAAAACTATTGCTGAAAAATACCCTGAAAGTTATGATCATGCTGTACCGTATGAATTAGTATTCTCGGGTAGTAAAAGCTTAACCGATAAAATCTCTATAGGAAACAGCGAAAGCGTAACGGCTGGTAAACTGGTACTTTCCCCTACCCGCACCTACGCGCCGATCATCAAAAGGATGCTGGACACTTACCGTAATCAAATACATGGCATGGTGCATTGCAGCGGGGGTGCGCAAACCAAGGTGCTGCACTTTATTGATAACTTACATATAATAAAGGATAACTTATTCCCTATTCCTCCACTGTTTAAACTGATACAACAGGAATCAAAAACAAGCTGGAGCGAGATGTATAAGGTATTTAATATGGGGCATCGCATGGAATTATATGTCCCACAGGAAATTGCACCCGAATTGATCGCAATATCAAAAAGCTTTGGCGTAGATGCACAGATCATCGGGCGGGTTGAAGCCGCCGGGAAAAAACAGGTGACTGTAAGATCAGAATTTGGAGAATTTGTTTATAATTAATTGGGCCACGCATAACTATAAAGACAACAAAAAACCCCGGCCAAATTGACCGGGGTTTTTCTATAATCGAAATAAGCTTATTACTTAATCACCTGTATTATATTGCCATAATCATTGGCAACATATACACCAGATGCATTAACTGCAACACTAACAGGTCCGTTGAACGGTCTGGTTATACTCAAATAACCACTCCCTGCTAATGATGACACAGTACCATCCGGAGCTATTTTACGTACAAGGTTGTTTAATGCATCAGCAACATATACGTTACCGGCAACATCTACAGCAACACCGCTTGGATAATAAAATGAAGCACTCGCAGCGCTTCCGCTGGCATTACCTTTTGCTCCACTACCTGCAAAAGTAGTAACAACTCCGTTAATGTCTATTTTACGGATCAGATTGTTATTTGCATCCGCAACGTAAACATTGCTGCTGGCATCTACCGCTACGCCCCTCGGTCCATTAAATGAGGCTGCTGTTCCGGTACCATTTGCTGAACCGGCTTTACCGCTTCCGGCAAGAGTTGTTACGGTACCATCAGGAGCAATTTCACGGATAAGGTTGTTACTAAAATCTGCTACATAAACATTTCCTAAAATATCAACAGCTACACCTGCAGGGCCATTAAATAAAGCTTTTGTACCCACATCATTTGTATTACCGCTTTTAGAACCTCCAGCCAATGTAGTCACTGTACCGTCGGCTGCGATTTTGCGGATCAGGTTATTGCCAAAATCAGCTACATAAATATTTCCAAGCGCATCAGCTGCTACCCCGGTCGGACCGGTGAATGTTGCAGATACACCAATTGCTGATGTATTGGAGTTACCCGATGTAAGCGTCCCCGATAAAGTAGTTACTTTACCCGATGAGGTGATTTTACGTATTTCATTATTCCCCTGGTCAGCAACGTAAACATTGCCTGCTGCATCTACAGCAACACCATTAGGATAGTTAAAAGCAGCAGCAGTACCGGTACCATTTGCTGAACCTGAAAGGCCGCTACCTGCAAATGTTGTAACAGTTCCGGTAGTTTGAATAGGTGCAGGGTTAGCCGTAACTGCGTTATCATTTTTACTGCATGATGAAAAGATCAATGCAGTAAATGATAAAACAATTAGAGTATTATTAAATATATATCGTTTCATATTCTTCATTTTTACTATTAATAAATTCACTTAATCATTATTAGTTTAGTTAAATATGTACCTCAGGCCTAACTGCGCCTGCCACCTCGAAAGCTGGCTCAGATCTGTTTTGTACGAACTTGTAACAGGTGTTGAGCTTGTAGCATCAAGATAAGGGAAGGAATAGGTTGGCCTTCCTGTAGCCGGGTCTTGCTTAATGTATTTAAGCACCGCTACAGAACCATTGTTAAATCCGTTATATGAAGTTTGATATAAGCCCCAGTTGCGGTTAAGAAGGTTACCAACATTAATAATGTCCAAAGTGATCTCAATTGTGTTTTTAACTTTGCCTGATTGTACAAATAAATCTTGTGCAAGATGCAAATCTGCTCTTTTATAAGTTGGCAGAATAGCTCCGTTCCTTTTTGCAAATTGACCTCTGTGCTTGCTCAAATATGGATCCTGGCTAATGAAATTATTCAACTGTGTCCATAACTGATCTGATGTGCGGGTGTCAGTTTTATCGTTTGGAACTAATATGATATCTCCTTTGCTGCGTGGGATATACATCAAATCATTCGTTGCACCATCGTTATTAGGATCACCCGTTGTAATGTATGAAACTGCACCACTGTTAGCTGCTTCAAATATCAACCCTACAGTTGTTGCCGCATGTTTAAAGTATTCCTTTTTATAGGAAAAAGAAGCAATCACACGATTTGGCTGTACGTATGAACTGTTTGACAGATTATCCAGGTTTGGATTACCGGCAACATATCTTGTACTCCAGATGGTTGAAGCTGTAGAACCGCCGTCGTTTACATCTTTAGAAACAGTGTGGGTATAGGCTACGTTAGCATACAATCCGTTACTAAAGCTTTTTTGCAACTGACCGGTAAGGAACCAGGAATAACCTTTATTGGTATTAGTCATATAATATAACCCGGTAATCGACGGGTTTTGAGCAGTAGCAGTTGCGGCAGCAGGGGTTGTATTCTTAGAGTCATAATGTACCTGTCCTTCGGTACCAGGCAATATTGAATAGCCATCAGAAAGCACCAGATTTTTATGATATATAGCATTGATGTCTTTGCTGTAAGACCCTTCGATAGTTGCAATGATACCACCAGGCAATTTTTGATCAACAGCTAAATTTGATCTCCAAATTTTTGGATATTTCAGGTTAGGGTCAGCAACGTCCAATTCATAAGATGTATTAGCTACTGCATTTGTTGGCCTGTTAGCATTAACATTCGGATTAAATACCAACTGTGCATTCTGGGCAGGAGTATTGGTTGCTACACCTTTGTTGATAGTATATGAGCCGAATAGCACACCATTGTTTGAAGCCTGATTAGATATCCATACGAATGGCACTGTACCTGTAAAGAAGCCGGTACCACCACGCACCTGAGTCTTTTGATCGCCATTAACATCCCAGTTGAAACCTAAACGGGGAGATAACTGCACCCTGTTTTTTGGTAGTACTGCGGGGTTAACATGTGTACCGCCCTGGAAAGTTAAGGCAGTTGCATTTGCATTTTGTGGCAAACTGGTTGGGAAATCATCATAATCAGCTCTTAAACCATATGTTACGCGAAGATTGTCAGTAACATGGTACTTATCCTGCACATATGCGCTATAAATAGAGGCTTTGATTTTTGCATATGGGAATGAGCCGGTCACAGAATACCTGGTTGAGTACGCTGTTGCCGGTAAACCGTTTAAGAAATCATAAGCAGAGTTATAGGTATATAACCCATTATAATTTGGTGCAAAACCATTAGTATAGCTTTGTATCTGGTCATTTGTACCAATTGTGATCTCATGCTTACCTGCATAGATGGTAAAGTCATCCGAGAACTGCGCAATATTTGTATTCAGCAAGTTATTAGCAGTAAACAACTCATAACCAAAGCTGGTCGTAACTGCCGATGCTGTAGTTTCTGTATTTGTTGCCGGGTCATATACACCATTGCCAATATCTACCATTGGAATTGCTGCTCCGCCCAAAGAAGCACGGTAATCACGTAAAGCTGAATAGCCGGCAGTTAACCTGTTTGACATACTGCTGCTGATACGGGTATCCAACTCAATAATCCCTATATTAAAGTTATTATTGATACGATAACCTGAACCATAGAACGGTAAAGTCGTAACGCCCGGTGCACGTGTTGTATTACTGATACCTACGATACCTGAGTTACTGGCAGGCTGATCTTTATAAGATTTCAGATAAAAATACTTTGCACTTAAGGTATTGTTTTTGTCTATGTTCCAATCAATCTTGGCTGTTAGTTTATCACTATGGGTTTGATAGCTATACCCCTGGTAAGCGCCCGGATTGTATTGATAGTTTGTTTGAAGATATTGTGCTATTGAATTAAGAGTAGCGGCATCTGCTTGAGATACATTTGCTCCACTTACGCCTGGGGCAGCAGCCACGTATGAAGTAGCCGGGGCACTTATTCTTTCCTGCTCACCAGATAAGAAAAAGAATAATTTGTTTTTGATGATCGGGCCGCCAACGCTTAAACCAGTTTGACGGTAAGTAAACGGTGTTTGGATAATATCCGTAACACCGGCGTGATATCCAGTAAGCCCGGTGCTGCGTATATAATCATACACAGTTCCTTTAAATTCATTAGTACCTGATTTTACTACTGTATTAACACCGGCACCTGTAAAGTTACCCTGGCGAACGTCATAAGGAGCAATATCAACCTGTATCTGGTCAATTGCATCCAATGAAATCGGCTGCGAACTGGTTTGACCACCAAGTGTACCGGATAAACCGAAAGAGTTATTAAATAAAGCACCGTCAACGGTTATGTTGTTATAACCACTGCTGCGCCCGCCAAAATTTAAACCATTTGCAGAAGGTGTTAATTTTGTAAAATCCTGCAATGAGCGGTTAATAGTTGGTAAACTTTCAATTTGAGCGCGGGTGATGGTTTCACGTGCTCCTGTACGTGAAGAGTTGATCACCTTGCCTTGTGTACCGGTAATAACTACTTCCAGAAGGTTGGTGTTGTTCTCCTCAATTTTTGCGTCGACGCGCTGGTCCTGGCCAATTGACAAGCTAATACCATCCTGTACAAAATCCTTGTAACCAATATAGGTTATTTTAATGGTGTAGGGTCCGCCCACTCTTAAGTTGGGTAGATTGTAGCGGCCATCTCCACGGGTTACGGTAGCGTATACCGTCCCGGTGGGGATGTGTGTTACTGTTACAGTTGCGCCTGGTATTGCTCCCTTACTGTCGGAAACGATACCGTTAACTGATGCAGTTGTCACACCTTGGGCATTTGCATTCCTGGTTGCCAGGAAAGTAATGCCGGTTAGCAGTAAAAATAAAAGTAAATACTTCCTCATACTCGTTTGTTTTAATTAAATGTGAATGAACTGATGTGGCGCAAAGATATGTAACACCCCCATTTCTAATGTTAATTTAATATTAATATTTTTTATACATTTTTCAACATTTAATACGATTAACATATAACTATTTAATAGAGTAGAAACATTTGTATCATTTTCGCATAAATTGCTCACATTTAAACCCTTAGTTAAACTACAATTTTGATAGAGTTAATATTAATTTATCTGTTCAATATGTAAAAAAACAAGCCCCGGGCGGCGGTTTTTTTCTATTCCCTCCTTTTTATTTAGCTTTGGCTTCGAATTCAAAAAAAGCATAAAAAAATATGGACTACGATTTAATTGTAATAGGGTCTGGCCCCGGAGGTTATGTGGCTGCTATACGTGCTTCACAACTTGGTTTAAAAACTGCCATAGTTGAAAAAGAATCATTGGGGGGTATTTGCCTTAACTGGGGTTGTATTCCAACAAAGGCTTTATTAAAAAGCGCACAGGTATTTGAATATTTAAATCATGCTGCTGATTATGGCGTGAAAGTATCGGGAGGAGAAGTTGATTTTGAATCAGTAATAAAAAGAAGCCGCGGAGTGGCTGACGGGATGAGCAAAGGCGTTCAGTTCCTGATGAAAAAGAATAAGATCGAGGTATTGATGGGTATTGGCAAGCTTAAAGCAAAAAACACTGTTGAAGTGAAAGCTGCCGATGGTGCAACCAAAACTTATACTGCAAAACATATCATATTAGCTACGGGCGGTCGCTCACGCGAGTTGCCTAATATAAAACAGGACGGTGTAAAGGTAATTGGTTACCGCCAGGCGATGAACCTGCCAAAGCAACCAAAATCCATGATCGTTGTGGGATCTGGTGCTATAGGCATCGAGTTCGCCTATTTCTACAGTGCGATCGGCACCAAAGTGACTGTAGTTGAATTCTTAGATAACATCGTTCCTTTAGAAGACGAGGAAGTTTCAAAACAACTGAGCCGTATCCTGAAGAAGCAAGGTATCGAGATCATGACCAGCTCTAATGTGGAGTCGGTAGACAGCAGCGGTGACATTTGCAAAGTCAATGTAAAAACACCAACCGGCAATGTATCTCTGGAAGCGGAGATCGTTCTGTCGGCTGTTGGTATCAGCACTAATCTTGAAGGTATAGGCTTAGAAGAACTAGGTGTTAAAACCGACAAAGGAAAAGTCGTTGTCGACGATTTCTATAAAACCAATGTGGAAGGCATTTATGCGATAGGTGATATTGTTAAAGGACAGGCTCTTGCTCACGTGGCATCTGCCGAAGGTATCATCTGCGTGGAAAAACTAACAGGACATAACCCCGAGCCGCTAAATTATAACAACATCCCCGGCTGTACTTATTGCAGTCCCGAGATAGCATCTGTCGGTTATACTGAAAAAGCTGCTAAAGAAGCCGGATATGAGATCAAAGTAGGTAAATTCCCATTCTCTGCATCTGGGAAAGCATCTGCTGCAGGCGCAAAAGATGGTTTTGTAAAAGTGATCTTCGATGCGAAATATGGTGAATTTCTTGGTGCACATATGCTTGGCCATAACGTAACCGAAATGATTGCCGAGGTAGTGACCGCGCGCAAACTGGAAACTACCGGCCACGACATCATTAAATCTGTTCACCCTCACCCAACTATGAGCGAGGCTGTAATGGAAGCTGCTGCCGAAGCTTACGGCGAGTGTATACACTTATAATTTAAAGTCCATAGTCGATGGTCCATGGTCAATAGCTAAATCCATGGACTATTGACCATGGTCTATCGACCTATAATGAAACTACACACCATCGATACCGGTTTCTTCAAATTAGATGGCGGCGCTATGTTCGGCGTTGTTCCCAAGACCATATGGAGCAAAACCAATCCGGCCGACGAAAACAACTTGTGTACCTGGGCTATGCGCTGTTTGCTGGTAGAGGATGGCAACCGCTTAATACTAATCGACACCGGGATCGGCAATAAACAGGATGCCAGGTTTTTCAACCATTATTACCTGCATGGTGACGCCAGCCTGGATTCTTCACTGGCAAAACTTGGCTTCAGTGTTGGTGATATTACTGATGTTTTCCTAACCCATCTGCATTTTGATCATGTTGGCGGCGCTGTAAAAAGAGACGGTGAAAAATTACTGCCGGCTTTTGAAAATGCGACTTACTGGAGCAATAAACAGCACTGGGATTGGGCAGTATTTCCTAATGAACGCGAAAAAGCATCATTTTTGAAAGAGAATATACTGCCAATACAAGAAAGTGGTCAGCTGAAATTTATTGATGCCGAAGATGGTGCGAAGTTTACTGATGACTTTAATATCCGCCTTGTTTACGGTCATACAGACGCAATGATGCTGCCGCTCATCAGTTATAATGGCAAGAAAATATTATACATGGCTGATCTGCTGCCATCTGTAGGTCATCTGCCTATCCCCTACGTGATGGCTTATGATATGTTCCCGTTAACGACCCTGAACGAAAAGAAATTATTTTTAAACGAGGCCTTGCAAAACGAATATATTTTGTATTTTGAGCACGATCCGGTGAACGAATGCTGTACTTTACAGCAAACAGAAAAAGGCATAAGATTTAGGGATACTTTTAAATTAAGTGAGGTATAAAATCAGGCTTCAGCTACTGAATTATTAACCTGAGATATACCAAATTTTAATTTAAATGTAAAGATAATTTTGCTTGTTATTTTTTCATAACAATTATGTACCTTTGCACGTTCAATTCTAAAATAAGAATTGAGGTAATATTTATAAATGAGACAACTCAAAATAACCCAATCTATTACCAATCGCGAGTCGCAATCGCTTGATAAATATCTTCACGAAATTGGTAAAGTTGACTTAATCACCGCAGAAGAGGAAGTAATTCTGGCACAAAAGATAAGGGAGGGCGATCAGGCGGCCCTTGAACGGTTGACAAAAACCAACCTTCGCTTTGTTGTGTCCGTGGCAAAACAATATCAAAATCAGGGTCTTACACTTGGTGACCTGATAAACGAAGGCAACTTAGGCCTTATTAAAGCGGCAAAGCGTTTTGACGAAACCAAAGGTTTCAAATTCATTTCGTATGCCGTTTGGTGGATCCGTCAATCCATATTACAGGCTATTGCCGAGCAATCACGTATTGTTCGTTTACCACTAAACCAGGTTGGTTCATTAAGCAAGATCAGCAAGGCATTTTCCAAACTGGAACAAGAGTATGAGCGTGAGCCATCTCCCGAAGAACTGGCCGATATGCTGGAAACTACTGTCGACAAGATATCTGATACATTAAGCAATTCAGGCCGCCATGTTTCTATGGATGCCCCTTTTGTACAGGGCGAAGAAAACACTTTGCTGGATGTATTGGAAAATCAGGAGCCAAATACTGACTCTATTTTGATCAACGAGTCGTTGTCAGAAGAAATAAAACGTTCGCTTTCTACGCTTACTGAGCGTGAACGCGAAATCATTGTGTTATTCTTCGGTTTAGGCACCAATCACCCACTATCGCTGGAAGAAATTGGTGAGAAATTCAACCTGACACGCGAACGCGTAAGACAGATAAAAGACAAGGCGCTGCAACGATTGAGGCACACATCCAGAAGTAAAATTCTGAAATCATATTTAGGTTAATCCTTTGAGGCCCCCGGTAAACCACCGGGGGTTTTTTATTCGTTAAAACTGTAACACCCGCCATCAAAAGGATGTCTATTGGTAAAACTCAACTGTTACCAAGATGTCCAGGCTCTGCTATACCCTATTACTACTGCTTTCAGTACTTTACTGGAACACGGGGGTGTGCAGTGACCGAATTGACTTAGGCGGCATCCGTATCAAAACCCTTACCGGCGACCCTGACCCTTCTGGTGATTTCAGCACATTGGTGGTTCCGATCAAAAGGGCCGGCAACCTGATCATCATCGAAGCACAGATTGATACATTGGAAGGTAATTTTATTTTAGATACGGGCGCTCCCTACCTGGTTTTAAATACAACCTATTTCAGGGATTCACCAAAAATAGAAGAACAAGAAACCGGCGGGGTTAATGGGGCCTCATCTGGCACATTTACAACTATTATAAAAAACTTTTCAATACTTGATCTTCATTATTCAAAATTAACAGCCGATGTGACCGATCTTTCGGCTCTCGAGAATGAACGTCACATCAAAATATTAGGGCTGATCGGTACCCGCCTGTTTTCAAAATTGGCCATTACTGTTGATTTATTTCATAATGTACTTTATATCCATAAGCTTGACGAGAACGGGAACATCAGGCCGGGGGAACAATTATATGATCACCCCCAACTCAAAACACCATTCAAATTTATGACAGATGTGATCTACTTAAAAGGCGCGATTGATAATAAATCCATGTGGTTTGCTTTTGATACAGGCTCTGAGGTAACATTACTGGATTACAATCATTCCAAAAAAATATTGCAATCGATGGAGGTGATCAACAGGTTAAAACTAACCGGTATCGGTGGCTCAAAATTTGAAATAGTCAATGTCAAGCTTGATAAGATGACCATAGGTGACCAGGTATTTCTCAACAATCGCATCTTAATTACCAATTTGGAGAGAATGGGCCACTTTTATGGGCAAACTGTAGATGGTGTTTTAGGGTATGACTTTTTTGTGCGGGGGATATTTACGCTCAACTTCGTAAAAAAAGAATTTGAAATGTACATTTATAGCAATCAATAATGATAAAACGTTACGGATATATAGTAGTTATAACGGTATTGTTTTCGGGCAATATCCGGACTGCTATGGCTCAAACCCGTAACTCACTGCGTATCACTGACGACAATCACCTGGTACTGCAACTTGATATTCAATCGTCCAAAAAAACATTGGATAGCATCTTAACCATTGCCGGGGTAAGCACCAATGCAGAACAAATACAAAAAAGAAATTTTACTGCATTGGACAAAGATGGCTGGACAATGGCCGATCATCAGGGCAATATTTTCCACTTTGACAGATCGTTGGAAAAATTGAATGAGAATCCGCCTAAAGACCCTTATACCATTAGCTTACAGATACCACAACTGGATGGCAAACCCGGATATCCAGCTGAGGTAAAATACGGTGTAAATAGGTTTGCAAAGGTAACCGTCTACCAGTTACCTTCTGGGTTAACCCGTTTTATGCTGCCGGGATATACCAGGACCAAAAGAGTAATGCTGTCTGGTAATTTTAATAGCTGGAGCACGCTTAAAGGCGCAATGACAAAAACTGATGGTGGATGGATAATTGATGTAAAATTGAAGCCGGGCGTTTGTCAATATAAATACATCATTGACGGGCGCTGGACAACCGACCCTAATAATCTGCAGGATGCTGATGATGGCGCAGGAAATACCAATTCAGTTTACTACAAATACAACTATACCTTTAAATTGAAAGGATATGCATCGGCTCATAAAGTTGCTGTTGCCGGCGAATTTAATAACTGGAAAGCCGGTGAGCTAACAATGGAGAGGAACGGAGATACGTGGGAAAAACAGCTATACCTGGGCGATGGCAAACATACCTATCGTTTTATAGTAGAGGATCAATTGATAACCGACCCGGCCAACACTGTCAGAGAAAAAGGTGATGATGGGAAGATCAATGGTGTATTAACACTTGGCGAAGTAGTGCATTTTAAACTCAAAGGATATACTAATGCCAAAAAAGTATCTGTTGCGGGCGACTTCAACAATTGGGCTCCTGGTAAAATATTCCTAAAAAAAACACATGATGGATGGACATTGCCATTGATACTCAACCCGGGTAATTACGGCTATAAGTTTATAATAGATGGTCGCTGGATTACCGATCCGCAGAATCAGACTTACACCGTTAAAGACGGAATTGAAAATTCATTTATAGCAGCAAAACCAAACTATACCTTTAGATTAAAAGGTTTTGGCAGCGCCAAATCGGTAAAACTATCAGGAACATTTATCAATTGGGATAAGAATGGATACACCCTAAGTCATAAAGGAGATGAATGGGCCATCAGCCTTAATCTGAAACCAGGCAAATATTTGTACAAATTCATTGTCGACGGAAAATGGATAACCGACCCCGGCAATAAATACTTTGAACAAAATGATTCCGAAAACGGCAATTCTGTTTTGTGGATTGAGTAAATCTTCATCCAACCGCTCCCTCTCTAATTTACATTAATTTTTAATGCTCCCAACGCTCAATTTGACTTCGGCTACATTGAATAATTGATAATTTAAAAGTACATTTATCGGCTAAATATATTTGTTATGACTATCCCTATTTACCAGGCTGATGCTTTTACAAATCGTCTTTTTGGAGGTAATCCGGCAGCAATTTGTCCGCTGAATGAATGGCTTCCGGATGAAACCATGCAAAAGATAGCAGCCGAAAATAACCTGGCCGAAACTGCCTTTTTTGTAAAGAGCGATAATGGTTACAAGCTAAGATGGTTTACGCCTGAATATGAGATAGATCTATGCGGGCATGCAACGCTTGCTTCGGCACACATTATATTTACTGAATTAGGTTTTAAGGGCGATACTATAAATTTCGAGACAGTAAAAGCGGGAGTTTTAACTGTGAAAAAGGATAGTGACAAGTACACGATGGATTTCCCCTCAAGACCCCCTATCCCTATCGAACCGCCCAACGGTTTGGCCGAAGCTTTGGGAGAGAAAGAGCCACTGGCAGCATACCGTTCAAGGGATTATTTTATAGTTTACGAATCGGAAGATGATATACTGGATATTTCCCCGGACTTCTTTGCATTATCAAAATTAGATACTGTAGGTGTAATTGTTACCGCTCCGGGCAAAGAAGTTGATTTCGTTTCGAGATTTTTTGCCCCTGGCGCGGGCATCCCCGAAGATCCGGTAACAGGTTCTGCCCACTGCAACCTTATACCCTACTGGGCTAATAAATTAGGAAAAGACAAACTTCACGCCTACCAGCTATCAGCCCGTAAAGGTGAGTTGTGGTGCGAAAACAAAGGCGACAGGGTATTGATGAGCGGCAACGCCGTTACTTATTTAAAAGGAGAAATATTTATTTGAGCTTAAAGCGGAAGGATAAAAGCTGAAAGCTAAGACAAAAAGGCTTTCAGCTTTGTGCTTTTAGCTTTCAGCAATATAAAAAAAGCAGGTAGATGCAGCTTAGCAAGTTAGAGATAAAGGGTTTTAAGAGCTTTGGCGATAAGGTAACGATAAATTTTAACGAAGGCGTTACCGCTATTGTGGGACCGAACGGATGCGGCAAATCGAATGTAGTTGATGCCATCAGGTGGGTACTTGGCGAGCAGAGCACACGTATGCTCCGTTCTGAGAAAATGGAGAACATTATTTTTAATGGTTCTAAAAGCCGTAAAGCGGCCAACCTTGCCGAGGTATCACTCACATTTGATAATACTAAAAATATACTTCCAACAGAATTTTCCCAGGTTACAGTTACCCGTAAGCTTTACCGCGCAGGTGATAGTGAATATCGGTTGAATGACGTGCAATGCCGTTTAAAAGACATTACTGACCTTTTCCTGGATACGGGTATCGGTGCAGACTCCTACTCTATCATCGAATTAAAAATGATCGATGAGATCATCAATAATAAAGAAGGCTCCCGGCGAAATTTATTTGAAGAAGCATCAGGTATATCCAAATACAAACTCCGTAAAAAACAAACCTTCAATAAGTTAAAAGATACAGAAGCTGATCTGGAGCGAGTTGAAGACTTGTTATCCGAAATCGAAAAGAACTTAAAAACGCTCGAAAACCAGGCAAAAAAGACGGAGCGCTATTACCGGCTGAAAGAGCAATACAAAACGCTGAGCATTATGCTGGCCTCTTTCAAAATTATCTCTTTCAGTGATTCTCTGAATAAAATTGATGAGCAGGAACAAAAGCAACATGGTGAGAAACTTGGGATAGTAGCACAGATAGATAATCTTGAAGCCGGTTTGCAGCAGCAAAAGTTGGATAGCCTGACTAAGGAGAAAAACCTGTCGACCCAGCAAAAGGCCACCAATGAATATGTCTCAAAGATCAGGGCTTATGAGAGCGAGAAAAAGATCAAGAACGAGCAGCTTAAATTTCAGCAGGATAAAGAATCGCGATTAACTGAGGAATTAGAGCGTGACCGCAATCAACTAAATCACGTTTTATATAACATTAAGCGGCTAGCTGAGGAAAAGGCACAGGAAGACGAGAATCTGCAAATTATCCAAGCCCTGGTTAGCGATTTGAAGCTGGCTGTCGATGAATTAAGGGTACAGCAAGGTTCAGCGCGTGCTGAATTAAGCGAGCTGACCAACATCAACAACCGGCTACAAAATCAGATATATAAGACCGAGAAAGATATTGATATCTTACAAATCCAGGAGCAAGCCTTAGAACAGGAAAGTCAGCGAAATATTGAGGATGCAACCAACAAGGAAGCAGAACTTTCACATTTTAACCAGGTGGTTGCTGAATTGCAGAACCGGGCTGAAACAATGGAGAAGGAGCTTGAGTTAATCATCAATTTTGAGAGCAAGCTTCAGCAACAGATAAAAGACACAGAGTCGGAATCGGAAATTGTAAAAGACACTGTCATAAAGGAAAGTCGTAAACTGGATGCCAAACAGAACGAATATAACCTGACCAAGAGTATGGTGGACAGTCTTGAAGGTTTTCCTGAATCGATCCGTTTCCTAAAGAAGACTACAGGATGGGCCAAAAACGCTCCTCTTTTTAGCGATGTTCTCTTTTGCCAGGAGGAATACCGGGTAGCGATCGAGAATTACCTCGAGCCGTTGATGAACTACTATGTAGTTGAGAATTATGATGAAGCTATTTCGGCCATTAATCTCTTAAGTAATTCATCTCAGGGGCGTGCCCAGTTTTTTGTTTTGAGCAATTATGATAACTCAGCAGCTGCCCCTGTGGCCATTGCTGACGCCATACCTGCCTTGAGCGTTATCGAAGTAGAAAAGCGTTACCTGGGACTTTGTAACCATTTGCTAAAGAATGTTTACCTGGTAAATGACTCAACTGAAAACGACCTTAACAATACCACAATTCATGGCGATATGGTATTGATTGGTAAAAGCGGTAAATTCAATAAGTCAAAATTTACTATGGCCGGTGGCTCGGTGGGCTTATTTGAAGGGAAACGTATTGGCCGGGCTAAAAACCTTGAAAACCTCGCTAAAGAAATAAAATCGGTTGATAACAAGCTGATCGACCTGCGTCACAAGTCGGAAGAATTGCAAAGCAAGCTTGCCGCGTTAAAGGCATCAGGTAAAAGCAGCGAGATCAATCAACAACAACAGGACCTCAATCGCCTGAATACAGAGCTGATTACCGTTAAAACCCGCCAGGAGCAATACCAGGCCTTTATTGAGAATAGTCGCAACCGCAAAGAAGACATCGCCCTAAAGATAAACAGCATTAAAGAAGAAATGCTGAGACTGCAACCTGAGTTAGCCGAGTTAAAAACTCAAAAGGAAATTCAAAACGATTTGCTTAACGAGAAACAGCTGTCTTTTAACGAATTGAATGAATATACCTCAGTTCAGTCTAACACTTATAACCAGGAAAATATCCGCTTTCACCAGCAGCAAAATAAAGTATCCGGTCTGATAAAAGATATGGATTACCGTGAGAGCCAAAAGGAGAATCTTGAAAGCCGCATCACCCAAAACAGCACTGAACTTGAAAAGGTAAAACAGGCTATTAGTGAAAATTTAGCGCAGGCAGGGCATTCTGATGATGACCTGATGGAAATGTACAGTCAAAAAGAAGAGCTGGAAAAGGCCACGCAACAGGCTGAGCAGGAATATTATACATGGCGCGGTAAGATCACCGAAACAGAAAATGATATAACCGCCCTGAGACGTAAAAAAGACCAGGCTGAAGTAATTGAAAATGAACTAAAAGATCAGAAGAACAACTTGAAGATTGAGCTGAATGCTTTAAAAGAGCGTCTTTCTGTGGAGTTTAACATCGACATAAACGAATTATTGGATGCAGAGCCGCCCGAAAACGAAAGCGAAGCCGATCTGCGCGAAAAAACAGAAAAGCAGAAAAGGCAATTGGACGAATTCGGCCCAATCAATCCATTGGCGGTTGAAGCCTATAATGAAATGAACCAGCGTTATGAGTTCATCCAGTCACAAAAGAAAGACCTGCTTGAAGCAAAAACCTCGCTTTTAGCCACAATACAGGAAATTGACGATACTGCCCGTGAAAAATTTATGGCAGCGTTTACCAATGTGCGTGAGAATTTTATAAAAGTATTCCGTTCCCTGTTCAATGATGAAGATTCTTGCGATCTCATTTTGACTGACCCGGAAAATCCGCTCGAATCAGATATTGATATCATAGCCCGGCCAAAAGGTAAACGGCCATTATCTATCAATCAGCTCTCTGGTGGTGAAAAGACACTGACTGCTACTGCTATACTGTTTTCGCTTTACCTGTTAAAACCTGCGCCATTCTGTATTTTTGATGAAGTGGATGCTCCGCTTGATGACACCAATATTGATAAGTTTAACAATATTATCCGCGAATTTTCAGGCCAGTCGCAATTCATTATTGTATCTCATAACAAACGCACCATCGCCAGCACCGATGTAATTTATGGTGTAACCATGGTTGAGCAAGGTATCTCAAGAGTAGTTCCGGTAGACCTTAGAGAGCTTGCCGATTAAGAAAACAAAAAAGGCGTAAAGTAATCCTTACGCCCTTTGTATTGAATCAATAAAAATTTATCTTTTTAACTTTTTAGCTTTATCAAAAATCATCCCTGTAAATTTGTGCTGGTCCATTCTTTTTGCGGCCCTGGTTTGTGCCTCAATAGAGAATGTGCCATATTTTGCCTGTAGGCTTTGTATCGATTGAGTTTTTACCGCATATGTACCAGTATTAACATAAGTTAAAGCATGTGCCAATAATCCTTCTGTTGGGTCACCGAAATCCTTAGTCACATCATCATAATCCGCTTTACCAGGGTAGCTGCTGGTACCCGGAGTAAATCCGTCATAATATCCGCCCTGACCAGTTGAATTCTGTGTGTAAAACTCTGGTATATACATTTGGTATTTATTGATATCGATGTCAAAGAATCCTACAGGTTTGCCATAGCTTTGCTCACCTATGAACTGAACATCCATTACCGGGCGAAGGTTATTAATTGTCAGCTCACTGGCAGATGCAGTTGAACCGGTAATGATAAAGAATACCCTGCTTACATTTAATGATCCGTTTTTCACAAAATTTACAGCATTATCGGTCACAGCGTAACTTATATAATCCGGGCCATAGTTATAAACCTGTCCCGATCCTGAATCTTTACGCCATTGTTTTTTTAGCAAAACTTCTTTACCACTTGTTAGTATATCATTGTAATAGGTATTATACATTAAAGTATTTGTTTTTGCAGCAGGGACAATTAAATTATCGAGGTGTTCTGCCGTTGAAACATAACCGCCGCCGTTATAACGCAAATCAACCACCAGGTCAGTAATCCCCTGTGCAGCAAAATTGGCGAACACCGGGTCTAATTTCGGGTTAGCATTTGCACCAGAAGTAAAGCTGTTGAATACAATATAGCCCACCTTATGCCCATTCCCCTGATCAAATATTGTGTCCTTAAGAACCGGGTTAACAGTATAGGTAGACACGTTCATATTAGCAACAGTTAATGTGGTACCATCTGGTTTTTTCAAGGTCATGGATATAGTATTACTATTGGAATAAGCGTTAATCACAAAATTGAGATTTGTGCTGCTCCCATATCCCGGGCCATCGTAAGACAGGCTTGAATTACCGTTAATACTAGTTATCTGGTAGCCCCGTTTGATACCTGCTATATCAGCTGGCGAGCCCGGGTAAACATATTTTACACGTAAATCACTAACAGTGTTATAAAAAGGAGCGAACCCAAAATCGCCCTTTATACCATTCAATTCACCTGAAACGGTCCCATCGTCAATAAAGGAATACTTAGCCTGCCCCGGATCATCCGCATAATACTCATATGGCTGGCTTGTTGTCGGGTTAATTGCGTATTGTGATATTGCATTAACTTCATTCGTTAAAGCAGTTATTTCGTCAGCCCCAGTAAAAGATCTGGGGTTAAATGTGGAATAATTAGGCAGCGAAGAGTACCACAGATAATCTTCTTTTGCATAAAGGAACACCGAATCCTTAATCTTATCAAGGGTACTACCGGGGGCATCTGGTCCGCTGGGCTTTGGATTTGATTTCTTACAAGCGGAGAAACCAATTGCGCCAAGAACAAAAAGTAAGTAAAATATTTTTTTCATGTTTAACTGATTATGACCTTTAGTCAAAATAATGCTTTTTAACGAAATATACGGAAATATGTTATAGTCGGACTTGTGAAAACTCTATTGGTTTAATTAAATCAACCCCCGAAGCATCAGCGCATTGCCTGTCAATATCCGAGTTACCAATCATCAGTATATTCCGTCGTTGTAAATTATGATTTTTTATTAATAAATCCAGGCTGTCTGTTTCTGGTTTTGGCACTATCTCGTCAGCAAAATAACAGGTAAGATAAGGCTCGAGGCCATGCCATTCGATTTGTTTAATCTTGTTTAATTGTTGCTCCGGGCTACCATTGGTTAAAATAAATATCTTTTTTCGGTCTATAACTATCTCCTGCATAAAAGTAAGCAACTCCTGATCGATTAACAATTTTAAAGGGAGTTTAGCAGTAATGTTCAAATGCCTGAAGTTTTGACGGTATTTCTCATCAATATTAAACTTCTCCTTCAAACGGTCAAAAACCATTTCTTTTCCTTCTGATAAATACGTCTCAACCATAAAAGACGTTGCCTCTTTGGCGTTTATTAATTCAGTATATTCCAGGAAGGCAGTAAAAAGGTAATAGACCTGGTATAAATAATCTTTCTCAGGATAAAGTACATCATCCATCTCAAATATAAAAGCGTCCTTGCGGGGGTCAATGTCGCTATATTTTATCATCTGTAGTATTGATAGTAATATCGTATTCGTAAAACAATTGTTTCACATCCAGCAACAATTGTCTTTCTGTCGCATGCAAAGCATAAATTGTATTTATCTCCATATCCAGGCACAAAGCCAGCATTTGATGGGTATAGGCGGGATTTTGCGGATTCGGTAGTTTGATCACTTTGCCGGACTGTATCAATATGTCCGGCAGCTCCATATAATCTCCAAGCAAAACCCTGTCTATGTTCAACCTATTTTTCAAACTATAGGCCCCTGCCGACGCTGCTGCCGTTATGAGTGTATACACAATAATTTATTGAACAATTAAACCATCTTTCATTAACACTTTCCTGTCCGACAACTCCGCCAGATGCTCGTTATGGGTTACTATCACAAAGGTTTGATGAAATTCATCCCTCAAATCACTAAACAAATGATGCAGCTCGTTAGCATTGATTGAATCCAGGTTACCCGATGGCTCATCAGCAAAAATCATTGCAGGATTGTTGACCAACGCTCGTGCAACCGCAACCCTTTGCTGCTCACCGCCCGACAATTGGCTTGGCTTGTGCGTTATCCGTTCATGCAACCCTAACCTATCCAGTAATTTAAGCGCTTTCTTTTCGGCGGCTGCGCGGGTATCACCCGCTATTAATGCCGGTATGCAAACATTTTCTAAAGCGTTAAACTCGACCAGTAAGTGGTGAAATTGAAATACAAAACCAATCTGCTTGTTTCTGAATGCGCTTAATTCTTTACTGCCTAACTTACTTATATCAGTATTGCCAATAATCACACTGCCGGAATCAGGCTTATCCAATGTTCCGAGTATGTTAAGCAACGAGCTTTTACCTGCACCTGATGCCCCTACTATGGTAACGATCTCCCCTTTTTTAACTTCAAAATCGACACCTTTTAATATTTTGAGCTGTCCGTATGATTTGTATATAGAATGAGCTTTGAGCATCAGTAGTTTGTTGTAAAGTTGAAACGTTATAAGGTTGTAAAGTTATTTTTTTTGCCTCAAATTTCTTTAATAGTTATCGCAAATCAATTTTTCCATTTATTCTGACTGTCATACAACATTTCAATCTTCCAACTTTACAACATTTCAACAAAAAGAATTAGCTTTGGCGCAAATTCTTCACACAACATGAATATTCACGAATACCAGGGTAAAGCCATTTTAAAAAGCTTTGGAGTTAGGGTGCAGGAAGGCATTGTTGCCGATACTGTTGAACAAGCAGCCGCAGCCGCTCAAAAATTAAAGGGGGACTTAGGATCAAGTTGGGTAGTAATAAAGGCGCAAATACATGCCGGCGGCCGCGGAAAAGGCGGCGGTGTTAAGCTGGCAAAAAACATGGATGAGGTTAGGGAAAAAGCAGGTGCTATATTAGGTATGCAGCTGATAACCCCGCAAACCGGTCCTGAAGGCAAAAAAGTACATAAGGTATTAGTAGCCCAGGATGTTTACTATCCGGGCGAGAGTGAACCAAAAGAATTATATGTAAGTGTATTGCTTGACCGCGCAAAGGGGCGCAATATTGTGATGTACTCTACCGAGGGTGGTATGGATATTGAGCATGTAGCTGAGCATACCCCTCACCTGATATTTAAAGAAGAAATTGATCCGAAAGTAGGTTTACAGCCCTTCCAGGCACGCAAAATTGCCTTCAATCTTGGTTTATCTGGAGATGCTTTCAAAGACATGGTAAAATTTGTGACCGCGTTATATAAAGCGTATGACGCTACAGATTCTTCCCTGTTCGAGATCAACCCGGTTTTAAAAACATCTGATAACAAAATATTAGCTGTTGACGCTAAAGTGAACCTGGATGACAATGGCCTATTCCGTCACCCGGATTTTGCTGATCTGCGTGACTTCCACGAAGAAGACCCTAATGAAGTTGAAGCCAGCAAATCAAACCTGAACTATGTGAAGCTTGACGGTAACGTAGGCTGTATGGTGAATGGCGCAGGGCTGGCAATGGCTACGATGGACATTATTAAACTGGCCGGTGGCGAACCTGCCAACTTTTTGGACGTAGGTGGTACCGCTAATGCAGAAACTGTTAAAGCTGCCTTCAACATTATATTAAAAGACCCTAATGTGAAAGCTATCCTGATCAATATTTTTGGTGGTATCGTTCGTTGTGACCGTGTAGCACAGGGCGTGATTGATGCTTACAATGAGTTAGGAAACATCCATGTCCCTATTATTGTGCGATTACAAGGCACTAATGCCGAAGAAGCTAAAAAACTGATTGATGAATCAGGCTTAAAAGTTTATTCTGCTATCCTGTTAAAGGAAGCTGCTCAACGCGTTGAAGAGGTTTTAGCCAAATCGTGATCAGAGATCAGTTAACTAGAGATTAGTGTCAATATTTCTATATTCGAAATTAAACATTCGAAATTATAAAGAGCCCTTAACGGGCTCTTTTTGTTTACTTCATATTGAGCTAATATTAAAAATAAATATTTGTTTAATACCTGGTTTTACTTGTTTTGCACGAACAAAAACAACAGTTATAGGTTAAAGTCTATACGATTTGTCGACAAAATGTAATCTTCACAAATAAAATAGATGTTTAAACATATATTATTTACCTTTGATTCATAAAACAATCAGTAAAGATCATGGAAACACAAACAGCAACCAAATGGGCAATTGACCCAATGCATTCAGAAGTACAGTTTAAGGTTAAACACCTTGTAATATCAACAGTAAGTGGTTTTTTCAAAAGCTTTGAAGGAACGGTTGAAACTGAAAATGAAGATTTCCAGGATGCAAAAATCGATTTCGCAATCGACATCAATAGCATCGATACCAACCAGACCCAACGCGACGAGCATTTAAAATCAGCTGAATTTTTTGATGCTGCTACCTATCCGCACATCAAATTCCATTCTTCATCATTCGCTAAAACAGGTGATGACGAATACGAATTAAAAGGCGACCTGACTATTAAAAGTGTAACTAAACCTGTTACTCTTAATGTAGAATATGGCGGTTCAACAGCAGATTTTTATGGAAACACCAAAGCAGGCTTTGAAATTACAGGTAAAATCAACCGTAAAGAGTTTGGTTTAACCTGGGATGGCGTAACAGAAGCAGGTTCAGTCGTAGTTGGTGAGGATATTAAACTAACCATCAACGCACAGTTGGTAAAACAGGCATAATTGGATTTCTGATTTCGAATTTTCAATTTCGGATGTAAATAAGGCGGATAAGAGAATTTAATAATTATTCGTCACTTTTGCCTTAAACAAACAAATCCGAAATCGAAAATTCGAAATTCGATATTTAAAATACATGCTGATAAAGATATATCCCGAAAACCCGAACCCAAAGGCAATAGAACAAGTAGCTGATGTCCTGCGTAAAGGTGGGCTCATCATCTATCCTACAGATACAGTATATGGTTTGGGATGTGATATTACCAATCATAAAGCGATTGAAAAGATCTGCCAGTTAAGGCATATTAAACCGGAAAAGGCTAATTTTTCATTTATATGTTACGACCTGAGCCACATATCCGACTATATCAAGCCAATAGATAACGCAACGTTCCGTGTTTTAAAGAAGGCGCTCCCCGGTCCGTTTACCTTTATTTTTAATGCCAGTCATAATGTACCCAAACTGTTAAGTTCCAATAAAAAAACCGTGGGCATACGCGTGCCGGATAATGACATAGCACGAGAAATTGTAAGGGTTTTGGGGAATCCTATCCTTTCCACCTCTATCCATGATGATGATGATATTATCGAATACTCCACCGATCCTGAACTAATACAGGAAAAGTATGAGGATACAGTAGATATTGTGATTGACGGCGGCTACGGCGGCAATATCCCTTCTACTGTGGTAGATTGTACTTCGGGTGAATTTGAGGTTGTGCGTGAGGGTAAGGGGGAGTTGGAATTGTATCTATAAGGTTAAGGGGCTTATCGATTTCACAAACTCCGGAATCCTCTCCAAATAATTCTCAGTACCCAAAAACTTCACAAAAGCGCTTCCCACAATTGCCCCACGTGCATATTCGCAGGCTTTGCTAAAAGTTTCATTGTTATTGATACCAAAGCCTATAATGGCCGGGTTTTTCAGTTGCATGGACTTAATACGTTTATAATAATCTTCAATAGCATTGGATACCTGCAGGTTTTTACCCGTGATTGATGATGAAGATAAAAGGTAAATAAAGCTATTGCTGAGGTTATCAATCTTTCGGATACGTTCTTCGGATGTTTGTGGAGTAACCAGAAAAATATTGCTAATACCGTTATCGATAAAATATTTGGAATACAGAGTCTCATATTCATACATAGGGAGATCTGGGACAATAACGCCATCCACTCCTACCTCAGCAGCTTTTTTACAGAAATTTTCTATACCGTATTGTACCATCGGGTTTATATAGCCCATTAGTAATATCGGTATGCTAACACGCTTACGCAGATCTTTCAACTCTTCGAATAGCTGGTTCAAATTCATCCCATTTTTCAAAGCCTCTTCTGAGCTATGCTGAATAGTCGGCCCGTCAGCCACAGGATCTGAATATGGAAAACCGATCTCTAAAAAATCAACACCAGCTTTTTGTAAAGCTTGGGCAATTGTAACGGTGGTGTTCAATTTAGGGTACCCTGCAGTAAAGTATATGGATAACAGGTTATCTTTTTTTGATTCGAAGAGTGTGTTTAGTCGGTTCATTTTTGTTAGTCAATGGTCAATAGACCATAGTAAATTTTATAAAACCATGGACTATCGACCATGGTCCATGGGCAATTAGTACCCGAAATATTTTATATAAGTATCCAAATCCTTATCTCCCCTGCCTGAAATGCAGATCACCACGTTATCATCAGCTTTAAAGGTCATCTTTTCTAAATAAGCTAAGGCATGAGCAGTTTCAATGGCAGGAATAATGCCCTCCAGTTGCGAACAAAGCAATCCTGCCTGCAAAGACTCATCATCCGTAATGCTCACATATTGCGCACGTTTTATCTTGTACAAATGCGCATGCTGCGGACCAATCCCCGGATAATCTAATCCGGCTGATATAGAATATGGCTCAACTACTTGTCCGTCATCAGTCTGCATTAATATGGTTCGGCTACCATGCAAAACGCCTTCCCTGCCCAAATAAGTCGTCGCTGCAGAATGTCCACTATCAACCCCCTGCCCTGCCGCTTCCACAGCAATCAGCTTAACTGCTTCATCATCCAAAAAGTGATAGAACATCCCCATCGCATTGCTGCCCCCCCCGACACATGCCATTACATATTGAGGTAGTTCGCTGCCTGTTTTTTCTAATAGCTGTTTTCTTGTTTCCAGTGAGATCACCGATTGGAACTGCGCCACCATTTCAGGATACGGGTATGGCCCGACTACA
>Ga0307517_10002408_pt1 | contig 29985 bp, 29 predicted proteins | sample 23_EM_MG_FD_194515 | JGI IMG/M metagenome (GOLD analysis project Ga0307517, IMG submission 194515) | Populus trichocarpa ectomycorrhiza microbial communities from riparian zone in the Pacific Northwest, United States - 23_EM | ecosystem: Host-associated > Plants > Roots > Unclassified | place... | reverse complement strand
AGTTGACGCGGCGCGCGTCTTCTTGCATGCTTCGCCAAGTGGTCTAGACCACTTCTCCCGGCTCGAGCATGAAAGCGACGCGCAAATGAACTCCACCACCGACCTCCAGACGCTCGCCGACGCGGCCCTGCGCGGCACGCGTTCCGCCCCCGGGCGCGTCGTGCGCGCGCCGCACGGCGCCACGCTGCACTGCAAGTCCTGGCTCACCGAAGCGGCGTTCCGGATGCTGCAGAACAACCTCGACCCGGACGTGGCCGAGCGTCCCGAGGATCTGGTCGTCTACGGCGGCATTGGCCGCGCGGCGCGCGACTGGGCCTGCTTCGACAAGATCCTCGACTGCCTGCGCGTGCTCGAGGACGACGAATCGCTGCTGATCCAGTCGGGCAAGCCGGTTGGCGTGTTCAAGACGCACGCCGACGCGCCGCGCGTGCTGCTCGCCAATTCGAACCTGGTGCCGAAGTGGGCGACCTGGGAGCACTTCCACGAGCTCGACCGCCAAGGCCTGTTCATGTACGGCCAGATGACCGCCGGCTCGTGGATCTACATCGGCACGCAGGGCATCGTGCAGGGCACCTTCGAGACCTTCGCCGAAGCCGGCCGCCAGCATTTCGGCGGCGACATGGTCGGCCGCTGGATCCTCACCGCCGGCCTCGGCGGCATGGGCGGCGCGCAGCCGCTGGCCGCGACCTTCGCCGGCGCGGTGTCGCTGAACATCGAGTGCCAGCAGGCGAGCATCGACTTCCGGCTGCGCACGCGCTACCTCGACAAGCAGGCGCGCAACCTCGACGACGCGCTCGCGCTGGTGCGCTATCACACCGAACGCCGCGAAGCCGTGTCGATCGGCCTGCTCGGCAACGCCGCCGAGCTGCTGCCCGAGCTGGTGACGCGCGCGAAGGCCGGCGGCATGAAGCCCGATCTGGTGACCGACCAGACCTCGGCCCACGACCTGATCAACGGCTACCTGCCGGCGGGCTGGACGCTGAGCGAATGGCGCGACGCGCAGAACGACTCGAGCCGGCACGCGGCGTTGAAGAAGGCCGCGGCGCAGTCGTGCGCGCTGCACGTGCAGGCGATGCTCGACTTCCACGCGATGGGCGTGGCCACGGTCGACTACGGCAACAACATCCGCCAGGTCGCGCTCGACGAGGGCGTCAAGAACGCGTTCGACTTCCCCGGTTTCGTGCCGGCCTACATCCGGCCGCTGTTCTGCGAAGGCAAAGGCCCGTTCCGCTGGGTCGCGCTGTCGGGCGACCCGGAAGACATCCGCAAGACCGACGCGAAGATCAAGCAGCTGTTCCCGCACAACACCCACGTGCACCGCTGGCTCGACATGGCCGGCGAGCGCATCGCGTTCCAGGGCCTGCCGGCGCGCATCTGCTGGCTCGCGCTCGGCGAGCGCCATCTGGCGGGCCTCGCGTTCAACGAGATGGTGAAGAGCGGCGAACTGAAGGCGCCGATCGTGATCGGCCGCGACCACCTCGACACCGGCTCGGTCGCGAGCCCGAACCGCGAGACCGAGGCGATGCGCGACGGCACCGATGCGGTCTCCGACTGGCCGCTGCTGAACGCGCTGCTGAACGTCGCCGGCGGTGCGACCTGGGTCTCGCTGCACCACGGCGGCGGTGTCGGCATGGGCTACTCGCAGCACGCCGGCATGGTGATCGTCGCCGATGGCAGCGAGGCCGCGGCGAAGCGGCTGGCGCGCGTGCTCGTCAACGACAGCGGCTCGGGCGTGATGCGCCATGCCGACGCGGGCTACGAGCTCGCGATCAAGACAGCGCGCGAGCAGCAGCTGAATCTGCCGATGCTCGCGAAGTGAGCCGCGCCACCGCGTTCGAGTGCTTCGATCTCCGCACGATCACGCCGCAGCCCTGGAAGAACGGCGCCGGCCTGACGCGCGAGATCGCGTTCGCCGGGCCGAGCGCCGCCGAGTTCGACTGGCGCATCAGCGTCGCCGAGGTCGCGCACGACGCGCCGTTCTCGGCCTTCCCGGGCATCGATCGCTGCATCACGCTGCTGCAGGGCGCGGGCATGCGGCTGCGCGCCGATGACGGCCACCTCGACCACACCCTGAGCACGCCGCTCGCGCCATTCCGCTTCTCCGGCGAGGTGCCGTTGACGGCCACGCTGCTCGGCGGTGCGTGCAGCGACTTCAACGTGATGACGCGCCGCGGGCGCTGGCGCAGCGAGGTCGGCGTTCTCCGCGGCGCCGCCGAGCTGGGCACTGCCGATGCCGCGCTGCTGCTGTGTTGCGCCGGCGAATGGGCCGTCGGCACCGAGACGCTGGGGCCGATGCAAGGGATGGTGTTGCGCGTGCCACCAGGCACGGTCGGTGTCCGTCCGGTTGACGACGACGGCGCGGCCGCACTGCTCGCCGTCCGCCTGTGTCACGATCGGGCGCCATGAGCCCCGGCCTCTTCGCCCCGCATGCGCTGCTGCCCACCGGCTGGGCGCGCGACGTGTTGCTGCGCTGGGACGCCACCGGCGTGTTGACGCAGGTGACCCCGAACGCGCCGCCGCCGGCCGGCACCGCCTCCGCGTCCGGCCCGCTCGTGCCTGGCCTGGCGAACCTGCATTCGCACGCGTTCCAGCGCGCATTCGCCGGCCTCTCCGAATACCGCGGCTCGGCCGACGACAGCTTCTGGACCTGGCGCGACCTGATGTACCGCTTCGCGCTGGCGATCTCGCCGGACCAGCTTGAAGACATCGCGACGCATCTGTACATCGAGATGCTGCAGGCCGGCTACACCGCGGTCTGCGAGTTCCACTACCTGCACCACGATCCGGCCGGCCACGCGTTTGCCGATCCGGCCGAGATGTCGATGCGGCTGGTCAACGCGGCGCAGCGTGCCGGCATCGGCCTGACGCTGCTGCCGGTGCTGTACCAGCACGCCGGCTTCGGCGCCCAGCCGGCGCGTGCTGATCAGCACCGCTTCGTCAACAGCGTCGAGGGCCTGCTCGAGATCGTGGCGCGGGTGCGCGCATCCGGCACCCGCGTCGGCGTCGCACCTCACTCGCTGCGCGCGGTCGGGCCCGACGCGCTGCGGCAGCTCGTCGCCGGCATCGACGCGGGCGCGCCGGTCCACATCCACATCGCCGAGCAGCAGCAGGAGGTGCGCGAGTGCGTCGCCTGGAGCGGCCAGCGCCCGGTGCAGTGGCTGCTCGCGAACGCGAACGTCGATGCCCGATGGTGCCTGGTACACGCGACCCACATGACCGCCGACGAACGCGACGCGCTCGCCGCCACCGGCGCGGTCGCCGGCCTGTGCCCGAGCACCGAGGCGAACCTGGGCGATGGCGTGTTCGACGCGGCCGCGTACAGCGCCGCTGCCGGCGTCTGGGGCATCGGCTCCGACAGCCACGCGAGCGTCAGCGCCGCCGAGGAACTGCGTCTGCTGGAATACACACAGCGTCTCGCGCAGCAGCGCCGCAACGTGCTCGCGGGCCACGCGCATTCGCAAGTCGCCGACCACCTCTGGCTCGGTGCGGTGCACGGCGGCGCGCGCGCCAGCGGCCGCGCCATCGCCGGTCTCGTGCCGGGCCAGCAGGCCGATCTCGTCGTGCTCGACACGCGCGGCCCGCTCGCCCGGCTGCGCCCGGAACAGGCGCTCGCCAACCATGTGTTCACGAACCACGGCCGCAACCACGTGCGCGACGTCTGGGTCGCCGGCCACTTGCATGTGCGAGACGGCGAGCACACCCTCGGCGCCCTGGCCTGCGAGCGCTTCATCGGCGCGCGCAGCGCACTCATCGGCACCACGTGACAGGACATGACCGAACCCAGCATCGACCTGCTGATCCGCAACGTGCGCATCGTCACCTGCACCGATGACGAGTGCCGCGTCACGCCGCCCGCATTCCTCGCGATTGCCGACGGCCTGATCGCCGGCATGGGCCCGATCAGCACGCTCGACCCGCGCGTGCCGGTGCGGCGCGAGCTCGATGGCGCGGGCGCGCTGCTGACGCCAGGCTTGATCGATTGCCACACCCATCTTGTCTACGCCGGCGACCGCGCGCGCGAGTTCGAGATGCGGCTGCAGGGCGCGAGCTACGAAGAGATCGCGCGCGCCGGCGGCGGCATCCTGTCCACCGTGCGCGACACGCGCGCGGCCAACCCGGGCGATCTGCAGACCCAGTCGGCGCGGCGCCTGAAGAGCCTGATGCGGCACGGCGTCACCACGGTCGAGATCAAGTCGGGTTATGGGCTGTCGCAAAAGGCCGAGCTGAAGTCGCTGCGGGTGGCACGCGCGCTGGGCGAGAAGTTCCCGATCGACGTGCGCACGACGCTGCTGGCTGCGCACGCGCTGCCACCCGAGTTTGCTGGCCGGGCCGATGCCTACATCGACGAGATCGTGCAGCACATCCTGCCCGAGGCCGCACGGCTCAAGCTCGCCGATGCGGTCGACGCGTTCTGCGAGAGCATCGGCTTCACGCCGGCGCAGACGCAGCGTGTGTTCGAGGCCGCACGCGCGCACGGCCTGCCGGTCAAGCTGCACGCCGAGCAGCTGTCGAACCAGGGCGGCGCGGCGCTCGCGGCCGAGTACGGCGCGCTGTCGGCCGACCACCTTGAACACGTCGACGCGGCCGGCGTGCGCGCGATGGCCCGCGCCGGCACCGTGGCGGTGATGCTGCCCGGCGCGTACTACTTTCTGCGCGACACCAAAGCACCGCCGATCGCGCTGTTTCGGAAACACGGCGTGCCGATGGCCGTCGCGACCGACTGCAATCCCGGCACCAGCCCCGGTACGCATCTGCCGCTGATGATGAACATGGCCTGCACGCTGTTCCGCATGACGCCGGCCGAGGCGCTGCTCGGCGTCACGCGCATCGCGGCACAGGCGCTCGGGCTGCTGTCGTCGCGCGGCACGATCGAGCTCGGCAAGCGCGCCGATTTGTGCCTGTGGGATGTGGATCACCCGGCCGAGCTGTCGTATGCGATCGGATCAAGCCCGCTGAGCGCGCGCATCCATCACGGCGTCCAGCATCCGCTGCAATAGCGGCTGCACCTGCGCGGCCAGATCGGGCCGGTACGCGAACGGCGCCGTCTCGTCCATGTAAGTGCACTGGCACATCTCGAGTTGCAGCGCGTGGATGCCGCGCTCCGGCTGCCCGTAGTGGCGCGTGATGTGACCGCCCTTGAAGCGGCCGTTGCTGACGTGCGTGTAGGCCGACTGCGCGGCCATCGCGGCCTCGGCGGCGGCCTGCAGCGCCGGCGCGCAGGCGCGGCCGTCGGCGGTGCCGAGGTTCAGGTCGGGCAGCTTGCCCTCGAAGAAGCGCGGTATTCTCGACGCGATCGAATGCGCGTCCCACAGCACGACCGTGCCGTGCTGAGCGCGCAGCCGCTCCAACTCCGCGCCGAGCGCGTCGTGGTACGGCTGCCAGTAGCGCGCGCGGCGCGCATGCGCTTCGGCGGCGTCGGGCGCCTGGCCCGGCAGGTACAGCGGTTGCTTGCGGAAGGTGTCGAGCGGCAGCAGCCCGGTCACGTCCTGCCCGGGGTAGAGGCTGGTGTCCTCGGGCGGGCGGTTCAGATCGATCACGTGGCGGGCGAAACGCGCCGCGATCGTGCTCGCGCCCATCGCTTGCACGAAGGCGTACAGCTGCGGCAGATGCCAGTCGACGTCGGCGCGCTGCAAGGCCTCGGGCGTCATGCGCGCGGCGATCTCGGGCGGGATCTCGGTGCCGGCGTGCGGGAACGAGACCAGCAGCGGCGCGGTGCCTGGGGTGAAGACGAACATGATGCAAGTGGTCTAGACAGGTTGAGGTCAAAGTGTAGACTGAGGCCGCGCGCAGGGGCCCGGAAGGGCCTTGCGGCTGCCGAAGGGCCATCCGCGATAGCAGCGGCTGGCTGCGGCACGCGGCTTGCATCAGGCTGCTGACCTACCCAACATCTCCCGGGAGAACCGATGAGTTCCACGCGCCACCTCACCACGATCGTTGCCGCCATCACCGCCGGCCTGCTGGCCGCGCCGGCCTGGGCCGAAGACACCAAGGTCGCGATCGCGATCTCCGGCTGGACCGGCTTCGCACCGCTGACTCTGGCCAACGAGGCTGGCCTGTTCAAGAAGAACGGCCTGGACGTGACGATCAAGAAGATCCCGCAAAAAGACCGTCACCTCGCGATTGCCTCGGGCGACGTGCAATGCGCCGCGACCACGGTCGAGACCTGGATCTCATGGAATGCCAACGGCGTCGCGACGACGCAGATCTTCCAGCTCGACAAGAGCTACGGCGCCGACGGCCTGGTCGTGAAACCGAGCATCGCGAAGATCGCCGACCTGAAGGGCAAGACCGTCGCCGCGTCGGCCCCAGGTACCGCGCCGTATTTCGGCCTTGCCTGGATCCTGAAGAAGAACGGCCTGTCGGTGAAAGACGTGAAGGTGCTGACGCTCGAGCCGCAACCGGTGGCCAACGCGATGATCGCCGGCACCACCGACTTCGATGCCGGCATGACCTACGAGCCGTATCTCAGCGCGGTGCGCGCCAAGCCCGAGGCTGGCAAGATCATCGCGACCACGCTCGACTACCCGATGGTGATGGACACCTTCGGCTGCACGCCGAAGTTCCTGAAAGAGAACCCGAAGGCCGCGAAGGCACTGGCCGACAGCTACTTCGATGCGCTCGACATGATCAAGAAGGATCCGAAGAAGTCCTACGAGATCATGGGTGCCGACGTGAAGCAAAGCGGCGAGGCATTCGAAAAATCGCAGGCCTATCTGCGCTGGCAAGACCGCGCGGCGAACCAGAAGTTCTTCGCCGGCGAACACCAGCAGTTCACCAAGGAAGCGGCCGACCTGCTGCTCGAGATCGGCATCATCAAGCAGATCCCCGACCTGAAGGGTCTGGCGGACACGAGCTTCAAGTAGTCCGGCCTTGAAGCCGCTGCGCGAGATCAGCCCCGGCCGGCGCAACGCCCTGGGGCTGGCGTTCTTCGTTCTGTTCTTCGCGGTGTGGGGCGTCGCCACGCTGGGCGGCTTCGTGCCCAAGACCTTTCTGGCCGATCCGATCGCCTGCGTCAAATCGGGCTGGGTGCTGCTGACCGAACAAGGCTTCTCGAAAGACATCGCGTTCACGATCTGGCGCGTGCTCGGCGGCTTCGTGCTGGCCGCGCTGCTCGCGGTGCCGCTGGGCGTCGCGATGGGCGCGTACAAGCCGGTCGAGGCCTTCTTCGAGCCCTTCGTCTCGTTCGCGCGCTACCTGCCCGCGTCGGCCTTCATCCCGCTGCTGATCCTGTGGGCCGGCATCGGCGAGGCCCAAAAGCTCGCGCTGATCTTCATCGGCTCGTTCTTCCAGCTCGTGCTGATGATCGCGATGCAAGTGGGTGGCACGCGCCGCGATCTGGTCGAGGCCGCGTACACGCTGGGCGCCAGCGATGTCGGCATTGTGAGGCGCGTGCTGATCCCGGCCGCGGCGCCGCAGATCGCCGAGACCTTGCGGCTCGTGCTCGGCTGGGCCTGGACGTATGTGATCGTCGCCGAGCTGATCGGTGCGAGCAACGGCATCGGCCACATGATCACCGACAGCCAGGCGCTGCTCGCGACCGACCAGATCATCTTCGGCATCATCACGATCGGAGCGATCGGGCTCGTCTCCGACCTTGCGTTCAAGCGCGCGAACCGCACGATGTTCAAGTGGGCGGCGCTGTGAGCCGGCTCAGCATTCAAGGCGTGGGCCGGACCTTTCCCGGGATCAACGGCGGCACGCCGACGCTGGCGCTGCAGCCCACCAGCTTGGCGGTCGCACACAACGACTTCATCACGATCCTCGGCCCGTCGGGCTGCGGCAAGTCGACGCTGTTGCGCATCGTCGCGGGCCTCGACACGCCGACCGTCGGGCGGGTAGCGCTCGACGATCAGGCCGTCACCGGCCCCGGCGCGGACCGCGGCATGGTGTTCCAGAGCTACACGCTGTTCCCGTGGCTCACGGTACGCGAGAACATCTGCTTCGGGCTGCGCGAGAAAGGCATGGCGCCGGCCCAGCAGCTCGAGATCGCGGCGCGCTTCATTGCCGAGGTCGGCCTGAACGGCTTCGAGTCGCACTTCCCGAAACAGCTCTCGGGCGGCATGCAACAGCGCGTCGCGCTGGCGCGCGCGCTGGCCAACGACCCGAAGATCCTGCTGCTCGACGAACCCTTCGGCGCGCTCGACAACCAGACCCGCGCGCTGATGCAGGAGCTGCTGCTGTCGATCTGGGAGCTGCACAAGAAGACCGTGCTGTTCGTCACCCACGACATCGACGAAGCGATCTTCATGGCGAACCGCTGCGCGGTGTTCAGTGCCCGCCCCGGCCGCATCAAGAACGAGCTGCAGATCGACCTGCCGTACCCGCGCCACTACACCGTGAAGACGACGCCACGCTTCTCGGCGCTGAAGGCGCAGGTCACCGAAGACATCCGCGTCGAGACGCTGCGCGCTGTTCAGATGGAGCGCTAGCCAGCTTCCGTTAGAGCCCTTCGCTCAGGCCGGCCTCGACCAGTGTGGTCGCCGCTTCGATGTCCGGTGCCATCAGCCGATCGACGCTCAGGCGTGCGACCCGCGTGCGCAGGCGCGCATGCAGCGCCTCGATCGCCGCTGACGAGCTCAGCGGCCGGTGGAACTCGATCGCCTGCGCCGCGCACAGCCACTCGATCGCAACGACGCCGGCGGTGTTGTCCAGCATCGGGTGCAGGCGGCGCGCCGCGAAGGTCGCCATCGAGACGTGGTCCTCCTGGTTCGCCGAAGTCGGCAGCGAATCGACGCTCGCCGGGTGCGCGAGCGACTTGTTCTCCGACGCGAGCGCGGCCGAGGTCACCTGCGCGATCATGAAGCCCGAGTTGAGACCGCCGTGCTCGATCAGGAACGCCGGCAGGCCCGACAGCACCGGGTCCATCAGCATCGCGGTGCGGCGTTCGGCGAGCGCACCGATCTCGGCGATCGCGAGCGCGAGGTTGTCGGCGGCGAACGCCACCGGCTCGGCGTGGAAGTTGCCGCCCGACAGCGCCTGCAACGTGTCGGCGAACACCAGCGGGTTGTCCGACACACCGTTCGCCTCGAGCAGCAGCACGCCCCAGGCGTGCTCGATCTGGTCCAGGCACGCGCCCATCACCTGCGGCTGGCAGCGCAGGCAGTACGGGTCCTGGACGCGGTCGCAATCGAGGTGCGAGGCGCGCAGCGCGCTGCCGGCCAGCCACGCGCGGTAGCGCGCCGCGACCTCGTGCTGGCCGCGTTGGCCGCGAGCGGCGTGGATGCGGTCGTCGAACGGCGTATCTGAGCCTTTCGCGGCATCGACCGTCATCGCGCCGACCGCGACCGCCACATCGAACACGCGGCGCAGCCGCTGCACCGCGTGGATCGCGAGCGCGGTCGAGGCCTGCGTGCCGTTGAGCAGCGCCAGGCCCTCCTTCGGGCCGAGCTGCAGCGGCGCGAGGCCGGCGTGAACCAGGGCCCGCAGCGCCGGCATGCGTTCGCCGCGCACGACCGCCTCGCCCTCGCCGATCAGCACGCCGGTCAGGTGCGCGAGCGGCGCGAGGTCGCCCGACGCGCCGACCGAGCCCTTCTCGGGCACGACCGGCAGCACGTCGGCGTTCAGCAGCGCAAGCAGCGCGTTGATCACTTCCGGGCGCACACCCGACAGGCCGTGCGCCAGGCTCGCCGCCTTCAGCAGCAGCATCAGCCGCACCACCGGCGCGGCGAGCGGCTTGCCGACGCCGGCGCAGTGCGACAGCACCAGGTTGCGCTGCAGCTGCGCCAGGTCGGCATCGGCGATGCGCGTCTGCGCGAGCTTTCCGAAGCCGGTGTTGATGCCGTACACGGCCGCGTGCTGCGCGACCAGGTCGCGCACCGCCTGCACGCTCGCGGCGATGCGCGCGTCGGCTTCGGGCGAGATGGCCCAGTGGGCGCCGCCGGCGGCGGCGTGCTCGAGCAGGGCCGCATCCAGCTGGCCGGGGATGATCGTGTGCGTCGTCGTCATGATGGGCCCCAAAGTGGTCTAGACAACTTTAGCATGCGCCTCGCTAGAATGAGCCGATGACGACCTCCGCCGCGACCGTTCCGCGCACCCTGCCCTACGCCACCATCAAGGCCGCGCTGCGCGAGCGCATTGCCCAGGGCGGCTGGCAGCCCGGCGTGCGCCTGCCCTCGGAGCGCGAGCTGGTGCAGACCTTCGGCTGCGCGCGCATGACGGTGCACCGCGCGCTGCGCGAGCTCGAGGAAGAAGGCCTGATCGAGCGCCGCCAGGGCTCGGGCTCGTATGTGGCCGAGCTGCACCCGATCTCCAACCTGCTGCAGGTGCGCGACATCCACGACGAGATCCGCGAGCGCGGCCACGCGCACACGACCCGCGTCTGCCTGGTGGCGCGCGAGAAGGCCGACGCGCGCACCGCCGCCGCGATGCGCCTGCCGCGCGCTGCGGCGGTCTACCACGTGCAGCTCGTGCACTTTGAGAGCGGCGTGCCGATCCAGCTCGAAGACCGGCATGTGAACCCGGCGCTCGCGCCCGACCTGCTGGCGCGCGACTTCACGCAGGTCACGCCCTCGTTCGTGCTGTTCGAGCACGCGCCGTTGACCGAGGCCGAACAGGTCATCGAGGCCGTGCTCGCGACGCCCGAGCAGGCCCGCATGCTGGAAGTCGCCGCGGGCAGCGCGCTGCTGATGGTGTCGCGGCGCACGGTCTCGCAGGGCGCGGTCGCGTCGGTAGCGCGGCTCTACCACCCCGGCGCGCGCTATCGCCTGATCGGCCACTTCTCCGTCTAGATCGAAGCCTAGAAGCCGGGGGATCACAATGGCGTTCCCACGCGCCGAGCCTCGCCACCATGCCGACCAAAGACCTCCCTCCCTCCAACGCTGCCCGCGCGCACGACCTGACCGACGCCGAGTTCGCCGAACTCGACGACCTGCTGCTCGAAACCCCCGAACCGCTGGAGCCGCTCGACGCAGTGATGCTCGATGGCTACCTCTGTGGTGTGATCGTGCAGCCGGTGCTGCTCGAGAGCGCGACCTGGCTCGCGCATGTGTTCGACTTCGATGGCCGGCCGCTGCCGGACGACGTCAAGCCCGAGTGGCTGCAGCGCACCACGGCGCTGATCCTGCGCCGCCACGCGGCGCTGAACCGCGCGATCGTCGAGGACGGCTGGTTCGACCCGCTGGTGCTCGAGTTCGACGACGAGCACCCGCGCGAGCCGGTGCCCGAGGGCGAGGTCGACATGATGGCCGGGTTGAGCCCGGTCTCGCAGTCGCTGATGCCCTGGGTCGCCGGCTTCCAGCACGCCGCGGTCTGCTTCCCGGATCTGGCCGAGATGCCGGACGACGCGGTGATGTCGGCGCTCGCGCGCCTGTACCGCCACCTGCCGACCGAGACCGACGAGGAGCGCGAAGTCGTCGCGACGCTGGACCGCGAGCACCCGTTGAGTACTCTGGACGACGCGATGGAAGAACTCGTCGTCACCGTCGCCGACCTGCAGGACCTGACCCGCGAGCAGCGCTACAAGGTCGACACCGTCAAGCGCGAGACCCCCAAGGTCGGCCGCAACGACCCGTGCCCCTGCGGCAGCGGCAAGAAGTTCAAGCAGTGCCACGGGGCGGCTTGAACCCAGGCCGCCGCGCCTGACGGATGCGCATCCAAATTCTCTCCGACCTGCACCTCGAAACCGAGGTGTTCACGCCCACGCCAGCACCTGAGGCCGAACTGCTGGTGCTCGCCGGCGACATCGACAGCAGCTGGGCCGGCCTCGAGCTGTTCCGCGACTGGCCGGTGCCGGTGCTGTTCGTCGCCGGCAACCACGAATTCGACGAACGCGAGATCACGCAGACCTGGCCGGCGCTGCGCGAGCGCTGTGCGCGCCTGGGCATGCGGCTGCTCGAATGCGAGTCGCTGGTCCTGACCGACGCGGCCGGCCGCCGCATCCGCTTCGTTGCGACGACGCGCTGGTGCGACTTCGACCTGTTCGGCCCGGCGCGACGCGAGCGCGCGATGCGCGCCGGGAGCTATTTCATGAAGGTCATGCGGGCGACGCGCCACGGCGCCCCGCTGGACGCGGCCGGCGTGCGCGAAGAGGCACTGATCTGCGGCACCTGGTTGCGCGACGAGCTGCGGCGTCCGACCGGATCATGGGACGCGACCGTGGTCGTCACCCACTTCGCCCCCAGTCTGCGCAGCGCCGACCCACGCTATGGCCAGCAGCCCGGCACCGCAAGCTTCTGCAATGCCGACGACGAGCTGCTGCCGTTCGCCGATCTGTGGATCCACGGCCACCTGCACTGCCAGCACGACTACCGCGTCGAGCACCCGGGGGGCACGACGACGCGCGTCGTCTGCAACTCGCGCGGCCATGCGCGCAAGGGCGAGGCCGACGGGCATCGCCCGCTGCTGGTGCTGGAGGTCTAGGTCAGTTGATGGCGTAGTTGGCGCCCGCTTTCAGCAGGGCCAGCACTGGGTTGCAAGCTTGCTACAAGCCGGAGCGTCGGATCAGGCGGCTTTCCCACGGGATCTCGGCGCCGGGCGGCAAGGTGTGCGCCCAGCTCGGCGTCGACAGCGCCGGTGCATCGAAGCTCGCGTCGAGCCCGAACGCGGTGCCCATGTCGGCCGGATCGACCGCGGCAGACTCGGCCTCGCGCTGCGCACGCAGCGCCAGCAACCATGCAAATCGTGCAGACCAGTCCATCGCAGCCTCCCTCACTCATCCCTGAGCGTGCAACAAAGTGTGCGCGTGTTGCGCCGCTTCGATGCGTCGAAATGGGGTCGAAGTCGGTCGCACTTGGCGCTCGCGGCGTTTGCGTGGCGACTTGTGGCGCGGCGTGAACAGTCGGGCCGGATCGGGTCTAATTCACCATCCCCCTCATCCCCCATCTCCCGCGAAGGATTCCGCATGTACGCCGACGTCAAGCTCTTAATCAATGGTGAATGGTGTGATGGCGCCGAAGGCAAGAGCGAGCCCATCATCAACCCGGCCACCGGCCAGGTGCTCGCGCGCCTCGCGCACGCCTCGCGCGCCGACCTGAATCAGGCGCTGCACGCCGCCGACAAGGGCTTCAAGGCCTGGCGCAAGGTCTCGGCGTACGACCGCTACAAGCTGTTGCGCAAGGCCGCCGAGATCATCCGCAGCCGCGCCGACGAGATCGCGCCGCTGATGACGCAGGAGCAGGGCAAGCCGCTCGCCGAGGCGAAGATGGAAACCGTGCTCGCCGGCGACATCATGGACTGGTTCGCCGAGGAAGCCCGGCGCACCTATGGCCGCGTCGTGCCGCCGCGCGCCGAGGGCGTGGTGCAGGTCGTCGTGAAGGAGCCGGTCGGCCCGGTCGCGGCCTTCACACCCTGGAACTTCCCGATCAACCAGGCGGTGCGCAAGGTTTCGGCCGCGCTCGCCGCCGGCTGCTCGGTGATCCTGAAGGGGCCGGAAGAAACCCCGGCGAGCTGCGCGGCGCTGATCAAGTGCTATGTGGACGCGGGCGTGCCGGCCGGCGTCGTGCAGCTGGTGTTCGGCGTGCCGGCCGAGATCTCCGAGTACCTGATCCCGCACCCGGTGATCCGCAAGATCACGTTCACCGGTTCGACGCCGGTGGGCAAGCGGCTTGCCGCGCTCGCCGGCCAGCACATGAAGCGCATCACGATGGAGCTGGGCGGCCACGCGCCGGCGATCGTGTTCGGCGATGCCGATGTCGACGCTGCCGCGAAGATGTACGCCGGCGCCAAGTTCCGCAACGCCGGCCAGGTCTGCGTGTCGCCGACGCGCTTCCTGGTGCATGAGTCGGTCTACGCGCGCTTCGTCGAGAGCTTCGTCGCAACCACCGCGAAACTGAAGGTCGGCGACGGCCTGCAGGCCGACACGCGCATGGGCCCGCTGGCCAACAGCCGGCGTGTCGAGGCGATGCAGATGTTCGTCGACGACGCGGTGGCCAAGGGCGCGAAGGTGATGACGGGCGGCAAGCGCATCGGCACCGCTGGCTACTTCTTCGAGCCGACCGTGCTCACCGACGTGCCGGCATCGGCCCGCATCATGAGCGAGGAGCCGTTCGGCCCGATCGCGCCGATCGTGCCGTTCAGCAGCTTCGACGAGGTCGTGGCCGAGGCGAACCGCCTGCCGTTCGGCCTCGCCGCCTACGCCTGCACGCGTTCGCTGAAGACCGCGAACGCGATCGGCGCCGCGTTCGAAAGCGGCATGGTCTCGATCAACCACATGGGACTGGCGCTGCCCGAAACCCCGTTCGGCGGCATGAAGGACTCGGGCTACGGCTCCGAAGGCGGTACCGAGGCGATCGAGGCCTACCTGAACACCAAGTTCGTCACGCAACTCGGGCTCGAGTAAAGCAACCGTGTCGGCGGCGCGCGGGGCCAGCGCCGGGCCGCGCCCAAGCGGCCCCGCCATCCCCTCGGGGGATCGCCTGACGTACCCGTCAGGCGAGGGGCTCCATCACCAGGGCGCGGCGACGTATTTGTTGCCGTTCGCCTTGTAGCGCGCCACCGACTTCTTCAGCTCGGTGTATTCGTTGCACGGGAGCGAACACGCCTTGTCGAGCGAGGCAAGCCGTGCCTCGGCCTTCGGCAAATCGTTCGTGATCAGGTACAGCTCGCCCGAGTATTCGAGCGCGCCTCGGTGTTGCGGGTTCAGGCGCAGCGCCTCGTTGTAGAAGCTCTCGGCGGCCGCATAGTCGGGCGCCGCGCTCTTGCGCAGGCTGTAGCCCATCAGGTTGTTCCAGTCGGCGTTGCCGGTCTCGTTGACCTTCTTCAGCTCGGCCACTGCGCCCGGCCAGTTCTTCTGCGCGATCTGGGCGCGTGCGGCGCTGAGACTGTCGGCCTTGGTGGTGGGCTCGGGCGTGTCGGCGGGCCAGGCGGGACTCAGCGCCATGGCCAGCAGCGCAGCAATGGCAACGGAATGAAAACGCGGCATGACGAGAGCTCCTCGGCTGAACGGTGATGCCGGGCAGCATACGCCAAGCTCAATCAAGGAAACGCCGGGCCGCCCCAAGTTTCCTTGACCCCCGCGGGGGGCGGGCTGGGCGCAGCCCGGCCCTGGGGGCGTTCAGTAGAATCGCGCCCCCACTTCCTGCCGACTGTGACGACCATGTACTGCGCCATCGACTTCGGCACCTCCAACTCCGCCATTGCCGTGCCGGACGCGGCCGGCGGCATGCGCCTGGTCGAGCTCGAGCCCGGTCAGACGACCATGCCCACGGCCGTCTTCTACTTTGTCGAAGGCCCCGAGCTCGACGGCCCGCCGCGCGCCTTCGGCCGCGCCGCGATCGCCGCGTACGTCGACGGCCTGGACGGCCGGCTGATGCGCTCGATGAAAAGCATTCTCGGCAGCCCGCTGATCGACCAGACCACCGACGTCGGCGGTGGCCGCGGCGTCAAATACCTCGACATCGTCGCCGGCTACCTGAAGCACCTGAAGCGCTGCGCCGAAGCGCAGGCCGGCGTGCCGATCCGGCGCGCGGTGCTCGGCCGACCGGTGTTCTTCGTCGACGACGATCCGGCGCGCGACGCGCAGGCCCAGTCGGCCCTGGAAAGCGCCGCGCGCCAGGTCGGCTTCGACGAGCTCAGCTTCCAGTACGAGCCGATCGCCGCGGCGTTCGACTACGAGCGCACGGTCGACCGCGAGCAGATCGTGCTCGTCGCCGACATCGGCGGCGGCACCTCGGACTTCTCGGTCGTGCGTGTCGGGCCGCAGCACGCGGCCAAGCGCGAGCGCAAGGACGACATCCTCGCGAACCATGGCGTGCATGTCGCCGGCACCGATTTCGACCGGCGCGTCGAGCTCGCCGCGATCCTGCCCGAATTCGGCTTCGGCGCGATGGGGCCGAGCGTGGCCGGCGCACCGGCGCGCGAGGTGCCCAGCGGCGTGTACTTCGACCTCGCGACCTGGCACCTGATCAACACCGTCTACAGCCCGGCGCGCGCCGCCGAGCTGCGCAGCATGCGCGGCTTCTACGGCAACCCGCGCCACTACGAGCGGCTGATGATCGTGGTCGACGAGCGCCTCGGCCACGAGCTCGCGGCGCGCGCCGAAGCCGCGAAGATCGCGGTCGCCGAGGGCGGCGACACCCGCATCGACCTGAGCCATACCGAGCACCGGCTGGGCGTGGATTTCAGCGAGCGCGAGGCGGTGCAGGCGATAGCCGCGGACATCGAGCGCATCGTCGACGCGGCCAACGCGGCCGTCGCGCAAGCCGGGCTGAAGCCGGCGCAGATCGACGCGCTGTACTTCACCGGCGGCTCGACCGGCCTGCGCCTGCTGGCGAACCGGATCGCGTCCGCGTTCCCGGGCGCGCAGGTGGCGCGCGGCGACCGCTTCGCCAGCGTCGCGACCGGTCTCGCGCTGCACGCGCAGCGCTGGTTCGCGGCCGCCTGACGAGCGCGCCGCCGACCTCGCGCTCGGCTCTAGGCGCCCGCGAGCACCGCGGCCATCGCGACCGCGGTTGCCTCGACGTTCGAGCTGTTCAACCCGGCGACGCAGATGCGGCCCGAGCGCACCATGTAGACGCCGTGCGTTTCGCGCAGCGTATCGACCTGGTCAGTCGTCATGCCGGTGTAGCTGAACATGCCGCGCTGCGTCAGGAAGTAGTCGAAGTTGCGGCCCGGCACCTTGGCGACGAGCACCGCGTGCAGCTTCTTGCGCATCGCCAGGATGCGCTCGCGCATCGCGCCGAGTTCGGCCTCCCAGTTCTGGCGCAGTGTCGGGTCGGTCAGCACCGTCGCGACGATCTGGCCGCCGTGGATCGGCGGGCTCGAGTAGTTGCGCCGCACCGTGAATTTCATCTGGCCCAGCACCAGCGCGGCTTCGTGCGCGTTCGGGCAGACGACGCTGAGCGCGCCGCAGCGTTCGCCGTACACGCTCATGCTCTTCGAGAACGAGTTCGCGATGAAGAAGCTCACGCCCGCGCTGGCGAGCGCGCGCGCCGCATACGCGTCGGCCTCGATGCCATCGCCGAAGCCCTGGTACGCCAGATCGAGGTAGGGGATCAGCTGGCGCTCGAGCAGCACCGGCACGAGTTCGTCCCACTGCGCGCGTGTCAGGTCGACGCCGGTCGGGTTGTGGCAGCAGGCGTGCAGCAGCACGATGCTCCTGGCCGGCAGGCCGCGCAGCGTCTCCAGCATCTGCGCGAACTTCAGGCCGCCGGTGGCCGGGTCGTAGTACGGGTAGGTGTTGACCGTCAGGCCCGCGCCTTCGAACATCGACCGGTGGTTGTCCCAGGTCGGGTCGCTGACCCACACCTGGCTGCCCTTGAAATAACTCGCGAGAAAATCGGCGCCCACCTTCAGGCCGCCGCTCGATCCGACCGACTGGATCGTCGCGATCCGGCCCGAGGTCACGGCCTCGTGGCCGGCGCCGAACAGCAGCTGCTGCACCGCGCCGCGAAAGTTCGCCGCGCCTTCGATCGGCAAATAGGGCTTCGGGCCCCCCTTGGCCACGACCATGGCTTCGGCCTGCTGGACCGAATCCATCACCGGGATGCGACCGGCGTCATCGAAGTAGATGCCGATCGACAGGTTGATCTTGTTCGGCCGCGGGTCCTTCTGGAAGTCCTCGTTGAGGCTCAGGATCGGGTCGCCGGCGAACGGGGGGATGTGCTCGAACATTGGGGGCTCTTTCAGTGAATCGTGTCTTTGGCGGCAAGTGCGGCCTCGATGTCGCCGCTGATGGCTTCGGGCTTGTCGGTCGGGGCGTAGCGCTTGATCACCTTGCCGTCGCGGCCGATCAGGAACTTCGTGAAGTTCCACTTGACCGACTTGCTGCCCAGAATGCCCGGCGCCTCCTTGGTCAGCCACTTCCACAGCGGGTGGGCCTCGGCGCCGTTGACCTGGACCTTGCTCATCATCGGGAAGCTCACGCCGTAGTTGAGCTGGCAGAACGAGGCGATCTCGTTGTCGCTGCCGGGGTCCTGCCCGCCGAACTCGTTGCTCGGAAAGCCCAGCACGACCAGCCCCTTGTCGCGGTAGGTTTCCCACAGCTTCTCGAGACCGGCGAACTGCGGCGTGAAGCCGCAGGCGCTCGCGGTGTTCACGATCAGCATCACCTTGCCGCGCTGCGTGGCCAGCTGCGCCGGCTTGCCCTCGATGGACACGGCCTCGAAGTCGTAGATGCTGGTGGTGGTGTCGGCCATGATGGATCTCGCTTTGACGATGGGGTGTGCAATCGTACCGCCGCGCGCCGCGGCAGCACGGCAGCGGCCTTGACGCTGTCGGTGCGGGCGCGGAACATGGGGCGACCCAACACCGAAGACCTCATCGCCCACCCCATGCCCACCGCGCTTCCGACCGCCTCGTCAACCCGTGCGCCCGATGTGTCGATCGCGGCGTCTCGCGGTGGCGGCCGCGCGGTGCTGGTCGTCGACAGCACGCCGATCGCGCGCGCCTTCCTGATGCAGCGCCTGCGCGAGCTCGGTTACGACGCGCACGGCGCCGACCATGGCGAGCTCGCGCTCGCGATGGTCGAGCAACAGGTGTTCGCAATCGTGTTTCTCGAGCTCACGCTCACGCCTGAAAACGGCATCGACGGACTGACCTTGTGCCAGGCCATCAAGCAAAAGCCCGACCACCCGCGCGGCATCGTTCCCGCGGTGGTGATCACGACCAGCCGGAATGGCTCGTCGGACCGGGTGCGCGGCTCGCTCGCCGGCTGTGACGCCTACCTGACCAAGCCGCTGGCCGAGGCCGCGTTCCTCGTGGCCTTGCGCGAGATCGATCCGCTGTTCCAGTGAGCGGCGGTCGACAAGTTCTTCTCAGTGTTTGTCGCTGCGCGCGATCGCGAGCAGGTGGTCCAGCTCTTCGCGGTACTTCACGCCGTTCGACCGGTGCCAGCGGAAGATCAGCCACATCGTGCCGGCCACCACCATCCCGAACAGCGCGATCGCGGTGAACGCCGACAGCCCGAACTTCGTCATGCCGGTATAGAACGCGCCGAGGCCGAGGATGCAGGCCTGCTCGTTGAAGTTCTGCACCGCGATCGAGCGGCCCGCGCCCATCAGGTTGGCGCCGCGGTGCTGCAGCAGTGCGTTCATCGGCACCACCATGTAGCCGCCGATCGCGCCGAGCACGATCAGGAATGGCGCCGCGACCCAGACATTGGTGATCACGTTCAGCCCGATCACCAGCAGGCCGAGCGCGATGCCGAGCGGGATCACGCTGGTGGCCTGATCCAGACGCATGCGCAGCGACGCGATGATCGCGCCCGCCGCCGTCCCGATCACGACCACCGCGACCAGCGAGGTGGCCTGCGTCGTCGTGTAGCCCAGCGCCGCCGTCGCCCACGCGAACACGATGATGCGCAGGTTGCCCGAGACGCCCCAGAACAGCGTCGTGGTCGCGAGCGAGATCTGCCCGAGCTTGTCGGTCCAGAGCCGCGCGTTGCAGCTGGAGAAATCGCGCATCAGCCCCACCACGCCATGCGCCAGCGGCTGCAGCGGCGCCTCGGTGCGCGGGATGCGCAGGTTGAACATGGCGGCGAGCGCATACAGGAACACGATCACCGCGATCGCCGATTCGGGCGCGGTGTTGATGCCGGTGTCGACCAGCGGCAGGTCGAACATGAGCAGCTGGCGCGACACCACCGGCCCGATCAGCTGGCCGCCGACCGCGATGCCGAAGATGATGGACATGATCGTCAGCCCCTCGATCCAGCCGTTCGCCTTGACGAGCTGCGAGTTCGGCAGCAGCTCGGTCAGGATGCCGTACTTGGCGGGCGAGTACGCCGCGGCGCCGAGCCCGACGATCGCGTAGGCCACCAGCGGATGGCCGCCGAACAGCATCAGCAGGCAGCCGACGACCTTGATGCCGTTGGCGTAGAACATCACCTGGCCCTTGGGCACCGCGTCGGCGAACGCGCCGAGAAAGGGCGCGAGGATCACGTAGAAGAGCGCGAACATCGGGCCCAGCGCCGGGATGTGCCAGGACGGCGCATTCGTCGTCTTCAGCATCTCGATCGCGGCCACGAGCAGCGCGTTGTCGGCCAGCGAGCTGAAAAACTGCGCCGACATGATCGTGTAGAAACCCTTTTTCATTCGCGCTCGGGGTCTCGTGGGGAAAACAAATGCATGGGCGCGATTGTGGCGGTTGGCGCGGGGCGCTCGATTCGGTGATTGTCGCTGCGTGCAATCGCGAGCAACCGAGCGATTTCCTCGGGATGCCGTGCGCAATTGCGCGCATGCTGACGCCGGATCGCCCACATCGCCAGCGCCACGATCAGCCCGAGGATCGTGATCGTGATGAACACCGACAGGTGCAGCATCGCCAGCACGCTGTTGATCGCGCCGAGGCCGAGGATGCAGGCCTGCTCGTTGAAGTTCTGCACCGCGATCGAGCGGCCCGCGCCCATCAGGTTGGCGCCGCGGTGCTGCAGCAGCGCGTTCATCGGCACGACGAGGTAGCCGCCGACCGCACCGAGCAGCATCAGGAACGGCGCGGCCATCCAGACGTTGACCATCCCGTTCAGGCCGATCATCAGCACACCCATCGCGATGCCGAGCGGGATCACCTGCGTCGCCCGATCGAGGCGCGCGCGCAGCGACGCGACCAGCACCCCGGCGGTCGTGCCGATCGCGACGATGCCGACCAGGGTCGAGGCCTGCGAGGTCGAGTAGCCGAGCGCCGCCGCGGCCCAGACCATCACGATCGTGCGCATGTTGCCGGACACGCCCCAGAACAGCGTCGTGGTCGCGAGCGAAATCTGGCCGAGCTTGTCGCCCCACAGGCGCGCGTTGCAGTCCATGAAGTCGCGCGTCAGGAACACCGGGCCCTGCATCGGCAGCAGCGGCGCGTCGGTGCGCGGGATGCGCAGGTTGAACAGCGCTGCCACGACGTACAGGCTGGCGATGCACGCCACCGCCGCCTCGGGCGCGGTCGCGATGCCGTTGGCCAGCATCGGCAGGTCGAACGAGAGCAGGTGGCGCGAGATCACCGGCCCGACCAGCATGCCGCCGAGCACCGTGCCGAGAATGATCGAGAGCACCGTGAGCCCCTCGATCCAGCCGTTCGCCTTGACGAGCTGCGAGTTCGGCAGCAGCTCGGTCAGGATGCCGTACTTGGCGGGCGAGTACGCCGCGGCGCCGAGCCCGACGACCGCATAGGCCAGCAGCGGGTGCACGCCGGCCAGCATCAGCAGGCAACCGGCGAGCTTGATCGCGTTGGCCATGAACATCACGCGGCCCTTCGGCCACGCGTCGGCGAAGGCGCCGAGGAACGGCGCCAGAAGCACATAGAACAGCGCCAGCATCGGCACCAGCGCGGCGCGATGCGAGCTCGGCGCATTGCCGATCTTCAGCATCTCGTACGCCGCGACGAACAGCGCAGAATCCGCCAGCGAGCTGACGAACTGCGCCGACATGATCGTGTAGAAACCCCTCCTCATGCGCTCGCCAACGTGCGCTCGGGGCGAAAATGTTTCCGCATGTGTCTCCTTGCGGCGGCGTTATAGCACGCGGGTTGTGACGCCTCGCGGCTGGCAGAATCATGCGATGCCGCGCCCCATCGAAGCCCTCATCCACACCGACGCGCTCGCCCACAACCTCCGGCGCGCACGCGCCGCGGCACCCGACGCGAAGGTCTGGGCCGTCGTCAAGGCGAATGCCTACGGCCACGGCATCGAACGCGCCTACGCCGGCCTGAACGGCGCCGACGGCTTCGCGCTGCTCGACCTGAACGAGGCCGAACGCGTGCGCGCGCTCGGCTGGCGCGGCCCGATCCTGCTGCTCGAGGGCTGCTTCGAGCCGCGCGACCTGGAGCTGTGCTCGCGCCTGAACCTCTGGCACACAGTGCACTGCGAAGCGCAGATCGACATGCTCGCGGCGCACAAGACGCATGCCCCGCACCAGGTGTTCCTGAAGATGAACAGCGGCATGAACCGGCTCGGTTTTCGGCCGGCCGCGTACCAGCACGCCTGGCGGCGCCTGAGCGGGCTGACGCAGGTCGACAGCATCGCGCTGATGACGCACCTGTCGGATGCCGACGCGGCCGAGCCGCACGCTGTCAGCACGCAGCTCGCGACCTTCGAGGCCGCGACCCGCGATCTGCCCGGCGAGCGCAGCGTGTCGAACAGCGCGGCGACGCTGCGCTATGCGCCGCACGACCCCCAGGCGCGCGGCGACTGGGTGCGCCCGGGCATCATGGTCTACGGTTCGTCGCCCGACCACCCGCAGCGCAGCAGCGCGGACTGGGGCCTGCAGCCGACGATGAGCCTGCGCGCGCAGGTCATCGCGACCCAATCACTGCAGGCCGGTGAGCGTGTCGGCTATGGCAGCAGCTTCACGGCCGAGCGCGACATGCTGCTCGGCGTGATCGCCTGCGGCTACGCCGACGGCTACCCGCGCGTCGTGCCGAACGGCACGCCGGTGCTGGTGGGCGAGACGCGCACGCGCATCGTCGGCCGCGTCTCGATGGACATGATCACGGTCGATCTCTCGCCCGTTCCCGATGCCGGTGTCGGCAGCGTCGCGACGCTGTGGGGCGCAAGCCCGGGCGGCACGGTGCTGACCATCGACGAGGTCGCGCGCGCCGCCGGCACGATCGGCTACGAGCTGATGTGCGCGCTCGCGCAGCGGGTGCCGACGCGCGCGGTGTGAGCCGCGATGGCCCTCGTCATCCCCCCTCTCGTGATCCAGGATGGCGAGGTCGAGTTCAGCGCGATCCGCGCGCAGGGCGCCGGCGGGCAGAACGTCAACAAGGTCTCGAGCGCGGTGCACCTGCGCTTCGACATCCACGCCTCGTCGTTGCCCGCACCGGTGAAGGAGCGCCTGCTCGCGCTGCGCGACCAGCGCATCACCGCCGAGGGCGTCGTCGTGATCAAGGCCCAGGCCACGCGCAGTCAGGACATGAACCGCGCCGACGCGATGCAGCGCCTGAGCGAGCTGGTCAACAGCGTCGCGCTGCCGCCGAAGCCGCGCCGCGCGACCAAGCCGACCTACGGCTCGAAGCAGCGGCGGCTCGAGGGCAAGGGCCTGCGCGCCGCGATCAAGGCGGGGCGCGGCAAGGTCCACGAATGACACCGACGCCGACGCCGTGATCGCTTGAGTTGGCGTGCGTTCGCGCACGCCGCGGCCTATAGTTGGTCGCATGAGGCACGCCAACGCGATCTGGTGCGGACTGGCCCTCCTGCTCGGCCTGGGCTGGGCGGCCAGCGCACCCGCCGTGGTGCCGGCCGCGACGACGGTGGTGGCCGCGCCGCCGCCGGTGGTCGTGATGAGCGTCGACGGCGCGATCGGCCCGGCCACCGCCGACCACCTCCACCGCGCGCTGGCGCAGGCCGCCAAGGCGCGCGCCCAGCTCGCGGTGCTGCAGCTCGACACCCCGGGCGGGCTGGATGTCGCGATGCGCAGCATCATCAAGGACATGCTGGCCTCACCGGTGCCGGTCGCGGTGTTCGTGGCCCCGAACGGCGCGCGCGCAGCCAGCGCTGGCACCTACCTGCTGTACGCGAGCCACATCGCGGCGATGGCCCCGGCTTCCAACCTCGGCGCGGCCACGCCGGTCGCGATCGGCATGCCGGGCCTGCCGGGGGGCGACAACCCGCCCGCCAGCGCCGCGGCCTCCGGTGGCGCGCGCGGCACCGACGACACCCTGAGCGCGAAGCGCATCGCCGACGCCGCCGCCTACTTGCGCAGCCTGGCGCAGCTGCGTGCGCGCAATGCCGACTGGGCCGAGCGCGCGGTGCGTGAATCGGTCAGCCTCGCCGCGCCCGACGCCTTGAAACTCGGCGTGATCGATCTGATCGCGCAGGACGTGCCCGATCTGCTGCGCCAGCTCGACGGCCGCGAGGTTCGCCTGGCCGATCGCAGCGTGCGGCTGGCGACGCAGGGCGCCGCGCTGATCACGATCGAGGCCGACTGGCGCAGCCGCCTGCTGGCGGTGATCGCCGATCCGAGCCTGGCGCTGATCCTGATGATGATCGGCATCTACGGCCTGCTGTTCGAGTTCTCGAACCCCGGCTTCGTGCTGCCCGGCGTGGTCGGTGCGATCAGCCTCGTGCTCGCGCTGTTCGCGCTGCAGATGCTGCCGATCAACTATGCGGGGCTGGCGCTGATCCTGCTCGGCGTCGGCTTCTTCGTCGCCGAGGCCTTCGTGCCGAGCTACGGCACGCTCGGTCTCGGCGGCATCGTCGCATTCGCGTCGGGCGCGGTGCTGCTGATCGACAGCGACCTGCCCGGCTTCGGCGTGTCGCCCGCGCTGATCGCGGTGCTGACGGCGGGCTCGGCCGCCTTCATCATCGCCGTCGCGGGCATGGCGGCGAAGGCGCGCCGGCGCCCGCTGGTCCACGGCGCCGCCACGCTGCTCGGCGCGGCCGGCGAGCTGGTCGAGTTCTCGGCGGGCGAGGGTTGGGCCGTGGTCCAGGGCGAGCACTGGAAGGTGCATGGCAGCGGCGCGCTGCAGGCCGGCGACCGGGTGCAGGTCACCGGCGCGCACGGCGCGCTGCTGGATGTCGGGCCCGAACCCGGCGCGGTGATCGGCGCGGAGCGGCGCGTCCGGCGACAAGGAGCGGCGTCATCATGATCGGCGACATCGGCATCGGCTTCAGCGCGCTTCTGATCCTGCTGCTCATCCTCGTGGCGAGCGCGCTGCGCGTGCTGCGCGAGTACGAGCGCGCGGTCGTGTTCCAGCTCGGCCGCTTCTGGAAGGTCAAAGGCCCGGGCCTGGTGATCCTGATCCCGGGCATCCAGCAGATGGTGCGGGTCGGGCTGCGCGTCGTCGTGATGGACATCCCGAGCCAGGACGTAATCTCGCGCGACAACGTCTCGGTCAAGGTCAACGCGGTGCTCTACTTCCGCGTCGTCGACCCGGAGAAGGCGATCATCCAGGTCGAGCGCTACCTCGACGCGACCAGCCAGCTCGCCCAGACCACGCTGCGCGCGGTGCTCGGCAAGCACGACCTGGACGACATGCTGTCGGAGCGCGAGCGCCTGAACCTGGACATCCAGAAGATCCTCGAGGCCCAGACCGCGAGCTGGGGCATCAAGGTCACGAACGTCGAGATCAAGCACGTCGACCTGAACGACACGATGATCCGCGCGATCGCGCGCCAGGCCGAGGCCGAGCGCGAACGGCGCGCCAAGGTGATCCACGCCGAGGGCGAACTGCAGGCCTCGCACAAGCTCGCCGAGGCCGCGCAGATCCTGGCGCGCGAGCCGCAGGCGCTGCAGCTGCGCTACCTCGAGACCCTGACCGTGATCGCCGCCGACAAGAACTCGACCATCGTGTTCCCGCTGCCCCTCGACATCGTCGGGCCACTGCTGCAGGCGGTGACCCGCAACCCCGGAGGTCCGCCATGAAAAGCGTCGCACAGCTGCTTGCCGCCAAGCCGAACCACACGATCCATGCGCTCGCGCCGACGGCGAGCGTGTTCGAGGCCGCGGCGCTGATGGAGCGCCACAACGTCGGCGCGCTGCTGGTGCTCGACGGCGAACGCATCGCCGGCATCGTCAGCGAGCGCGACCTCGCGCGCAAGATGATCGTCAGCGGCCGCTCGCCACGCGACACGCCGGTGAGCGACATCATGCAGGCCAAGGTGCGCGTCGTGCACACCAGCCACACCAACGAGGACTGCATGGCGCTGATGACCGACAAGCGCCTGCGCCATCTGCCGGTGCTCGATCAGGACCGGCTCGTCGGCCTGGTCTCGATCGGCGATCTGGTGAAGGACATCATCTCGGAGCAGCAGTTCATCATCGAACAGCTCGAGCATTACATCGCCGGCGAGCGCAGTTAGGTACGTTGCATAGTCGGAACGCAACGACCGACTGCCAATGGCCGGGCCTTGCCGGCCGTCGCTTTGCACCGAGGCCTTGCGGCCGATGAATTGGTCCGTCGGTTGTCGATTCGGGCGGTGGTCGTTCGTCGTCCTGGTGAACGTCCACGCTCAGGGCAACGCTGCCCTCGCACAACCAAGGAAACCCATGGCAAAGATGATCTTCGTCAGTCTCCCGGTCACCGACCTCCAAGCCTCGACCGCCTTCTACAAGGCGCTGGGATTCCAGCAAAACCCGCAATTCAGCGACGACACTGCAGCCTGCATGGTGTGGAGCGAGGCGATCTACGCGATGCTGCTCACGCACGCCAAGTGGCGCACGTTCACGGAGCGGCCACTCCCGCCGCTCGGGACCAGCGGGGTGATGCTCTCGCTGTCCATGGACAGCCGCGACGCCGTCGACGCAATGAATGGTGCCGCTGCGGCCCACGGTGGGCAGGCCGACGTGAATCCGGTGCAGGAACTGGGCTTCATGTACAGCCGCGACCTCGCCGACCCCGACGGACACCTGTGGGGAGCATTCTGGATGGATCCGGCGGCGCTCCCGCCCTCTGACCGGCAGAGCTGAGGCGCACGATGAAGCTTCTTCTAACGTCCGCAGGTGTCAAGAACCCAAGCATCCACGCCGCGCTGGTCGGCCTCCTGGGCAAGCCCATCGCCGACTCCAGTGCCCTGTGCATCCCGACCGCGTTGTATGGGCACCCACAGGGCAGTCCCGGCGGCGCCTGGCGGTTCATTGCGGGCAAGTCCGGCTGCCCGATGTGCGAACTGGGGTGGAAGTCCCTGGGCGTACTGGAGCTCACCGCGCTGCCCAGCATCGGTGAAGAGCGATGGGTCCCCTGGGTCCGGGAGGCGGATGTCTTGCTGGTGGAGGGCGGCGATGCCCTGTATCTGTGTCATTGGATGCGACAGTCGGGGCTCGCGGCCCTGCTGCCGTCGCTGGATCGAACCGTTTGGGTGGGACTGAGCGCCGGGAGCATGGTGATGACTCCCCGTGTGGGAGAGGACTTCGTCGCAACGAAGCCGTCCATCACTGGTGACGACGTGACGCTTGGCGTCGTCGATTTCTCGATCTTTCCGCACCTGGACTACCCGGATTTCCCGGAGAACACGATGGCCCACGCGGAAAGATGGGCGGTCGGTATCGGCGGTCCGGCCTATGCCATCGACGACCAAACTGCCATCAAGGTCGTCGACGGCAAGGTCGAGGTCGTTTCCGAGGGCCAGTGGAGGCATTTCGGCCCCTGACGAGCGCGGTTCGGCGGATCTCTGGTTCTGCCCAGAACTCTGAGATAGTGCATTGGGACCGTCGGAACTGCCAGGGGAGTTGCGGATGACAGAACACGCAGTCGTGATTGCCGGAGGAGGTCCAACGGGCTTGATGCTAGCGGGCGAGCTGGCGTTGGCAGGCGTCGACGTCGCCATTGTCGAACGCCGCCCCAATCAAGAGCTTGCTGGCTCGCGCGCTGGCGGTCTGAGCTCACGCACTCTCGAAGTCCTCGATCAGCGCGGAATCGTGGACCGGTTCCTCGCGGAGGGGCAAATAGCCCAAGTCACGGGATTCGCGGTCGTTCGGTTGGATATCACGGACTTTCCGACCCGCCAAAACTACGGGCTGGCGCTGAGGCAGAAGCATGTCGAGCGCATTCTCGCCGGGTGGGTCAGCGAGCTGGCGGTGCCGATCTATCGCGGCCGTGACTTGACGGGTTTCACGCAGCACGACACTGGCGTCACCATCGACCTGTCCGATGGTGCGTCGCTGCGGGCAAGCTATCTTATTGGGTGCGACGGCGGCCGCAGTCTGGTGCGCAAAGTTGCTGGCATTGAATTTCCAGGATGGGATGCGACGACCAGCAGCATTCTTGCCGAGGCCGAAATGGCGGAGGAGCCGCCGTTGGGCATCCATCGCACAGCACTTGGCATCCACGCCTTTGGCAGGGAAGAGTACGAAATTCGCGACGGCAAGATTGTCTTTGCCACTGAAGGTCCGATAGGCGTCATGGTGACTGAAAAGCATGTCGGCGCCGCGACCGAGCCCACGCTGCGGGACCTCCGCGAAGCACTCGTCGCCGCATGCGGAACAGATTACGGAATCCATAGCCCAACTTGGATCTCCAGGTTCACGGACATGTCGCGGCAGGCGGCGGCTTACCGCAAGGGCCGGGTTCTCCTGGCTGGCGACGCAGCGCATGTGCATTCCCCGGTTGGCGGTCAGGGCCTCAATACCGGTGTGCAGGATGCAGTGAATCTGGGTTGGAAGTTGGCTCAAGTGGTGAAAGGAGCATCACCTGAACGCTTGCTCGACACCTATCACGCCGAGCGGCATCCGGTCGCGGCCCGCGTGTTGCGCACGACCATGGCGCAGGTCGCATTGCAACGTACTGACGATCGCACTGAAGCCTTGCGTGAAATCGTATTGGAGCTCCTCGGTATGGAGGAACCTCGCAAACGGATCGCCGCCGAGATGTCCGGACTCGGTATCCACTACGACCTCGGTGAGGCTCATCCGCTGGTTGGCCGCCGCGTGCCTGACCTCGACCTGGTCACACACGAAGGTCCTGTGCGCATCTTTTCGCTCCTCCGGAATGCACGGCCAGTTCTCTTGAATCTCGCCGCGTCCGGCAGCTTCGACATCGCGCCGTGGTCAGACCGCGTCAGGTTGGTTGACGCCAAATATGACGGTCCATGGGAGCTGCCTGCACTAGGCTTGGTCTCCGCCCCAACCGCAGTGTTGATCCGGCCCGACGGCTATGTCGCATGGGTGGGCGACAGGACGCAGGATGGTCTTCAAGGCGCGATGAACACCTGGTTCGGACCACCAACCGACAAATTGGTTGGCTCTTGACCTGGACGACCAGAGTCGACTCGAGAACGCCAGCCACGAAGACTGCTTGATGACCGGTCGCAATCGGCTGCGACCAGGTGTTCAGTCCACGAACAGCAGCGCCGGGCACTCGAGCGCCCCGCGCAGCGCCTGCACGAACTGCGCTGCGTGCAGGCCGTCGACGACGCGGTGATCGAAGGACGACGACAGGTTCATGATCTGGCGCGCGACGATCGCGCCATCGCGGATCACCGGGCGCGTGACGATGCGGTTGACGCCGACGATCGCGACCTCCGGGTGGTTGATCACCGGCGTCGAGACGATGCCGCCGAGCGCGCCCAGGCTGGTCAGCGTGATGCTCGAGCCGGTCAGCTCGTCGCGCAGCGCCTTGCCGGCGCGCGCGGCCTCGGCCAGGCGCGCGATCTCGGCGGCGTTGGCCCACAGGTCGCGGGTGTCGGCGTCGCGCAGCACCGGCACCATCAGCCCGGCATCGGTCTGCGTCGCGATGCCCAGATGCACCGCGGCCACCCGGGTGACGACGCCGGCTTCGTCGTCGAAGCGCGCGTTGAGCTGCGGGAACTCGCGCAGCGCGAGCACGATCGCGCGCACCAGCAGCGGCAACAGCGTCAAGCGCCCGCGCTCGGCGCCATGCTTCTCGTTCAGGCGTGCACGCAGCGCCTCGAGCTCGGTGACGTCGATCTCCTCGACATACGTGAAGTGCGGAATGCGCCGCTTGGACTCCTGCATCTTCTGCGCGATCTTGCGGCGCAGCCCGGTGATGCGCAGCTGCTGATCCGCACGCACCGGCGATGGCATCGGCGCGGCGGCTGCTGCCGCCGCAGCAACGGCGGGCGTCGCATGTGCCGCGTACGCATCGAGATCGGCTTGCATGATGCGACCGCCCGGGCCGCTTCCAGCGACCGAGTGCAGGTCGATGCCGAGCTCCCACGCACGCCGGCGCAAGGCCGGCGACGCGATCGGTCGATCGCCGGTGACTCGGGCCGGGGACGGGATTGACGCGGCGGCGCGCGGCGCGGGCGTTCGGATAGGTGCGGCGGCCGCGGGCACGTCGGCGCCGACCGGCTCACTCGCTACTGCGCCGCCGATCTCGATGCGAATCAGCTCGGCGCCCACCGCCAGCACCTCGCCTTCCGCGCCGCCGAGCGCGAGCACCGTGCCGGCCACCGGCGACGGGATCTCGACGGTCGCCTTGTCGGTCATCACGTCGGCGAGGATCTGGTCCTCGGCCACCGCATCGCCCGGCTGCACGCGCCAGGCGACGAGTTCGACCTCGGCAATGCCTTCGCCGATGTCGGGCATCTTGATCACGTGAGTGGCCATCACGGCTCCATCGCGCGCCGCAGCGCGGCGGCCACGCGCGCCGGGCCCGGGAAGTAGTCCCATTCGAGCGCGTGCGGATACGGCGTGTCCCAGCCGGTCACGCGCTCGATCGGCGCCTCGA
>Ga0307517_10002407_pt1 | contig 30014 bp, 15 predicted proteins | sample 23_EM_MG_FD_194515 | JGI IMG/M metagenome (GOLD analysis project Ga0307517, IMG submission 194515) | Populus trichocarpa ectomycorrhiza microbial communities from riparian zone in the Pacific Northwest, United States - 23_EM | ecosystem: Host-associated > Plants > Roots > Unclassified | place... | reverse complement strand
TTTAAATATCACCAAGTGGTGGAGAAAAGGTCATTTAAGTATCTGGTATCGGTTGCCATGTACTTTTTTGTATGGAGCCGCATACAAAAATCTAAGTCACTTTCACACCAGTTGATGCAATCATGAACCATGAAGGCGGCTTTGATTACCTACACTTCTACTTTTAGAAGTTTGAATAGATAGTGATTCCCTAGCTGATAGAAAGATTTCAAGTGTTTTTATATAAGCAGTGTTAAGAATTGTTTGTTTAAAAATGTCCATTTTTGGTGTAAAAAGGGCTTCGGACGAAAGGTTTTGTCCCCGTACTGTATATTAGCTGGGCGTGCGAGAATTCTGTTTTCTTTACATACCTTCAACTGTCTGTCTCTTTCTAAAAATTAAATTTGTGATATGTGGTTGGATTAGACGGTGGCGTCTCAACCGTTATCTGATAAACGGCGCGAAAGTGCTTGCCCAATTTTCCACGGTCCTAGATTCTTGTAGCTAGACCGTCAAAAGTTATGTTGGCTACTCTAGGTAAACGCCATCTACTTTGCCGCACTCTTCCCCACTGTCAGGTCCCCCTTAACGGTCGGCACCGTTTCGGGCTGTTAGACAGACGTTCCATAGGTAAACGGGCCCTTAGTTCTATGAATGGATAACTGATGAAACTTGATTCTACGGTCAGGTAGGCTCAGGAAATGACTTGGGGATTGTATGAAGATGCCGTACTTAGAGTATAGAATCCCCATTTTGGTCCCAAGATGTCGATGGTTTCTCAATTCCGTGGGCCGTTCATCCTGGTCCGTTGCGGGCCGCCTTTGAGATGTCTTTTACTTTGTTTAACCCAAAATGGAACCCCGAATTCTTTAGGGACAAGAAAATAGTTGGTCAGAAGGGCTCGGCTTTGGTTTAGAAAGCAATGTGCGCGAGCTTTGTTCAAATACTTTTTAAAAGAGATGTGACGGCGAGCTTGGATATTCTGCCTGAAACAATTATTTTTAGTGTTTCTCTGAGGCTGTTTTGGTGCCATCATACACGCGGGTCGGATGCCGTGGGCGTACATCAGTTGAAATTCGCTTCCAGTTCTGCCGCCCTTTTATTTTTTGTGCACAACGGGATACCGACTCACTGAAAGAAGCGCGGGTGAAGTCCTTGTGCGAGTATTCGGATAAGTTCAGGAAGGAGGAATATTTAGAACAAAAAACTCATAAACGCAAGATATGTACGCAATTTAACCCAGCAATTTTGCCAAGCAAGGTTCGACATATATATTGACTAACTTAATAGATATTGAGAACGGAGAGGAAAAGAAATAACCCAAATAACCAAGGAGAAACTAAACACAGGGAAAAAAAAGCTTCCAAGGGTCCAGGGATTGCCGGAGTTGCTGCTCTTGTCGCTCGAGATCGTTGGCACCGATATCTCCCTCGGTGAGAATGGGGGCGCCTTTTGGTCTTGAGAGGGGTGGCGGGCGGGCAACAAAGAACCCGAGCTGTAGCGAGCTTGAAGATCTGGTGCTCGGGGGATTTGGGGGATGCTATCTGGTGTTGTTGTTCCAATGGCCTGTCGCGGTGGGGCTATTGCCATAGGCGTATTCCAAGGGGGTGTTCCACTCAGTGTTCATAATTGGCAATTGGTTTTCCTAACCCGGCAATACTCTAATTGGAAATGGGTTTTCCCAACCCGGCAATACTCTAAAAATTTAATCATCAAATCGAGAAACCATCAGAGAACCACCTCGCAAGGGACGCCGTCCAACCGAACGGACCAACCCGCACGGCAAAATCATCAAATCAAGCAACTAGCATAGAACCCAAGGGGCGATGTCCAAACTAACGGACCAACCCACTACCCCCCGCTTGACCCACCAGCTGCTGGTGCCCCATGCTTGTTCCTCATATGGGCAATTAGATTATCATACCTCTTGATCCCATTTTTTCCAACATTCTCGCATCTGGGAACTGGACAGTCAAACCGCGCAGCCAGATGTATCGCCATATAGTGTCGGTTGAGCGCATGTTTAGTTTTGAACGGGGTTAACCGGGTACAAGCTGGCGCGTTACAAGAAAAAGCGCGAGTGGCGCAAGTGTGCGGGCCGCTTCTCTAGGTTAGTCAATGTGAAGAATAAAGCTACTCTAGAAGAGAGTGCGAACCTGTTTCCACCGCATTTGGATGATTGACAAAAGACTCTGTCCCTGGGAAGCGTCCGGGTAACAGGGATATTAACAGGGTTGTGAGCAAGGGCAACACCGGGGTATCTACCGGCTTGGTCCTCACTGATCACGTGACTGAGCGGTGCGCCGAGAACGGAGTAGAAGCCATCTTCGTCGAGATAAAGAGGAAGTGGCCCCAGCTCCACAGGAAGCGGCAGTGCGTTCCCGCTCGCATTAGTCGAAACTAGTTGGAATAGGACGGGCGTGGGCACTTTCCTCATACTGGTAATTTCATTTCTTGCAGAGTTAGTGAGAAAAAAAAACTTACGCAGAATCCACCCCGAAAATGCAAGGCCCAGGTGATAGCCGAGAAATTAGGAAAACTGGGGCACGAGGGACTGGAGAACTCGCTTGTATTTAAAGACTAGTTGCGCTTTCAACAGTGCTAGAGTGGGCAAACAACTGTTTGACAGATCTATAGAGCCTCCTCCAACAAACCAATAATATGAGGCAAAAACGCGCCTGTGGCAGGGGTCCGCCTCGAGCTTTGCATTCCCAATCTTCCAATTGTTTCGGCATTCAAACGCCACACCACACTTGTACTGCATTTGGGGTGCAGCAGGGCTGCCCCACATGCACTGTATTTCTCTTCTTTCACTCTATTGCTTAAACTGCTGGTGTCCCGTCGGGTGCGAGGTAAGTCAGCGAGTCAAAAAAGCCGTAGAGTTGCAAATAAATCTAGCGAGGGTGGGAGTTCTTCTTTCTTTGCTTTTTTATTTTGTGGGGCACACGCACAAGCGTAACTCATCCTGGGTTTAGGTTTGTGGTTACTTGTACCTAAGGTGAGATATGATAATATTATTATTATCATAATAATATTATCATACTTGCGTTCATAGACTATGGTAAGGACATGGTAGGAAATCATGATCGATCAACCGACAGTACCTTAAAAACTCTCGCGTGGGGTTACTGTACCGGTACTCGGATACCAGAGATTCAATCTCTTTTATTCAACTATATAATTGAGGGGCGACCATCGGTCCGGATTTGCGCTACTTGTACCTAACGGCATTACAATCCCGAGGTAAGCCACTCAAATATCCTATCAAGATCCCGGTAGTCCGCGAACACAGGGCTGACAAGGAGGATATTGGGAATAGCGCACGCACTAAGGGGTGTGTGTTGAAAATGTAGTGATATTCTATGTAACTAGCTGGAACTTAGGGTTCGGTAGACGATAGGGTCTAGGGTTGGTGTTAATGCCTTGTGAGCACTCTGAGCCGATAGCTTATTAGAAGGAAACATGGAGAGGAAAGGAACTCAACCAATTACTATCATCCTTCAGATCCGACCTTCCTGATTTGTTCCTATCAGAAAACCAGAAGAATTCTTCGAACGCTTTCTGCTTTACTATTGGTTGAACTATTCACATACGGGTTTCTATTGGAAATTTCCCATTTGGGTTCATGATGAGAATAAACCCGGCCGTTCGCGGACTTTCCCTGGTGCCCGGATATCTCTCTTACAGGGTCATTAACCAAAATAGGCTTGGTTTGCCAAGTTTATGATATCAAACAGGGCGAAAGCACTCAGGCTATCGTGTCAGGAAAGCATTAATCCTTCTCAAGAAACTTTGTCTCCGAACCCCGAGATCAGCGCTCTAACCGAGACGGAGAATCGCAAAAGTTTTTACAGTACCTATTTAGGCATGTTAAAATTATACTTTCGCATATACGAAGGTACAGCACCTAAGTTTTGAATATTTTACTAGCAGGGGGTGTTACGCTAGCAGGGGCCAAGGCAGCAAATCGGGTATAAGGACAGCGAATTGGGCATAGTGGTTACCCAATTCACCTCTTCATCCCTGTTAGTCGAACATCCCCTGCTAGTAAAATATTCAAAACTTAGGCGCTGTACCTTCGTACACTTTCGAATACCAGAACACTTCTCAGCATGTCTTACTCGAGTAGTTCCGCCTCAATGCTGTCACAGTTCGAGTTCCTCTTATCTCGTTTGTAAAATCACCCACCTCATAGCTCGGTCAATCGTATATGTAACTCTGTGCACATCCGATTTCTCTTGACTTCCATGTCGGTACCGTATTGTTACCTCAGATTTCTTTTCCACTCCGGATACGTGTTGTTGTTTCGCAGCATAAATAGTCGGTCTTCCGGCTCACTCGGATAGTATGTATTGTTTACTTTTTTTTATTGTTACAATTGGGTTACCCTGCCACGCTTATACCTGGTGTCTCACTTCCACTTCCACCTGGTGTAGGTTAAACCCCAGTAACCGTTGGAGATTAACCATCTTAGGCTGCTCACCACTTACATATTTTCCATTCATGCAGGGGAAACGCAACCTTAAACGGACGGTTGCTTCGACAATGCTCCACCACTATTAGCTTCTCACCGTCTAACACCCCACCCTGCGTATGATACCTGATGCGGCAATATCAAACATCGATCTAGCTATAATAAAACGCAAACACTGTTGATAGCGAAAAGTCTACCTCACCCTCGGCGATGTACTATACCTGGGGCAGGTGGCATAACTCTACCCTCGGCCATGGGGCTTCTACCTCGGAAGTGTCCCGGCAAAGCGGGGTGGCAGGACCACCTCAGGATGTGAAGTGGAAGAGCGATTCGGCACCCGCAGGAAGTCTGGCGGGGAAGAAGGTTCTCTGTTGCTAAGGATATAAGGCGGCCTGTTCTTCTATTTGTTCGTTAAGTTATCAGTGACTCATCGCATTTCTCTCACCGTTCTACGACCATGTCTTGTCTTGTCAAAGTCATTTGCTATCGCACATGATCTCTTGATTCTTTCATGCTTTCTGATATCTTTTGTCTATCATCGTTGTCCGTACCAATAAAAAGCTTGTGTAGTCCGGTAATTAAGGATTGGATCCGCTGCGCCCAATCACCCAATCGTTGTTCAAAAATAACTGGGCAAGGAACATTTCCCTCATTTCCCTCATGCCTCTCTTGCCCTTTCCTCTTGCCATTATTCCGGAGACTATCCCGGGTAGAAGTGAGCACAGTGGCCTGGCGCATATCCTCCGTGATCCTCTTCAGCCGCCCAACACTAACCTTTGGGTTGACCGCGGAGAGCGACCACTGGGCTATGAGTTCGAGATCTGTCGGGGATCCCGCCTCTTTTGAGGAGGACAACTGTAACTATTAGCCCGCAAGACATTTACGCCAGGAGAAAATAATTGTTGGGGAAAGAATGTGAACGGCTAACGTATTGGCTCTTTCCCTCCAGGCGTGGAACTGCTGGTGGCGACAGCACTGATATTTACCGTCTAGGCGCCGGATGGGCCTCGGGCAGCTGTTGACTGCTTATGGGCTTGGTCATGTTTGTCATATTGAGGAGCTCGGGGGTGTGTTTGAGTTAGGGACGAAGATAAGATATTATAAGATATCAAAAAATTAACAAAGAAGGCAAGAGGGGAAATAGGAGGGGGGAGGGAGTAGTCCAAGAATGATTCCCAACTGGTTTGAACTAGGATGGACTCCGATGGAGAGAGAGAAGAGAGATATTAGCTCATTAAATACCTGGATCCAGCGTTTGTGTGACGCCTCTCTCGCAAGATTCTGCCCTGTACTGCTCCTCTGGGCCCGCACCCAACTCCTTCTTTGAAGGTAGGGAAGACAAAGTGATAAGGGTAGAAGAGATTTGGAAGTCCTGGCTTGTGGAGGTCAGGTTAGCCCAGAGCTCCAAATGATTATGCAACTCTGCAGAAATCATCCCCTTAGAAATCCCTGGTAGTGCCCAACATACCGAAGGATCACGATAATCTCAATCCCTATATGAATTAGACCCGCACGGGGGTAGAAGCGTGAGACACACCCCGGGACCACTACCCCGGGCCATCGATGTTGTAGGCTCAGTGAATTCCTCCTAGTCCATACATTTTGCCTCCCCAATAATCAAACTGGCAAGCCAATACCCCCAAGTCTCATTGGACCGATTTCAGGCCAAATTTGACCTAAATTCCCAGCCAATCAACTAGCGGAAATTCCTAGGAGCCGCCATAGTGCCGCTCCCAGGTCATGTGAATGAAGAGACATAACAGAGGAAGGCCGCTGCACATAGATCATTGAGTGCGCAATCGAAACTCTTCGTCCGAGCTACTGCCATCCATACTCACTCTCGGTATGATAGTAGATTATCAAGAGGAGCAAATCAACCCGTCACCCGAAAGAAGGTAGAATGCCAATGCACCACACTCTTTTTTTTCGACCCCCTATGCTTGCTTCAACCCTCGGACCTCTCAAAGGTGTTCTATCCCAAAGTTGGCACTATAATGCAGGAGTATGGAACTAGAAATTTCCCTCCTCATGTGATACGAGAAAAGAGGATAAATTTGGTTAATCAATAACAAAATCTGGGGAGAAATGGGCAGTGTTTGGCAAAGAGGTGTACGATAAGACAGAACAAAAGATATAAAAGACAGACTTATATTTCTGTGAACTGCAGCTCGTTCAACTATGGGCAGATGGAGCCCTTAAATACAGAGGATAATTAAGCCTCTTCTGGGAGTCACCCGACTATGATCGCACCATTTCCACCATTTCTCACACCATCTCTTTACTTTCCTCACTTTCCTTGACGACTTTCCTTCACCGCTTCCCCTGCTTGGTGAATCTTCGGCCCCACTTCTCGCATCCTTCACCGAGTAGCCGAAGGCTCTACGGGGAACCCTCCGACTTCTTTCTAGTATCTTCTAACATGGTTTGATGTCCGGTGACAACGGAGTGAGTGCCAGTGATTCACAATAATTGGATCTTGAGCATTACTCCATGCACACCTCCTCACAAGGCCAGATCTCCTGTATTCGCTCCCTCTCTATTCACCCCCACAAAGACTGGAAGAAACGTTCTGGCAATAGGCGTGATAGCGATGACCCCCCGGATCAACCAAGTGCTCCCTCAGGATCCACCAACTGGTAATCCCCATGAATATTTCTCACATGAGCGACTAGATTGTCAAACCTCTTGATCCCACTTTCGCCAACATTTCACAGCCGGGAACTAGACAATCAATCCGCTCGCCAAGGTGTATCAACTCAGAGTGCCGGTTGAGCGCATGCTTGGTTATGAACGGGGTTGGGTGGCTGCAGTCTGGTGCGTTACAAGTGTAAGGGCGATGAGAGGAAGTGTGGGGACCCCTTCCCTGGGTTACTCGATGTGGGGGACATGCGGTACGAGTAGAGAGGGAGCGGATGCGAACCTGTTTCCAGAACATCTGGATGATTTACAAAGGACCTTGTCTTAGGGAGGCGTTAGCATAGCGGAGATAGTAACAGGGCTGAGGGAATCATTATCGGTAGAGCCGCTGGCTTAGTTCGGGGGGGTCGCGTGGCAGAGTGGTGGGCCAAGAACGGAGAAGGAGAGGACATCATCGAGATAGAGAGGAAGTACTCGTAATTTTCTGACGTTTGTAAACACGACTGCTATTGCATGCCACCAAAATCCTGAGGCTCTGGTCGACTTTTTGCCCGTATGCAATAGCAGTCGTGTTTACAAACGTCAGAAAATTTCGAGTAGCCCAAGCTCTGCAGGAAGTGGGTGCGCAGCTCCGGTAGCATTGGTTGAAACTAGCTGGAACCAGCGGGCTACCAATTTTGTTAGAAAAAAAAAAGACTTACGGAGGGTCCATTTCCTCAAACTTAAACTGCAGATAATTTGCCAAGAACCCAGCAAAGCTGGATATGGAGGAGAGACGGGAGTCAGCCTGGATTTAAGCATTCTCCTTTTACTCGAGTACAGAGGGCTCCTATGCGTATGCATCACATTCATATGCAGCGACAGTTTCAAACCAATCATCCGTGACAAAAACGAACCTGTAGCAGGGATCCGCCGGGAGCTTTACACCGAGCTCGTTCTGTATACTGTAACCGACGCGGCCATTGATACCGAATTTTGCTGGACACAGTCTGGAATTGTGATTGGATGGCTGCCTTGTGCCCCTGCACAAAGCCTGCAGCTGCTCATGCGGTGAGTTTTCTCTGCCAAGAGATTAGCCAGAATAGGTCAAGCCGGCCTCTGACCCTTGACCTCCCCATTAGTTGGCCGTTTTAGAGCCTTGTTAGGATCCCACTCCGATACCGAACACCAACACTCCCGCTTCGCCGTCCCTTATGGTTTCCACTCTCCGGTACAGTGAAACCTCCGAGATTTCACACCTCCAAGACTTCCAACCCGTTAGGAATTCCAGGGTTTGCAGAGTCACGACATTTGAGGTATGGGAGATCCCTCTGAAAATTCTAGGCCTCTTATAGTTTCCAATTCAATAACATTCCGTGGACCTTAATTCCAGCAAACACCTATCCGAGAAAAATTAGCAGGGGAATTTAGCTTGAAAAAAAAAATTGCAAGGAAAAAAAAGGAAGACGGAAAGGAGAGGAGAAACAAACAAACAATTCCTATTTGCATGAAAGCTTGAAGGGATTTCTAGTTGAATTTTTGTGCAGAAAAATCATGATAGTCAGAGTGAGGATCATCACCGTCCAACTCCCTGAGGAACATGCCTAGCCAACGAGTAGACTCAAAGACTCTCTGAATCCACCGTGCAAAGGAGTTTTTTATCATCACGGTGGAAAATCGTCTTTGGTTATGCCTGCCTTAGCCGTACTCTCTTATTTGAATTTATGCTTTCTACTCAGTTCTTTGTAGATCATATTATCTAAGTTGTGCCCTAATTTTCCCTTTCTCTTCGCCATCATTAGATATCACTCGATTTAAGGCCACATATTGCGGCCCACCCTCCGGTGCCAAAACCCCTCTCCTCTTTCAACCCCCCTTGTCTCCAGCCCCGTGCTACTCTCTACTTGCTGGAATTATCGGAGGTTTCACTGTACTCGGTGGGGCCTAAGTTACCCAACGGATTCTTGGCCACTTCGTAAGTTGAAAGCGGCCTGCTTGTGGGTTTTTTTCCGACATTACGACTGCGCTCACAGATCCTTCCCGCAGACCTTTCCACCGCACTCATCACTTGAATGGTTAGCATTTGCAAAACGCACTGCTATTCCATACAGGCAAAATCCTAAAGTTTTAGCTGGTTGTTGGATGGGGGGTAGTAGCCCGCTTTAAAAATAACCCCATTCCAAGTGCTCTATTGGGGAGCGGAATACTTTTGGGCTCATTCTAATACTGTACGTGTTTTCAGACCAAATTGATATCGGTGGGGTATGCAACATGTCCCTCGGTTTAGTTTCACCTGAAGTGGAACTGGCGAGTTCTTTAGGAACATGAAAATAGTCGGTAAAGAGGGCTGCCGTGTCATTTAAATTTGTCGTTGAGGTTTAATTATTCAAGTTCTTACCGTGTTGAAATGTAAACTATTATAGTACGGTAAGTTCAGTACAAGTGCCATGAGTGATGTTTTCGTACAAGACAGGGATTATTTTGCCGGTTGACCTAAATTAACTGTTCGTTAATTTTCTAGGGGGCACTTGTACTCAAACACAAGTAAAATATGCCAGATCCTTGTGGCATCCCCTTTTGGGGCACCCCATAGAGAAATTATCCTAAGCCCAGGCCTCAATTGAGACCAAAAAAAAACAAGAAAGACGAAAAAGTTACTAGGAGACTCAAGACCGCAGTACGTCATGTTGCGAGACCCGAGACTATCCAGAGTCATACACAGTCACTACATGAGGTTGAGGGGTTGCAAGTGTTGAATTCATGCTTCCTGATTGTTAGTGTTCGTTATGAGGCAGGGGATCAGGTCGGGGGTGGTGGATTTCGGGGCTCAGATGTCGTCAAAAACACAACTGATTGTGAATTTATTGTGCTGCTTGTCATACTCTCCCGATATCTCCTTTGTTGTTTAGAGAACTTCCGGGGGAACACTTGTTTGTGGCTTCGGAAATGCATGTAGGAACCGGGCGTGTATCGAAGGCATTTCCCGCGCAGGAATGCAGCTGCAGGAAAGAAAGTGGAGAGGTTGTAAAAGGGTTTCCCGAAAGGAAAATGTGCGGAGGTTGTGGGAGGTGATGTAGTGATGTCATTTTGTTAGCACGAGAGTTCGGAAAGGTAGGGAAAGGAACAAACTGTCAAAGGGATATTTGTGGCAGCCCCGGGAAGGATAGGGGGGACTTGATCATGATATATCTTCTGTCTTTGCCTTACTTAGTGTTGAAAATCACCCGGCATCACTCCCCTTTCAGGTACCTTTCAGGTACCTTTCTTATATACCTTTCCCTATCTTGTTGACCTAGCTTCACTAGTTTTCATTGTGACTCATTATCAAGCAAAGAGGGGGAATTACTATACCTGGTTGTATACTAAAGCCCCGGGTGCGCATGCATAGCCGACTAGGATCAGAAAGCAAAGCGGAGAGGACACGAGAATGCCCGAAAGAGAGGACCGGAATTCTGCTGGTGCGGCATCATCCCCGGATGGATTTCTTGTCTGGGGAACCCGCCAGAACATTCTTCTGGACCTGGGGAAAGGAGTTGAATGCGCGGGAATGCTGTTATATTTTCAATATGGGTTCGTTGAGTCTGGATAGTTAGGAAAGATAAGCAAGCAAGATACGATTCCCAGTATTGACAAAAGTTCCATCCGCCTTGACTTCATCCCAAGCCTTCTTCCTCTCTCTTTAGTTTCTCCTCCATGACCGACATCTCATAACAATACACGCCCCCAGCTGTCTCCCCGATTCAGCATCTCCACTACACAAGTGCCCCCTACCCGACCAACCAGCTCTCAAATACCCTCTCCCGTCACTGCTTGTATTTTTTTTTAGCCTTCCTTGCACCACTATTTGCGGAAATGACGGTTTTGACGCAAAGCAATCACTGGGGGATCCAGGGCCTAGAGTTCGTAAACCGAGTGACTTCCTATGAGACTCCTTGTTGTACTTGTATACTTCAGCATCTGAGATGATTAAACCGTGTGATAAGTAGTGAAAGATCTCCCTGCCTAGAAAAGGGGCGGAAAACATAGAAAACAGTGAGCCGTTCAGCCGGCCCGAAAGACATAAAAAGTCAAGAAAAAACACCCTGCCATACAGGAGGAGGCAACTCGGATTTGTGTTCTCGTAGGCTCGGGACCCCCGTATGGCCCGACTGGGCGACCGCCAAGAACCCTAGATGGGATGGCAAGACAAGATGCGGTCCGCCCTGGTCCCAAGAGGGCTGCCATCCCTAAGGACGGTGAGCTCTACAATGCAAGACAAACTGGCGTAAGGGGCTATGGGAGACTGCGGGGCACTCCCGGAGTTAAAGATTTTGTGCCGTCGAATAATTTCATATGCCAAACAGCAATAAAGATAGGTGTGAAGCAATAATTAAAGAAGTGCATTATTCTATTCTCTATAGAAATCATAGGTTTAAGTATGAATCCTGATCACTCTCGTTAATCCGGAAGAACTCTTCTTATAGACACTAAGTTAATTATAGAGTGATACTTGCAATTCAACCAGTGGACTTAATATTGCCCGCGGACTACCCGAACTAAGACTACTAGCGATCGCTACGAACCGTTGTGAAAAGTTTGGTTTATCTTGGTGACCGAGGTTTATCTTGGTGACCGAGGTTTATCTTGGTGACCGAGGTTTTGCCAAGGTTAGGCTGAGTTGTTGAGCCAGACATCATTTAGGCCAGGTCTCTCAAACGGTGCCCTGCGGGGCCAAATTTGAAGGACCCCAAGGAGCACCCCAGCTCAAACTCAGTGCCCAGCGAAACCACGGGCAAGGAGAGGCCTCCCTAGAACTGGGATATCTGGTGATCATACTGAGCCGGGCTATCACTGGCTAGCCGGCGGCCGGGGGAGATTCCCCAGTCACAACAAACAATACCAGCCCGCTTCTACCAAGAGAAATACTCCACCCCTGAAATTCTACTCCATGGGGCTACAAAAACAGTGGGCATGATTGGGTTCTCCCCTTAAACCCATGAATTGCAAACAAGATAGCGGAATGAGCACACCCGATCACTCGATTGGGTGATTATCGGTGATGTTGAAAATCTTGGTTGCGGAGGTAATGATTTACGGTGAGGATTTTACGCAGTGGACTGAAACCGCTTAGGTGGAGATGAGAATCGTGATTGATTGATGACACCTTGGTGGAAGGAAAGACTTAAGGAAAGTTGTGTACAGGAAGGAAGGTGTGTTGTGTAAGGAAAGGCAAGAAGGAAGGAAAAACAAGTGTGATGGAAACATTTTGAGAGCTTGCGCGTCCTTTGGCTAGTGCATACGTATGCCCCTACGGCCACAGAGAGCGGGCACATCCCGCACCAAGTGCGACCATCAACTGCTATTTCCAACAGGTGGTATTGGAGAAATGGCTTCAATGTGACGGGGGTATGTCCGATGGGGATAGTGGAATTATTGATTAGTTATGTGTACACCTTGGACTGGGATAAATACCATGGCCTGACACCCAAGTAGCAATGCAAAATAGATATAGGAAGAACTCTGATCCTCCTTCTAAGAACTATATTGCTCCTACATGCAACCGGTCCTTACTTCCTCTTCCAGTCCGCATCCCCCATACAGTAATTCCTGCAGGTGAATTCATTCAAGAGTTGCATAGTATCACGTTGGAGCGAGCGGGGAGTGGTGACCGAAGCAAGCTAGTACTTGTATTGCTCATAAAAAAGAAACGAAATATATTGAAGAAATGGAAAGAATGAGGAGAAGAAGAACAAAAGTTGAGGAAAGCGGGGCGAAAAAATAGGTGCAGATACAGGGTGATCACGCAAGCAGTCGCAGGATGTCACTCGTGACTAGGTAGGGCTCGGGTGGTAAGGTGCTGTGACGTATGGTAGGCATGCAGACACATAGGAGCCATTTGCTGTTATAAAGCCTCAGATCATGTTAGATATTGTGAGTTGCGCACCGGAGGACAATGGCTTGGTTGTGACACTGTCTGGATGTCATTAATGGCAGGTCTCCCTTATCTTTTCAAACCTCCTTTTGCTTCTCGTTCTTAAGAGAGTCTCCTTTCCCGGAAAACCAATCAATAAGACATGTCTCAACCCCTTTCTTGTTTGGCCTTTAATTTCTCTTGCGTTGCCCGAGCCTGCAGGCCTAGTTAGGCTTGAGCCTGGCCGGCCGGCTGTTTATAGGCCATAGTGTAGGCTTTTTCCCTGTTGCTTGATAGGCGGCCTGGCTAACCCACTTATAGCGAGCGGCCACTCCGTGTCAGCATCAAAATTGACGGTAAATGATTCCCAGTTACTCAATTTGATTAATAATAAAGGCTCAATTTCGCTTTATTAGTGAAAAAAACAAAACACTAAAAGATACTAGAGATAGTGAATTAATTAATTGAATTAATTGTAGAAAAGAGCTGTTGTTGTGGTGGATCAACTGTGCCCAGCAGGATGATGACTATTTCGAAGGTATCAATGTGTGAGGTTGACTGTGAATAGTTTGAAAAATATTGAAAATACACTTTGGCTTTATTGGCTTGGAGATTTAAAGTAGTTCCTGCTGGAGAGGCAAAATAGGAGGGAATGATGGTAGGATAGGGTTGTGCTGGTGGCCCTGGAGGTAAATTTCAGGCTTCATTGTGTTGGTTGAGTATCACTCGTTGTGTGATTAATTAAGAAAGAAGCAATAACCGAAGGTAAATGTTGGAAATATCTCTGAATGCAAGATGATATTCATATTAAAATTAAGTGTAAAAGAACCACCAAGATTAGAAAAGGAAAAACTAAGATGAAAGACAAGAAGGCAAGCAAAACAATGCCAAGTAACATCGGTAAAAGTCATGGTAGCATTGAACAAGTACGATAAGTTTTGTGGCCACCACACCACGTAACCACCTTTGCAGCAGGTCATAATCTTGGATCCGAGTGGGATGCTCATATCATTGCCAAGAATCCCTACCCTATTGGTAGTTGATATTTTGTAGGTTAGATTACTTCAACTTGACGTCAAGACATATAATAGAAGACCGGTAGCATTATAATTTAAGGCGGGAGAGGCAATTTTTGAGTATCTTTCTCGTGCAGTTTATGGTAATTTACTGTATGGTATTAACTGTGTATGGTACTGTGATATACCATATTACCCAGAAACTATGACTACCAAGGATACAGGATCACAAGTACTATTTCCACCAACAGTAAAAGAGAACGTAGGGAATAGTGTGAAAAAATTTCTCGGAAATGGAAAGGTATGTCCAAGTATCGATAACCGGAAACTATATCTGGAATTACTGGTCGGAATGTGAGGGGAAGCCACGAGTCCACTCTCCGCCATCAACTCAATACGGTAGGGTTTCTCAAATCCGTTGCCCCTTTCATCCAAGTCGGTGGCGAGCTGCTATGAGATGCGTCACGTAAATTCAATAAATTTATCCTAGCTATACCTATCCGGCGTCCGCTCGCTAAACAAAAAACAAATGCCTCCCGCCTATTCCGCAGTACATCTGGAAAGTACCACCCGTACAAGTTGTAGCGAGATCGCACCACGTATTCAAGGAAGGAAGCTAGTGCTGTACTTAACTCGGGTGTTAGCTATAAGCAGAATGGTCACTGGGAAAGATCACTAACAGTCTTGAAGGGGGTGAGAACAGGGAGGTGACGAAATCACAATGTGCAGCACTAACTTACTCGGGTAGTTGGGAGAAAATATAAGCGGAGTTGAGTAGCACCCATTTTCCGGTATTCTGATCACTACACCACTCGCCGTGAGCAAGGTATTTCCTATCACAATTATGAAAGTGAGTTAGTGCCAACTCAAGGGATAACTTAAGAATAGGCGTCTCTGGCATTTGACTCCTTGGGTTTGGTTTGTTCGTTTAGTCCTCCTTTTATGGCCTGGTGTGTTTCCTAGTTAATCATGCGTCGCTCTCTGCGCTACGGTACATTAATTTTCCGTGAAATTCGGAGTATGAATGAAGGGGGTGATTCTGAGTATGATACCGAATATAATCAGGTTCCTATACCGCGGGGGTCAAAATAATGCGAACGTCTGTAACCTGCAAAGCACTGTACCACAGTTGAAATCGGTGAAACAAGAAGTATTTCCCCCGACGGCCACCAGACCCAAATGATACGGCCAATTTACTACCCCCAGAGCATCATCCCTCCACTTTGGGAGTAAGGCTAAGTGTATATTTTATTTTTGGTTGTTGAGGTTGCCCAAATTATTACTGCTGGTATTAAGCTGGGGTACTGGGTTGCGAGGTAAAGTACAGGTGCTCTCGTTATTTTGTCCCCCGGCGGTACTATCATACTAAAATAATATTTCACACACTTTTTTCGACCATCTCAATACTACAATCTGCCTTGTGATAAATACCTGTTGGATGCACAGACTGTCTCAGTATTCCGCAATCACTAAGGCTTACGTCTAGTGACTATAGCATGGGGTTAAACTGCAAACCGTCTATTCTGCAATGGTGAGACTTTCGCACTCCGAGTATCATACCCGCAAGAAAATGGGCATTACAAAAAAACCTCGATCAATCAGACTATACAAAAGTAAGGGTTATTCTCGCGACACCTGAAGAGACCGCAAGCATCTTGCGTTTATGGTTTTGTGTTTCGAAACTATTATTTTTTGAACTGGTTATGATAATTATTATTTGCATAACGGCTCCGCCCTCGCTTGCTTCTGTGAGGCTGTATTCCAGTTGCACACAAAAAATGAAGGGGAGGCACAACCGGGAGCATGGTGTATCATACGCCCACGGCATTTGACCCGCCTGTGTGATGTTAAAATAGCGATAGAGGAACATTGAGAAGAATTGTTTCTGTCAGAATGCCCAAGTTTGCTGTCACATCTCTTTTTTAAAAATATTTGAACAAAACTCGAGCACCATGCTTTTTAAACCACAGCCAAGCCTTTCCAACCAACTATTTTCTTCCCCTTAACCGATTTGGGGTTTCCATTTTAGGTCAAACAACGTATCATACTGGAGTATGATATCATACATTGGCTAGGCAAATGTCTTGGCGAAAAGCTGCTCAGCGGAGGCTAGGCGAGGATGGTACTTGTACCACACCACCCCCCTACCCTCCTGTGAAAAGCCTGAATGGTACACCAATACTAAATAATATTATATTATTGTTCCTTTACTGCTAAAATAATATTTCATGTTTAATTCTTCACTTTTCCAGCGGTTGCAATACCATTTTTCGCCTATTTCTCATCGCTCATTGGTTGCACGGACTGTCTGAGTATTCCTCAATAACGGAGACATATGCCCAGTGACTATGTCAAGTGACTGTATAATAATAGCCTATATTTGATGTATTCGCTAGAGCACAGCCCAGTCAAGGAAGACCCAGAGGCGGATGTTTTGAGCCCTAATCTGACATCGAGGATAGCCCTTATCGAGTGACTCCTCTCTCTCTGATTGTTTAGTTGTGCTCCTATGATACTAAGGAAAGGGATACCGTCCTAGCCATATTTCTCACAACTCAACCGTAATCAGTGAAAACAAAAGCTCCAACCAAACCTCTCAGTTCACGTCATATTATTTGGGCTTGGTAAAGAAAACCATATTTTCCCGACCGGCTATTGGCCTCACAATACGAGCCCGAAATCGAAAGCATTTCCGACTAAACCGGATCATCTGATCCCTAGAGAAAATTTTTAGCAAGGTAGCTGAAATCGCACGAAGAAAAAAGTTTCAGGAAATCAACCCTTCCACTTTTTCGATTCTATTTTTTTTATGCCTCCAGCTTCCCTCTGTCGGCTGATAGGCAGATAGCATTTGCCTTACTTTATCTAGGTCAGTTTTGCCGTCATAGAGGACCACACCCACATGTGATCAGTACTGTAGTAGGCATATCGAGAATATCTCTGGGCCACCAGACCTCTGAACAAACAAGATAGGGAAGGCCACCATTCGGAGATAATGGAGAACTAATCCCCAAAGTATTGGAAATCTACCTTCTAGGACTCCCAGGGGTTATAACATGCACCGTTTTTATTACAGGAAATGATATGTGCAGTTGTCATGTAGACACCACTATCTATAATATTTGAACCCTAACCGGATTTTTATCCCAGAAGTTGTTTCAAGTCCATCATTGATGAATACAATGCTCACGCGCATCTAAACTTCCACTCAGTATCGTGGATACTCCAATATTGGCAATCGGATCCTAACTCCGCGAATACGGAGTGTTGAGCGAGGGGACTTCTACGAAGATCTTTTACTTTTTCCCGAAAGAAGGGAAGCGGGCTAGGTAATTTGTGCAATTTTCTGGATTATCGGAGGAGAGAGGAAATATTTATGCCACAATTAGAATACGGGAACCTCTTGTAGGATAGGGGGTCAGAGGCGCCGCCAGTGTAGGTCACATTCATTAGCCTAGCAACAATCTCACCTACCGTATATCACCAAGCAAAACATCCACTGATAACCTCGGTAACCAGAACCCACCCTCAAAACAATATATAAACCACTTCCCCATCGGTCTCCTCTCTCTCACTTCTCGCAACTACAGAAATTCGAGCGTCCAGCAATCCAAACATACCAAGACCAATTGAAACCACTCTTCATAAGTTAGCTTAAACTCCTCCCCCCGAGCCAAACGAAAATGCAACTCCCAACAGCCCTCCTCTTCCTCACCGCCTTCGCCGCCTCCACTGCCTCCGCCTGGAGACTTGCCTTGACGATGCAGGACTTCCGCACAGTGAGCATGCACGGTACTACCAACTCAGGTTGCACGAGACTCGGGTTTGACATGAGCTCTCCCGTCGCCGTCGCTTACTTTTGCGAATCCTCCTTTGCAGATACCTTCGAGCTCTATGCCAATGGCGATTGCTCTGGGAGAAAGTACAAGAACGGGGAAGGGGCCCACAGAATTGCCCCGGGCTTCAGGGTTCGGGCTTATAAGGTTTATTAAGCCTTTGATGTTATGAAGGAGGAATTTGGAAGGCGGAAGGAGCAGGGGGATAGGTGGAATCTCATGGTTTTCCTTGTTTTCCTGCTTCTGATTTTTTGTGATATGTCATGGAATTTGGAAAGCGTGTGTTAGGGGAGTGTTGGGCGGTAATCTCATTTGTTATCAACCTCGACTGTACTTTGTCGGGCTCTCATTTAGTCAATGAATTTTCATTCAAAACCCGGGTTAGCTCAGGTCCATCTCTGTAAAAAGGTCCCAGCTCTCAATTCACCATGAGATTTGAGAGAATAAAAAATAGAGGGCCATCACAAGGTTGTAGGCAGTCACAATATCTCTCTCGGAGTGCTACCATGTTAAACCTCTTATGCGGAATTATTCTTGTATAATAGAAGCTATCGCCGTCTGGATAAAGAGGCAGTGGACCCAGCTCCGCAGGGAGTGGTAGTGGAATCCCGCTACCATTAGTCGAAACTAGCTAGAATGAGGAGGGCATGAGCACTTAGTGATTGACACGATCAGATCATGATCGAGTTTTGCATGACTATGGTCTGCTAGATCACCTAGATCATAGGGGTCCCTCGATCAGATCATGATCGAACAGAGCATCCCAGATATGATCGATTTGCTCGGTCATGGGTACTGTTCGATCATACTCGACCATCATCGGGTATGATCCAGCATATGGAATCACGAACGATCACTTGGCCTCTGTTAATTGCATCTCAAGAGTTAGTAAAGAGAAAAAAACTTATGCAGAATCCATTTTGAGAATTCAAGGGGCAGGTGATTGCCCGATAAATTAGAAAAACTGGGGGGGGAAGGGACTGGAGAACTTGCTTGTATTTGGGGAGAATTTGCGCTTCCAGCCGTGCTAGAGTGAGCAACCGTTCGACATATCTGCAGATCCTCCCCCAAGCCCATCATATGAGGCAAAAACACGCCTGTAGAGGGGGCCCGTCTCTGGCTCTGCACTCTTGATCTTCCAATTGTTTCGGCATTCTAACACCACGCTTCACTCCCACTGAACTTGGTGTGTAGCGGAGTGGCCCCACCCCCGATGTATTTCTCTTCTCCGCCCCTTTGCTCAAACTATTGCCCTACTTAACTAGCTGGTGTCTAGCCGCGTGCGTTGAAGCTAGAAATGGGTAAGTCAGCTAGCCAAAAACGCAGTACTCGTACTAGTAGAATCGCCAATAAGTCTGGTCCTTTGTGGAATTGTTTTTTCTTCTTTGCTCTTTTTTATTTTGTGGTAGGCGCATGATCTGTACTATATGTTGGGCCCGGGGGAACTTAACGTGCAATATTGGCCCAGATGACAAGGCTGGCAATCATGGTCTATCAATTGACCTTACCATTCTCATGCACCCCCACGTGTACTCAAATGGGACAAAAACAGACGGAAAAAAATATTAGGAAGATCAGGTGGGGGGTAGTTAGGAGATAGATGACCCCACAAGCCCCCCAGACCAGTGCTCCCAACCGTCCTGTGGTCCCGTCCGTCCGGGGCGGGGTGGGTAAGGACGGCCGGGCACGGCGTCCGTCTTTTGTAAACACCGCAGGACTGTAGGTTGACGGGCTGGCCCTGCAGTGTTTTTTGGAAATGGTAACTTCCGGTAGGTACCTACCGTCCTGAGTAAGGACGGGCGTCACCTCTAGGTTACTTACCGTCTTGCGTAATGACGGGCGTCACCTGTAGGTTACCTACGGTCCTGCATAAGGACGGGCGTCCCTTGTAGGTCAAGGAAGTGGAATAAGGTCAGGGTGCTCAGAACCAGGATCGGATATCACTGGAAGCATTGGTTGATTGATAGCGAAATTTGATACATAATAGTAGAGCCTAAGCTTCTCTTCATTAGAATAAAAATGTTTCACATCTTGATCACACTTACCTAATGCTCATGAAATTCGAAAATGAAACATAAACTAAGACACCTATAGGGCCCGGCCGTCCGTCCCGGGAATAGGTCAGGACGGACTGCAACTGGGCGTCCGTCCCGTCCTAGGCTAAAGACGGACGGACTGGACGCTTGGGAACACTGCCCCAGACACCCCCCACCCGGACGACTAAATTTAAACAGGAAAGTTTCTCGTGGCAAACCCGATAAAGTGTTGCAACTAAAGAGATCACCCGCTGTTTCTTCACAGAAAATCAACCAATTAGCATCTGTGCCAGCGGGGTAGGTGCCTGAGTGGTTTGTGGGGTCGTCAATACTGGGGAAGTCACTTTCAGAGATTGCCCCACCGCGCCACAAACTATTTGTCTGCCGGCATAATAGAACACTAGCTCAAGAAACAAAAGTAGGTGAAAGAACACTGGCAAAAAATATTGGCATATCAAATCAAATCAGCAACTTAAACATAAAACTTAGAAACACATAATGTGAACGCAATTTAGCCTCATTCGACACAGAACTCATCACAACGCAAAAACTACCAATGTGCACTTTCAACAGAAAATCACCCGATGACTCTCCGGATCAACCAAGTACTTCCTTCACGATCCACTAGTTGGTAATCCCCATCAGTGTTCCTCACATGAACGACTAGATTGTCATATCTCTTAATCCCCTTTTCGCCAACATTTTCACATCCGGGAACTGGACAGTCAATCCGCTCGCCCAGGTGTATCAACTGATAGTGTCGCGCCTGCTTCGTTATGAACGGAGTCTAACGGGGACAATCTGGTGCGTTACAAGTGTAGGAGCGACGGGAGCAAGTGTGGGGACCCCTTCTCTGGGTTAGCCGATGTGGAGGGTAAGCGTACAAGTAGAGCGGGAGGGATGCGAACCTGTTTCCGGAACATCTAGGTGATCCACAAAAGACCTTGTCCCCGGGAGGCGTTATGATAGTGGAGATATTAATAGGCTGTAGGTGAGGGCATCAGTTGTAGAGCCGCTGGCTCGGTTAGAGGGCGTCGCGTGGCAAAGCGGTGGGCCAAGAACAGAGTAGAAACCGTCATCAACCGGATAAAGAGGAAGTGGTCCGAACCCTGCAGGAAGCGGGTGCGCATCTCCGGCAGCATTAGTTGAAATTAGATGTAATTGGGAGTATGATAGATCGCTAGGCTGCAACTTTTTTTAGAAGAAAAAAAAGGAAAACTTACGGAAAGTCCATTTCTTAAAGCATAAAGTGCAGGTAATTTACCAAGAAATCAGCAAAATCCTGGAAGAGGGGACGGGGGGGGGACTGGCCTCTATTTGAAATTTTCTCATCAGATGTTTGCACTTTCCCATAACCTCTGCGAGGGCCTAATACATATGCAGTGACTCTTTCCCACCAATCATTCACGATTAAAACGAGCCTGATGCAGGGATCTGCCGTGAGCCTTGTGGTACTCGAGTACATACCCCTACAACCAGCACGACGACTGATATATTACTGATAATTTATATACTAGGGACGGCGATTGAGTGGCCATTCGCTTGTCTCAAAACAAAGCCTGCAGGTTTCCTGCATGGTTTGGGCACAAGTCCTCGAGTACCGTGGGGGCTTCGCTTGTCGAAATTTCATTCAACACCGAAAATGCGGCATCTACCAGTATGTGGAGCTGCATAAAACTGGGCCTCATCAGATACTCATATGTGCTAACATAATACAAAGAAATTAAGCCTCAGTTGAGGCCACACCTGCAATATTGCGTTAATTCTTGTATGATATGGCCTTGCATAATACTGTACTAGTGCTAGAGGTTCATACTACTCTAAAAGACCACTTGTAACCTGACACATTTCTCATTCACTTTCATTTTTCACACCAAATCAGAGATCCTCTCTTGATAGGACTCGTGCACTATCGTTAAGCATAAAGTTTGGGTAAATGGGGTGGTGAGCGAATGACTTGTTGAAGAGTGTAGGTAAGTTTGCGGGGGGGAACGAAGGTCGTTCATCAGCAATCATACAAACTTTATGACCTTGCCCATGCTCTTGGACCTCGCATTATTATTCTGATTACCTATACCCCTTCTTTCTTCCTTACCTAACTTATTGTTAGCCCAACAGTCGGGGGGGTGAGAAATGGATCACGGGCTAGAAGGAGAAACTAAAAAATGTCTACAAGGGGAGGGATTTAACCTTCAATCAGCGGCGATGTGCCTTGTAGCTTTACCGGTGACCCACCAAGTCAAAATGGTATTTTTTGAGCCATCATAATTTGCAGATGTGGGGCCGGAACTCTCTATCAAGGAAATTATAGGCATTGAGCTGGCCTTATCTTGCTCTGGACCTGGGTGCATACCCCAGATGCTGGGGTATGCCACGCAGCCTCGCTAAGCTACCATAGTACCCCCCCGGCGAAACCGCCAGGACATATGGGGGCGATAAGCACCCACCACGTTGAATAAAGGCGAAATATTTTTTATAGATTCCTGGATATCCGTGAGATATCCTTACTTTCCCCTCCGAACGTCTGGGTATTCCCTACCCAAGACAGAGCCATACTCATCTAGGTTCTCCCCTCACCCCCTACCAAGTTGAGCGGAACGAAACACATAGTGAATGTAGTTAAGTCACTCTAGCGCTCAGGACATCGGATAGCAAAAACTAATCACTAATCTTTAGCAAGGCGGATCCCGAAAACCGCGATTTTTCAAGCCCGGCGATGACCAATTATATACCCCTCGGGGGTTGATGGTAGGGTGATTGGTTAATCCTGACTTTATCCCTTACGGTAGAGGAATCGCACCTCTTTCCCGTGCTCCTACTATTCTTTCGTGTCTTTTTGACCACTGTTTCGTTAACCGAGGTGTCCAGGAATGCTAGATTATTAGCGGGGAGCTTGGAGAAACCGACTTTCTACTCTCACAGATAGCCGGTTGTTTCTGCTGCCCCTTCTGCGGCTTTCTATCAAAGGGAGATCATTAAAAAATAATAGTAACTACCCGGTTCCACTTCCCCCCACAGTTTCACGGTTACTACCGATTTTTCTCGGAGGTCCCAGAAACTGTTCCTGCGAGTTGTGTAGTATAGAATTATATCATGCTGCGATAGATGGCTTTGAATGAATTAGGGGCCATTCAGTTCGCGGTGATTGGAGATGGCTGACAGCCATTATTTGGGATCAAGACTTCCGAGTCGAGATTTGAAAAATCCGCAACTTGTGATTTGTAAACAGCCCTCTGCTAAACCTAACCGGGATTTTAAAATTTTTAAATGACAATTTGGGGCTAACGCTGCTAGGAGAAGGCCATAGCCGGGGATATTCGGTTTGGATTTTGGAGATTTCCTAGATCTCGATTTAGGAACGCGACAAAGCCAAACCAATACCCCGAATAATTTCTTTCCATTATTTAATCGAGGCTAACCCTCCAACAACCCTATCTTCCCCCTTTGCTACTATCATACCCAAAATAAAAGATCGCCCAATCCACCAAAAGCCAAAATTCAATCACTCCCCTCCACTACCCCCCCCCCTACCACCCCGCGCTCGGGCAGGACCCCCCCTCCCATACCCCTCCTCCTCCAAAACTCTCATCCTCGCTCGAACAGTCTCCAGCACTTCCGTCAAAGCCAGAGCAATAACCGCAACCAGGGAATTAATCCTCTGGCGCTCGGCCAGAGGAGTCTGCGGATCTGCCAGAACAATTGTCCACAGTTCTAGTAGTTCGCGGAGACCCTGCGGGTATATCCTAACCACTTCTTGGAAGAACTCGATGGCTCGTGAGGATGGCGGTTGATCCGGGGGAGTGTTTGCTTCGATTGGCATTTTGGGTGGTTGCGGATATATGTTGTTCTGGTGGAGATTTGTGGGTTGTGGCGGTGTTTTCTTGTTGAGGAGTCAAGCGGGAGGGTTAGTCTTGAGAGGAGGTTTCAAGTGTGTGGTCGGGTTGAAATTGGGGCTTGAAAACATGGTCCATAGTAAGAAACTGCTGTTTTATGTATGAGGTTTGAATTATCGTTTTGTGTCTTGGTTCAGCATTCACTGGTGTAAGGTGCTCAGATCTGGTATGTAGTATCTGAAAATGAGACAGATTCTTCTTGCAATCCGGACGGTAGCGCGACCATAGCGGTATTTTCAGATACTTATTACTAGGCACAAGTCATCATGATATCTGGAAAGGTCTCTGTGTATCCAGTTATACTTGCAGTGACCTAAACAGAAAATACTATGGAACCGGTATCAGGCATCTACGCGAAATTTTCTTTTCTACATCCGTCTCTTCCTCCCTTTAGCTGAAAGGACAATACACTTGTTCGGAGATCCCGGAGACCGTCATCGAATATCACTCGGGCATGAATTCTCTTCTCTTTTGAAAATGATCGGTAGAGGAAATGATCTATGAGGAGGATTTTACGCGGTAGAATTGAGACTCAAGTAAGCACAGAGAGTTTGTATCAAGTGGCGAAAGAGTTCGCAGTTTCCTCTATTGAGAGCGTAGTTAATAGGAAGAGTAAAGAACAGGAAGGAAGGCCAACGTGAGGGCAGGAAGGAAAGAGAGCCAAGTGAGGGAATTTCCTACACCCAGTGCAGCTATTTCCAGAGTTTTCTATACCCGCGACTCCTGGAACAAAATATCGGCAAACGATACAAGGGCAACTCTAACAATGGTAAAATTGAAAGAAAAAAACTTCAAGTTGTGTTTTGTGATGAATAGGTTAGTGAGACCATATAATGCTCAACTGCCTCGGGAATATATACAGATGGTGCGGCAGGCTGGAAAGTCTTCTGTACTGGGTTCTAGTAAAACGGAAAGAGTGATACCCCCAACGAACACTTATACTTAGCCTGGCAGCAACCCAACAGACCCCTTAGCACACTGTCCTGACCCACATCCTCCAAAAGCAAAACTAATTCTTCACAAAATAGGCCCCCTCTCCCGAGCGATACAATTCCCCATCATCATCCCCACCCTACTGTTCGCGATTGCCCTCATGAGGCAAACCGGCAGTCACTCCCGGGCCACAAGAGCCGAATCCCTCACGGATATCTCTGCAGATGGATACCCTCCCTGAGGGGTAGCTCTCCTGCGCCTAGAAGTCTGGGTGAGACACCTATTAGCATGCCGCAGAGTATTTAGCCTTCCAGATGAAGTTATTTTTCTCTCTTCTTCCCTCTTCCCTGCTCTACTCTTTTAAACTAGGGGAAATTGTCGGCGCAGCGGTAGATGGCAGAGGAAGGCGTCACCCGGAACTTGAGCTCTAAGAAAGGTAGCGTGGCAACTCTAATAACTCCATTCCCCCTCCCCTAAACCAAACCAATAGTAACGCCAGGGGTATAAGGAAGCGCAAGTAACGTATCTGGATCTTTCTATCGATCACTACACCTATCTTTCTATTTTCCCGGATGACTATTTTCCTCTGCACACTCCTGCGGTGACCGGAAGGGAGCTGCCGAGGGATCTGCTCGGTAATCCGCTAAAGCCCTAGAGAAATCCGTTGCGCGCCGGGACGCTTTGCGATGCTTCTGTAACTTTTGCTTGTGGAGAAGTGGTTGTTTGGCGGAAGTCATATATAGTGGTGGTCGAGGTCCAGAGATTGCAGAGGGAGCACATCGCTTCGCTGGGAGGACCCCTGGGGGTATGTTCCATGCGATGCTTAGGAAGCTTGGAGTCTCCCGGATTCAGAGGTCTCCGGCGATGGCTGCATGAATGCAGGAGAGTATGAGATGGCGATTTGAGGGCCCCATTTGATCATGGTTGGTGTCTGCTACAAAGCTAGGACAGTGATAGCAGTTCCATAGCTGCAGCGCTTCCTTTAGGGGCCTTCTCAATTCCTGCCGAATGATTTCCATCCAATTCTCCCAAGCAGAAGAGATGTATTAGGGAAGAAACTAGTTACAGCGAGAGAAGGAAATCAAAGGAGCAAGAAGAGAACGATATTGAAAAGGATAGGACAAGAGGATTCCACTGTCAGATGCATTGGTGATGTTGTCGCAGCCCTTGCCCGGGAGATCGTTACTACAGATGTGTCCAGATGTGGCAAGAAGGGCGCCTGGATGTCGATCGGGGGGGTGGGGGGGATAGTGAACGATAGCTGTCAATAAGGAACACGAGCTGTAGGAAGGGTGGTGATGTCGCGGTCTGGGAGACCCGGGGGAAGCTATTGTAACGGGGGTCCACAGACCCAGTATCCTGGAGCTTTGACCCCGCGCTGGCCCAGCAACCGGGTGAACCTTTTTCCCCCGACCTCCGAGACACTATCCCTTCCTACGGGCTGGCTCCCATGTGCTTTGCCTAATTGGCAATGGGTTGTACCAACCCCCCATTGATTTCTCTTTGTGGCGAGAGGTTTTCTCGACTCTTTAGACGACGTGGAAGTACTCAAATTTGTCGGTGGGATACTGTAGATTTTAGTTTCCAGTTTCACCGGCAGCCTTCTCGAAAAATCTAAGGAAGTGGAAATTTTACAATCTAAAGCCTTGCACTTTTCCGATTCTCGGCTCCTTGACGAAACATTTAGTAAGAGCTGGATACAACCACTTCCTAAAGCTTCTGCCTTACACTGGCAAGCCGAGTAATCACACCCAATCCTCTCTGTAAAATCTCTTTCTAAAGAACCTCAAATCCGAATACTCCTCCGCGTGCACAAACCTCCCGCTGACATTTACTCCTCATCCCCTGCTCAGACCCTCCTCCAGTAAGAGAACTGGAGTCCAATTGACACTCCCGAGAAATCGCCCCAACCGTGAGCCCCAACACACGATAGGGGTAAGCATACGTCAACCGAGTTGGGTAAACACCGAACCCGGCAGTGCCCCACCGCACAATCCCCTAGCACTCTTCAATCTGCAGGAGTTTGCGCTCCCCTCGGTGTCCAGTTTGTTCCTGCAAGGATTTCGATTAGGCCGGCAGAAGTTAAAGCCGGGTCGCAGAGTGCGTGGGTAGCCGTGGAAGTGGAGGTAGAGTTCTGTGCGACGCGTGGGGCACACGGGGGAGGCTTTTGCGCAGGAGTGAGAAGAGAATAGAGCAGCGGGTTAGTTCTGAGAGGGCGGTTGGAGGGGTGAGGGGTGGCAGGGTGGGCCAGGTTTTGTTGGCAGAGGGCTGGGGGGAGGAGGGGGCTGTAAGTGAGGTAGTCGGTAGTGTATCGCCTAAGCCGGCGAGGAGGGCTAAGAGCAGATAAACGACAAAGAACTGGGAGGGCATAGTTGTGGATAAGAAATATTGAGAAAACGCCGGAATGTCTGCTTTCGGGGGATCTTCAGCGGTTGTGGATTTTGAGTTTTTCTGAGTGTCGTGTTAAATGAGGTTGAGTAGAAATTGATTGACCCTCAAGCCCGTGGAGAAAGAAGCCCCCATTCACACTATCTCACTCGCTTCCCAAGCATTGCTTGTGCTGTGATCTAATGCCGGCGAGAGTGCGACGCAACGCCAGCAGAGGCACAACAGTCGATGTGATCCCACAGGAGGGTATCGGGAGAATTGGTCGTTCCGAAGGAGGCGGATTGTAGGTGTATTTGTTGCCAACTACAGTTGAGTGTCCTAATCGGGTGCGATGAGGCAGGAGCAATAATACTATCCTTCATGATGTACATGCACACCCTATTCAAAACAACACTTTTCAAAGCTTCACCTCTGGTATTCTGGTTTCGCTATTCCCGATAGTTAAATACAATAGGGCATAATCAGTTATACTTTGCTTCCGGCCCTCTACGGGCACAATAGAGCACCAGTTCACAGAAGCAAAGATAGGTGAAATAAAACTGGCAGAAAATATTGGCATATCAAATCAAATCAACAACTTAAACACAAAACTCAGAAACACATAATGTGAACGCAATTTAGCCTCATTCGACACAGAACTCATCACAACGCAAAAACTACCAATGTGCACTTTCAACCGAATATTACCCGATGACTCTCCGGATCAACCAAGTACTTCCTTCACGAGCCACTAGTTGGTAATCCCCATGAGTGTTTCTCACATGAACGACTAGATTGTCATATCTCTTGATCCCCTTTTCGCCAACATTTTCACATCCGGGAACTGGACAGTCAATCCGCTCGTCTAGATGTACCAACTCGTAGTGTCGGTTGAGCGTCTGCTTTGTTCTGAACGGGGTTGGACGGGTACAATCTGGTGCGTCACAAGTGTAAGAGCGGCGAGAGCAAGTGTGGGGACCCCTTCTCTGGGTTAGTCGATGTGGAGGATAAGCGCACAATTAGAATAGGAGGTATGCGAACCTGCTTCCTGAACACCTGGATGATCCACAAAAGACCTTGTCCCCGGGAGGCGCTAGGGTGGCGGAAAAATTAATAGAGCGGGAAGCGAGGGCACCGTTGGACCCGCTGGCTTGGTCCACAGGAGTCGCGTGGCAGAGCGGTGGGCCAAGAACGGAGTAGGAACCGTCATCCTCAAGATGAAGAGGAAGTGGTCCAAGCCCCGCAGGGAGTGGATATGCAGCTCCGGCAGCATCCGTTGCCACAAGCAAGAATTGTCTCGGGCTTGACGGCCTTGCAGGTCAGCAGCGAAAAAAAAAAAACTTACTGAGAATCCATTTCTTGAAACGTAAAGTGCAGATAATTTGCCAAGAAATCAGCAAAATTTTGGAAGAGAGGGACGGAGGGAACTGGCCTCTATTTGAAATTTTCTCACCGGGGAGTTGCACTTTCTCGTAACCCCTGCGGGTGCCTAATACATATGCAGTGACTCTTTCCCACCAATCATTCACAATAAAAACGAGCCTGAGGCAGGTGTCCACTGTAAGCCCTGTGGGACATACAACCAGCACGACCACTGATATTACCTCTGACTTATACCGGTATACTTGCACTAGGGATGGCGATTGAGTGGCCATTCTCCTGTCTCAAAACAAAGCCTGCAGCTCTTCTGGATGATTTGAGCACAGGTCCTCGAGTACAGTGGGGGTTTCGCTTGTGACAATATTATTTGGCGCTAAAATGCGGCATCTATGATACCACTCATTTGTGCCAAGAAATACTACAAAAAGGAAATTAAGCCTCGGTAGAGGCCGCATCCCCAATCTCACTTTAATTTTGGTATCGCATTGCACAATACTCCACTAGTACTAGAGATTTCATGAAAGCCCGCTTGAAACTCTGACATATTTCTCATTCACTTTCGTTTTTCACACCAATTCAGAGATCCTCCGCCGATAGGACTCGTGCGCTTTCATTAAGCTTAGATTTTAGGTAAATGCCGTGAGGAGCGAATGACTTGCTCAAGTGCGTAGGTAAGGTTGGGGGGGCTAAATCTCGTTCATTAGAAATCATGCAAACTTTCTGACCTTGTGCAAGCTCTTTGACCCAAGCAGTCTATTCTAATTATCTATATCCCTTCATTCTTGCTTACCTAACCTAGCGTTAGCCGAACAGTAGGGCGGATAAGCAATGGATCACGGGCTTGAAGGAGGAACTAAAAAATGTCTGCAAGTAGCGAGAGATTTGACCTTCGAAAAGCAGGGATGTGCCTTGTAGCTTTATTGGTAGAGCGCCAGCTCAAAACGGTACATTTCGCTCCATCACCATTCGCAGATGTGGGGCCGGAACTCTATATCAAGGCAATTATAGGCATCGAGGAGGCCTTATCTTGCTCACGGCGCGGGTGAATACCCCAGATGCCGGATTGCATCATGTATCCTCGCTAAAGCTACCGTAGCACCTCTCTGGCGGGAGCACGAGGACATATGGAAGGGGGAGTAAACAACATGTTGCAGGGTCGCGAAATATCTTTTATAGATTCTTGAATATCCGCAAGACATCCCTACCTGCCCCTCAGAAAGTCTGGCTATTTCTTACCTAGAACATAGCCATACTCATCCAGGTTCCCCCAGCCACTCTCTACCAAGTTGAGCGGAGCGAAGCAGGCGGCGAATGTAGTTAAGTCACCCTAGCACTCAAGACATCAGATAAAAAAAACTGACGACTGATCTTTAGGAAGACGGATCTTGAAAACCACGGTTGTTCGAGCCCGGAGACGATCAATTGTAGCCCTCGGGGGTTCATGGTAGGGTGATCCGTTATTCCCAATGTTCCCAACCGTCCCGTCCGGACGCCAGGGCCCTGGCGTCCTATAGTCCCGTCCGTCCCGGGCAGGGTGGGTAAGGACGGCCAGGCACGGCGTCCGTCTTTTGTAAACACCGCAGGACTGTAGGTT
>Ga0307517_10002406_pt1 | contig 30017 bp, 38 predicted proteins | sample 23_EM_MG_FD_194515 | JGI IMG/M metagenome (GOLD analysis project Ga0307517, IMG submission 194515) | Populus trichocarpa ectomycorrhiza microbial communities from riparian zone in the Pacific Northwest, United States - 23_EM | ecosystem: Host-associated > Plants > Roots > Unclassified | place... | reverse complement strand
TACCGCAGCTTTCCCAACAGGTCTCCCTGGCTCGTATACACGTCGTAAAATCGCCTTCGCGACGACCTTGTGGTAGTTTCATCCTGACGGATCATCGCTGACAGTGTGTCTTGGCCAATGCGTCCCTACAACAGAAGCGGGGTCAGTCCAGTAATTCCCGCGCGGGCTTCGCCACGTACCAGCTCCGGCATCGAGTCGCTCAATGAAGATCGGATGTACCCCGAGGACAAAGAGGAGGCCACGGGATTTTCTTCATCGTGATCGCTTCCGTTCGCTTCAGCCATGATCACGTCCTCGATCTCGTGGATATTCCCGGCGACCGATTCACCCCCGATCGCGTCCTCTTCCGCTGTATAACTCCCAGCCATGAGCGCGTGGAGTGAACATCCGTAATCCCGGCACAGCGGTGCGCGGTATGAACCGGCAGAATCGTTGTCCTCCCAAGATGGAAGATTGTCCACATCGATCCGGAACCTCGTCAAAGTGTTCGAGACAATGACGTCGTGGACACCAGGGAAGGACTCGTATAATTTCCTCAGCATCTTTCCCTGCAACCCGCGTTTTAGTACAATCACCATTCTTAGGGCCAAGGAAGACATACCTTGCAGCCCTCCGATAAACACCTAACAGCAACTTCTTGCACCAACGTTGCGATCTCCTTTTGACTCAGGCCAACCTCGGTCCTAGCGAACTCAAGGATTGACGGGTACTTCTCTACGAAAGGGTTGATCATCACGTTGAATATGTCCTGTCTTGTGATCGGCAGAAGGCCAAGCGGCTCGAGCTTTGACTTGAGTCGGATGGGAGTTGCACTGAGAGGAGTGTGGTCATTGATAAAGACGCCAAGGAGAAGAACCAGGCGGACGGTTGAATCGGAGGAAGGGAAGTCAGTGTAGAGTTGGGTTAGGGAGGACACTGTAGCAGTGGCGGTGATGTATCGAGTGTTTGCAAATAGCTGGGAACAGAGGTTGGTCAGACGATCGGCCGAGGGAGAGGGTTTATGAACCTTGATCAGCTCTTCTACAAGAATGCTTAATTCAAACAACAAATCCCCGGATTCATCGAGCTTTTTCAAAGCCTTGTAAGCTGATTCGTTGGTCTTTGCTTCCATACAGACTTCTGCCGCTACCGTTCGCGTCAAGAACATCCTATCCGGGAGGACAATTCATAGGTAAGCTGGGTATGGGGTGGTCGTGGGGTTCTCCGTACCTTGAGTCCAGCTGTGTTAGCTCCCGGACATGCCTGACGATCTCTTCAGCATGGTTGTCGCTGGGGAAGGCGGGCTTTTCGAACATCTTGCGAAAGATGAAATCTCGATACTGTCGGGATACGTTAGAGAAAAATCAGATGCTGTAAATCGGGGTGGAAACCTTGCTGTCCATGGTAAATCCGTTGGCAACCGCTAGGGGAAGTAACCTCGGTTCGATCGCGAGGGCGAGTGGGAACTGTGTCATGATAGGATCCTGAATTATTGCAAAACCGCATCAGGTGGGATCATTGTCGGAAGGTTTTCGAAGCTACCTTATTGCAGAACGGGATGAACTTGACAAAATCGTCGAGTTAACTTGATATCCGAGACGTGGACAGTTTAGGGAGGTAATTCACCTTGTATTTCTCCAAGATATCCCTAACTTCCTCCCACTTGACATGCTTTTGTTCGGTAGGGTATCTGCTTTCCCTCAAAAACTCGCTGAAAATGGTTCCGTCGTCGTCGCCTTTGCCGGTGGGTATATTTCCATAGCGCTTCGTTGCCACAGACATGAGGTACACAAAAGTGGTTGTGGACATGGACCGGACCCAAGGTGTCTTGACGAAAGGTACGTATGATCGGAAGTGATGGTGCATCGCAAGCTGGACAAGGTACCTGGAGAGATGTGCGCCGCTGCTAATGAGAATCTGTGGTTTTGGAATATGCGTGGAGTTAGGGTCGGTATTTGTGAGTTAGACAAAGGGGAGGTGTATCGGGTGCTCGGGAAGAGTGGCAGAGGGTGTGGAGAGAGAAAAAAAGAGGGTACGCACGTCGATGACCCTCTCTGTCATTAGTTTACCCCTTCCGAAGGCATAAAACAGAGCTTGCAGCTTTCCATGCCTTGCCAAGAAATACGATGCCCGGACGTAAGGGTCTTGGGTGAAATTCGAGAAACGCTTCGACACCCGGGAGAAAGATGTAGGGTCATCGAGCTCGTTGAGAACGAGTTGCAGGACCTCGTCTAGTGAGAGTTTGAAAGGCGATTAATTTTTGTTTGGCGGACGATGGCTTGACCCGGATTCAGAGTGGGAGATGGAGGCTTACCACAAAGACGGTCCATGGGCAGGAGGTTGGGGGTCTAGGAGTGCTGTGGCGGTTGGAAGTCAATATTCTTTGGAAGGGGACCGGAGGGGGTTGCCAGCGGGGAGAGGGACCTCGAGGGAGGGTATGCGTAAAGGTGGAAGGGAGGATGAGTGTGGGAGCGTGACCGGTTTGTGAATAAGAAATTATCATCTCGATTTGTCGCTGTCTCTTGGTTAGCCTCACCCTCAACCTCACCCAGTATCGTATTTCCAGAAAACTGCTGCTCGTTCTTCTCGTTCTTTCGCATAAGAACCCCCCACCGCCACCGGTGAACACCTCCGTCGATTTCCTCTTTTTGTGCAGATCCTCGCTGCAGCCAAACCGGGACGCACGCGTTTTCTACAAGGCAGCAGTCGTCATTTTCCGGTCAAACAATCTTCATCGGTACTGTACGGAACAGCCTCTCGCTGCTGCTGCTGCTGCTGCCCCGCAGGTTCTTTAATCTCGGAGGCCGCATCTTGCACACAGACCACTCTGTATGCATTTGAGCGCATTTGGGGCGTTCATCTCAGTCGCCGTTCTCGCACAAGTTAATTTGACCAACTTTCCATTGTGCTCAAGCGTGCAAGGACCGCGGACTCTCCCCGATATCGTCAATTATCAATTCATCCAATCAGCAGTCACAAAGGGGTTTTTAAATGATCTTCTCCATCGACTTTGCGGTCGCCTCCATCAGCCATCAATGACCTGGCTGACCTTCGGGAGGCTGACTATCCCGTCCGTGATGCGTCGGACCCGCTATCCTGGATACGAACACGGCACCCCAAGCTCAAAGTCACTCTCAACTCTCAACGATGTCTCAACCACGACGGGTGCGCCCGAGCCGCGAGCACGCATGGGAGGGTCGCATCACGGACCGAGTTCCTTCTGTCGCTCCAATGTGTTCCGTGGTGATTGGTGGCCACCGGAAAGACGCGTATCGGTCACTCAAAGTCACGTCTCCGAAACGCCAGGACGCTCCTATTGTGTCCACTTCACGCACCTGGCTATTAAATGCACGGGGGTAATGGGTGTAAACTCGCGGCCAACCTCGGCAACGTTTTTGACCTCGGGTTTGCCACTTTGTTTCCGTGTTTTCGGTCGTGTTTGGACTTTACTCACGATGATCGGGCGTGGGCTTGGCCGGAATTAAAGGTGCAGCCCACCACATGGCTCCGTGGCTAATGTGAACCATTTTGGGCCTCTGCTGCACACGTGGATGGTGTCAACCATGAGATACTCCCCGGCGCTTCATGGTTCAGACCCGAAGATACCCACGTGGAGAGTCGTGATGGAGGCGCGACCCCACGCGATGTCTCCGGCGGTAGCGAGGTATTTACCCGCAACTCGCAGGTATGGCGGGAAAGGAGGAAGGAGACACAGTTGGGTGATTTTAAGACGGTTGGTTGACTGTTGTTTCCGGTAGGAACTTGGCAGAGTGGGGTCGATGCGATCACATCGTTCGTTGTCTGCCTTGATACTTTTATACACAGCCCGTCGGGCAGCGACCCATGTCTGTGGGAAGGAGGACAGCATGACCGAGTAGCACGCTTCCTTGTTCCGCTCGTCTCGCTTTTGAATGACGTCGGGGTGTGTCCTTCGCTTGCCCCCGATGGATTAAGACAAGGACCGTTGGATTTTCCGTGCGACCGGAGAAACGTCTGCAAGATTCTTCTAGAACGGCTCGAAAGATCCTGCAGCAGAATTTATCACACTCCTCTCTCTCGAAATTGAGCACCCTGTCTGATTCTGTCCCGGGTACCACAAAAATGCCGTCCCAGTGCCTCCGGGATTACTTCCGACAGAGCTTGGCTTTCGTTGTTACAAGGGAAAAAGTATAAGTACTCGACAATCAGAGGATAACCACACAGTTGTGAGCCGAGCTCTCAATTGCGGGGGGAGAGTGTTCGGGGCGGATGATTTACGGAATTTTTCCCCTCGATTTTTTTGCTATTTTCCTCAACGTTCGGATTCATTAGCATTTCCCTTTCCTGCCATCATATTCCCACTCCCTATCCTCCTCCCCCCCTCCTCATCCTCTCCGTATTCCCCCCTCCCTCTTATCCGCCCCCACCCCCCGCTCCCCGGGTCTTCCGTCGTTTGCAATCAAGTTGATCCCGTTCGACTCGATTGTTTCTTTCCCTCTCCATTTACCTTCCCGACCCAACCCGTCTCCTTCGAATCAGTTTCCCTCCATCTCCCCGACCATGACGTTTGACCCAGCCCAGGACCAACCCTGGCCAGCGCAGACGGCAGTCCCACAGGTCCCTGAATCCTCAACGTCTAGACGGAAACGGATTCCGTCGGGCGACCGTCGCAAGCGGCTCACTGTCCAACGACGCCAGGCAACCTCAGTCCCAGATCAAGCTGCTATAGGTCCGTATACCTGCTCTCGTTGCCACCCTCTCTTCCCTCCCCCGTCGCAATCGTCTGGCATTGGAGCGTCGCACCCATTATGCTTCGTTTCCGGTTAACGTGCTGACCTCCCATCTCTTCTTCCGTAGCGCGAGCAAAACAAGACTGTCAAGTTTTTTCCGGAAACGAAGTCCTCTCGTGCTACCCCCTCTCCAACACAACAGTTCGCCAGAACCAATGGGCTACCTTTGTCTGTACGTATCCAGGCGCTCCCCTACTGCTCCCGGTGTTAATATCGATCCCCAGGGAACAGCCGCCTTCCTCAATACGCTCAGCAAGGCACCGTGGACATTCGTCTCTTTCATGGTGATTCCGGAGAACAGGTCTTTTCGCGCTTGAATTACCCCAACCCAACCGACCGTGCCGGAGATATCACTGCTCTTGTTAACGATACTTGGTGGGGTGATCGCGGTCGAGACTGGAGGGGAGCGGACATCCCATATCTCTTTTACTGGGTCATCACCCCAGGTGGCCAGCCTTTGGATGGCAATTCCTTTCCCCAGGCAACGTTCACCGCAGTTCGTAAGTCGCTTCTCCTCATGACCCACTCACAAGCGCCCACCCCTATTTCCATCCCCCGCCGTGTTTGATTCCAAGAACTAACGGAGATACGGTGTCACAGAGACGACCTACACCAGCTCAATACTTTCCACAGTGTCCCCAACTTCATCTACGTCGCTCTCAACCGAGCTCTCGCCGACAACGAGACCCACTGGCAACGTACAGAACAACGGTGGCAGTTCATCCTTTCCTCATTGGGCGATTGCTGTTATCTCCGTCTTGGGCTTTTTGGCCCTCTTGGCCACCTGTGTCCTCGCCTTCTTGTTCTGCAGGATGCGGAGACGAAGACATCCTACCCATCGTGATTCTGTGTCGTCGGCGACAGCCATGGTTGTAGAGAACCCAAGAGCCCCTCAATTATCATCACCTTTACTCAGCGCCGAGGGGCCTGCCATTGGTGAGGCCACTGGACTAGCCACAGGTGGAGCACCTGGTATCCACGAGAAGGCCACGGGTGGTGATGGTTCCTTGATCTCACGTAGCAACTCCGGACAGGAGTCTGGTCTGTTCTCAGGAGCAGATGCTGCGATCATAGCCGATGCATTCAGGATGGGGCTGAGGAAACCAGAATTTGAGGGCGGGCCCCCCGAAGAGAGTGCTGAAGAGAACGCCAGGAAGGAGGCAGAGCTTCTCAACAAGGAGCTTGCGGAGGAGGGACGCGATATCAGGAGCGTTGGCTCATCACGAGGTGTAAAGGTTGAAGGGCCGAGCGAGTGAAAGTGCATTGGTGATGGAACTCAAGTGATTCCCAATGCTACTACCCTCCCAACCAGCCTCTGATATGCCCACTTCCCGATCTAAACTACGATCAGACCCCCTCCTCCTTCTGCCCGACGTCCTTTTGATGCTTTCCACTTCGCTTTTGCTTCTCCTGTTGGTCGTTCTCATCCGCTGCTCCCACTCACTTACATCGCAGTTATCACCTTCCACCCTCAAGCATGCCGTTACCTCGCACCCTTTTCTTGTACTTCCCTCCATCCGTTGCACCTTCGCTTCACCAATCCCCCCCGTTGTCTCCGTAGCTTTCTCCCACTCCCATTTTTGGCTTGGCCCACCTTCTCACACTCACCCGCTGTTTGCGGACCACAGCTACCTTTTCTCCTGATTACCGCCCACTCAATGGACAGCGGCGGTTATTTTATTTTATTCCCCTTCACCTTTTACCCTGGCCCTCTTTGCCTTCACTCTGACGCTTCCGTCTACCCTCCCCCTGTACATATCCGTTGGACTCTAGCGCATTTATTCGTCTTACCCGGTATGCCGTTTTGTTTGCCCCTTCATCTGCCACCTACCCACCCGAGTCACTCCTTTTTACTTCCCTTTCCTTCAGGGGTCGTCCATCCCCATTACGCATGCCCGTTATCTCTTCCTTTCCTCGCATCCTCTACATCATTCCGATGTCTTACCGAGGTCTGTGTGGTACGTACATTTACAACATATAGTTTGACGTCCCACCAGCCTTCCCCGATACCACAAAATTACGCACACGTCTACTATACCCCGGCCCGTGTTCGGCCTAACCCTCGTTTTACCAGCTTGACCCCCCGTAGTCTGTCCCTTCCTTCCTTATTATTATCTTATTTACTGGTGTTTAAGTAGAAATAAAACCAAGGCTTCTCGATCCGTCTGTCCGTGACTCGATAAGAAAACCAGGTTCATGATTTCATTGAAACTGCTGGCGGAAATTTCTATCTATGTAGTAAGGAAACGAGGAGAGTTACACGAGAAGGATGAACGACGACGAAAATAAGATTAGGAAGTACGCTACGGATCGTGCGTGTGAGCCCGGCTGTTGTGCGGGGAGTGGCCGCAAGGGCCAGAGCGATGAATCGATTGCAAGAGAGGAAAAAGGAGGATTGCGAGGTATTATAAGATACAGCTGTTTAAAGAAAGCTGGCAGACGGTGTGGGAGGGAAAGCACGGACCGCTGTTATCGGTGGGCGTAGTGTGTGGAAGAGGAGCCGCCAACAACAAGCAATAGCGGGGGTAGGGCTGGGTCTGTACGCATGCGCTCCAAGCTGTGGAATCACGATATCGTAGAGAGGTATCTCATCAATAGTTCATACCTAATTGTGGTGTTAGCCGACGATGGACCTGAGCAGAAGAGTCGAGGCACGTACGTTAGCATCGTAACGGCGCTGTTTGGCACCGTCCTTATCAGGTTCACGCTTAACCCCTTGTACAACCCCGACCAACCCTCCTTGATCACAATCTTCTTCGCAGTGTAGACCACTCCTCGCCGAGAATGCTGCTTCACCATACCGTCCGATGACATGTCGTCTGCTAGCGGTCTTCTCTGCGTCTGTAACCGCGTTCGAACGACCTCGTGCGGGTACGTCGCTACCGAAGCCGTCATTTTCGCGATCGCAGAGCAAAGGAGGATGGCCCGCGGTGCAAGCGGAACATCCGAGGAACCCTCTGAAATTGCAAATTACGGTTGGATGGCTCAGCATCGCGTGCCTCGTGAGAATCTTGAGGAATATAACTTACGCGCCCATATCTTCAGCTGCTCGTAAAGCGGAAACTGGACGGCTACATGCGCAATGCCCAAGAGGCTTGGGAGCAAACCACGGTAAAAGGCTCTGATACCTTCTGACCGGTATATTGTCCCCGCGGCATCGATCGTGTGCAGATACCGCGGTTCATCCCAGGTTTGAGTCTGGAGGGGGGAGAGTGTACAATGAAGGGAGACCTGCCGAGCGTTGCAAAATGAAACGCACCATAAACCTCGTCTTGATTACCCACAGGGGGTTCGTAAATGTCGTGCTCGTCGCCCCAGCGATCATCGCGGACATTATATGCAGCCCCCAAGGATGTTCTCTCGCCACTGGTTGGTAGCCTTTTGGCTGAGCAGCCGGATATAACACCCTCTCCTTTCCCCTACCGTCCGCCTTGGTCAAAGGGCTCCCAGATTTCGAAACGGGTGGGGTTGGGGGAGCTTGGACTCCGAGCGGAACTTCCCCAAAAGTGGTCTTGATGCCGTCGTAGACCGCGAAATAGATGGCCCATGTCGGTAGGTATCCTAGTATTGTGGGACCGAGTCCGCGATAGAAACCCTTGAAGCCCGAGTACCTCCAGACGGATTTAATGGTGTCTGTGCTCAACCAGTCAGTTTCGGTTCGGGTGTCATGTGAACGCGTGCGCAAGTCGGGTTGTTGGATGGGAGAACGAGGGAAGGAACACGAAGATGGAAGGAAACGAAGAATGAGCGAAAACTGACCGATAACCCCTTCATAGCCCTTCTGACCCTGTGAGTACCTCTGAGCCTGCAGCTTGGTCTTGATCACATCCAGAGGACAAGTCGCGATGCTTGCTACCAGACCGCCTCCCGCTCCAGCTGTCGTGTGATGTCCGAGGGGCGAGAAAGGATGAGCATAGACAGCACCGGGTTGCGGTGAGCGATCAGAGACGGATTTACCAATCATGCTGTTAGCCGTCCATTCCCTCCGTTTTTCTTGCATTTTCTATCCCCGCGCCCAATCGCGGGGGTTCGGTTGAGAAAGAAAGCAGACCGGGATGGAATTTTGTGCTGGAGGACGGTACGGAAGAGGGAGAGAGGTGGAAATTTGGTTATGGAACAAAACGAATCGCATCATCATTCCATTTCCGACTTTGGCCGCGACCGCCTCAACTTCTCCAATCAGACCACAATCCTCCCTCGAACAAAGTCCAGCACCCTCCATCCAAATCCACGCCCTCTGCCACCCCAAATCCTCCAAAATCCGTCACGGGTACACCCGGATCACACACGTCATCATCAAGATTCACAAGCGACAGCCCCAAAGCGCTCTCGAGTTCATGTCCGAGGGCCATTGGTGCTATTCACAGAATTCAAACACAGTTAACATGAAGGCGAAGTGATCCGCACCGGCATCCAAACAAACGTCGATACCGAGAAGACTGCTGCAGCCAGTCGCGTCGATTGAGCTTCCCATCGGATCCTGCTCTATCTCTAGGAGGAGGCTTTGATAGAACGCAGAGCTTTCCCCAAGGATACTCGTCATACAGTTCGGAACGTTTGCGAACCCGGGTAGTGAGCCGAGGTCCGAGTCCAGGCATCCAGTCGTGGAGTCGAAAGCGCTGAGCTCCAAGTCGTCAGACGTGCTGCAAGATGTGGTCGAAGTGAAATTGAGATCCCCCAAGGCAGGGGCGAAGCCGTCAGTTGTGTCGAGGGGAGAAGACATCGAAGGGACAGGGTAGTTTGTCAGGCTGAATCCCGAGTCGATAACGTTTTCAGAGCCAGAGAACCCTCCGCCGTAGGTATTGTCAGGATACACAGAGCATTCCAGGGAGGAGGCCACAGGGAGAAGCAAGGTGGATCCAGGATCACCAACTGCCAGGGTAACGTTGAGATGGTCAGAAGAAGGGGCTCCCGACGTATCCCCGTTTACAGAAGGAGAAACATATCCAACAAACGCGTCAACCCCGAGTAAAACTTCCCGTAGGTCGTAGCTCGCTAATGTGGCGGTTTCCGGGTTTTCGCAAGTGAGAACAGGATCCGACGGGACCACGCAGCTGTAGACAGTCCCTGCAGATGTTCCTGGAGACGAAGCCACCGTCTCTTCCTCGCCCCCTCGCGAGCCGGTGGCGTTTCCGGACGGAAGCACGCGTCTGCGGTGACCATAGGACTTCGGAATATGTCCAACAAAAGGGGAGAAGCTCGCCGAATCTGCAGCAGCAAATGCGTCCACACTCCAGAACTTCGAGTGTGCGTGTCCAAGGGCTTGACCATCATGAGCTGGGGGCTCGTTTTCTGCGAAGGTCGGCTCAATGGGGGTGAGAGTCCTGTTCTTGCCGTCCGCCTTTCTCTTCCGTAAGAACCACTTTTTGATCCAGTCGACAGGTCTGCAGGGCGACCCGGCGAGCATTGGAAGAGAACGCACAGAAGGACAGGGAAAGGAAACATCTTCTGTATCAGAAAAAGCGGCAAAAGCAATCAAGACGGCGCACAAGTTGGTTTTCTGCGACATGTCTGCAAACTGCTCTGCGCTGGGCCTTGCCTCAGCATCGTAATTCCTGAGCAGGATACGAGCCTGCGTTGGGTCCGCCCTCATGCACTTGCGTTTCTGTTGGTTTATGGGCTGCCTCTTGATGGTAGCGCTAGCCATTCGACGCATACCAGCGACCATGGTAGCTCGACGTTGATAAGCCAGGTGGAATCGGAACACCCGATCAAAAACCTTGTCCCGCTCGCAGAGGATGGCTGAAAAAGTTACAATTGCTATTTATACAGCGTTGATTGAAACTAAAAGGTGGCTACGATAGTTGTATATTTACTTGTTCGTTGTATAAGCGTATCGCTGTCGTCAACATGCCAACATTGGCGCAAGAAGCGGAGACGAGAAGCAGCCAACAACGTCATGCACACATCAGCCAATGACCCACGACCAGAGAGAGGCATCATGAAAAAGAATGCGAGGCATGGTTCCTGGGGTGGCCTGATGCGAGATGGGTGATGAGGAGAGTCCAAACAGGAGCGCCGTAACGCCGCGATTTGCTCAAGGTTTGCGGAATTCGCAAAGCACGGTGTATATCGTGTTGAAAGCCGTGTATATCTCTTCTCGAACCTGACGTGGGGGAAGTGATGGTAAGTGCCGGTGTTGAACGATCAAAGGGGTGCGGCCATGGTTAAGAAAGTCTGTGCCTACCTTAGCGCCAGTCAAGACGATCTTTCCGGAAACGAAGATGAGGAGCACGACTTTTGGTTTGATCATACGGTAGATCAAACCAGGGAATAACTGAAGCATAGCAACGTCAAAAACATTGGTCGCACAGCGCTCGGAGGTATGCAAACCTCTGGCTCATAACTGCTGAACTGCCCGTGGCTGTACGCAAGACCCTCCAAACGAATGGGGAACTTGACGTCACAACTGCCGACGATGTTTTGAATTTTGAATTCCGAGAACTTGGCGTCGAAACCAAGCTTCTGAATGATGCGAGCGTACTTGCGCGACGCCAACCTCGAGTCGTCCTCCGACTTCGCGCCCGTAACGACCATCTTTCCCGACGCAAAGATAAGTGCAGTCGTCTTTGGATCACGGATCCTCATGATGACGGCGGCGAAACGCTGTTAGAGTGGACGAACGTAGGAACGTTTCGCACACTTCGATCAAAACACGGCACAAACCTTGGGGTTGTATTCCGCATTCCTGGCGTGCAGCGCGATGGTCTTCAAGTCAAGCCGACAATCCAAGTTGACAGTGGCAACGATATTTTGAAGGGTGGGGACGATACCCTCTACGGCGGTGATATGCTGTTGTTCGAGGGTCAGAGGAGCAGGGGTAGCGGGGACAATGGTTTGGGTGGTGGGTCCAGTGACGGCGTCAGTGGTGGTTTGGGTGGGAATTTGAGAGGGCGGCGTGGACGTCGAAGGTCCAGGAAGGGATAAGGTCGGGGCGGGGGGTGCGAGATAAGGGTTGGAGGCCGAGGAAGAGGGAAGTGCCAACCCGTTGGATGGCTGGACCTTTGAGGTGGAAGGTTGCTGTTGTTGTTGTTGTTGCTGCTGCAGCGCCTGCTGTTGCTGAAGGTACTGCTGCTGCTGTTGAGCGGTGAAGTGAGAGCGGCCAAAGTTGACCTGACGGGCGGGCAACGCAAAAGACATGATAGATTTTCTAAAGTTGAGTGGCGGGAGCGACAACCAAGACCACGCGTGGGAGGGGGGGGAGGGAATTTTCCGAATGCTGATCTGGAGATCCTTTTATACCAGATATTTTAAACTCCGAAACTCCGACTGAATCCTGACTTGCAACCACAATCAATCGACGTCCGCACGGACCATCACGTTCCATACCTGGCTCTCCCTCTCCCCTTCTTGTCCCCAGTCCGCCCCGGCTCTACCTCAGATCTTTGGCTTTGTTTCTGTTGCGCGAGTTCCCCTCGGTTACGGCCTCAGCGTCGAAAGATTGAAGGTTATACTCTCGAAAGACGCTTCTTTTCGGCTCCTTTCGGATTGAACCGGATAAAGGACCCAATGAACGCTGACTAAGCTAATATTGTCTGATCCGTCCGATAGCGGTGTGGCATGTTCCCTGACGCGTTTCTGACGGCGTCTTCCCTTTGAATCGCGACGCGTCTTTGTGGTTATCTTGATCCCGCAGTTGTCGACATTCCACTTCTCGGTATCAGGACGCGTGATCCACGTGCCCCTACAAGCCCAAGTTTGAGGAGGGGACGCGCCTTCCACATTTCCGCTCGTGCAAACGAAATCTAGTAATGGATTCGATATATACACGGGAGACCGAGTTGCGAACTAAAAAAGCCTAGAGAAACAACACAAAGACGGGGAAACCGGTAAGCAAAAAACCTATAAATGTCCCTTATCATCACCGCTCGGAAACAGAGAAAGATCGTTTTGACACGAGCGCAAAGCGTTGCAAAGGAGAAACATAACGACAGACTTGGTAGAAGTGGGACGAACGAGCAAAAGTGGCGCAGCGTGAAAAGTGTCCACTGCAAGCAGCGCGCAGGAACGGTAGGTGGAGTGAGACAAGGGTGAGAAAGCACCGTAGTGATACAACATAACGAGAGAAGGACGGGGGAAAGCAATGCGATGTAGGGTTAGAATGCTGGATACGTAAACACACCCATCTGCGTTCCTTCAAGGAGCGTCTTCGGATGAACTGGAATACCTCCTGCTCCTCTGCGAGACTATGCTGATCAACTCCCTCCTTCCCGTTAGCCCTCCTTCCTCTCTGGCGTCTCTCGTACGGTGGGAGGGCGAGAGCAAGGGATTCGATCGAGAGCCATTTGTTTCCTCTTCCACGAGCCCACGTAACTCGCGTCGTCTGTCCGCCGTCCCAACCGTTTTCTTTGTCGGTGAAGACTGTTGTTGTCCGCCAAACGACGGGGAAGGATGTGAATAATGACGCTGGGTTTCAGACTTTGGAGGCACCTTCGAATTGATCGGTGATCTAGACGACTTCGGTCCACTCGGCCCGGAAGAGAGGGGTGAAGGGATGGTTCCGTGGCTCTGACTTCTCTTCACCGTGGGCGGAGGGGAGGGTCGCCTCTCAAACCTGACGGAAGACACGGAGAGCCTTCGACTTTCGTGGAATGGAACGGGCGACCCCGTTTGGGAATTCGGCGAGTTCGACGGTGAAATCTTCCTAGTGACCAAGTCCGATTTGGCGGACAGGCGAACATCGGGTGGAGCTGGTGGAAAAGTGTACGGCTCTGTGGTTTCCGCCACCATTGGTTCCGATCCTCGACCCTTCCCTTTCGAGTAGCCGGTTGAGCCGGTTTGGCTCGGCGGCGCCGGCCCTGAACCCTGGGAGGAGGAAATCCTCAAAGCGTGCTCCAATTCTTCGACTCTCCGGCGGAGACCATACATCTCCTCTCTCATAAGAGCCATCCTTTTCTCCACCATCGCCTCGACCACCTCCTCCAGCTTCTCGCTCTTCTGGAGAGCGTTCACGAGCATGTTGGATTTTTGTAGTTGCTGGCTCAACCAATCTTTCAGCTGTTTCGAGTCAGCGAGCGAGTCGTAGAACTTCTCGAATGGCGCGAGGAATGCATCTTTCTCTGAGGAATTGAACTTCAAAGATGAAGGGGTCTGCGGGATCAGGCTGGAAGAAATTGGGACCTGGTGATTGGGAGAGTGTCGGTTGGCAGGGTTCGTGGGGCCAAGGTTCGGGATGGCAGTTCTGGGGCCGCCGAGCCTGGTAGGAGTTGGAGGCACAACACTGGAGGTCATGCGAGGCACATTCTGACCGGCCATAGCTGGAGGTAAACTTGGCAAGGCCATCGAAAACCTTGTGTTGTGCGCGGGTGCACTCATGATAGACGCTGGCATTTGATCATTGGTGGTCTCACGAGGACTGATCAAGATATCTGCGGGTTTAGGCTTCACCCCCAATCGGCTCGCGCGCCGCCGTCCAAAACCGTCCGGCTGACGTGCGAGAGAAACCTCGTGAAGCGGGGCCTGCGTTTGTGGAGGGTGTGGGGGCGGCTGACTCTGGGTTGGGGTTTGAGAGGGGGGTTGGGATTGAGGGAAGGAAGGGGGCGGACTAGGGTTACGGGGTGGAGGTGGGAGAGTAGGTTCTTGATGGATGGGAACCATCGAATGCCTGCGGGAATTGCTAATTCGCGTGTCAGTGCCGTTTACGTTGGCGATGTGTATTGTCGGTGTCGTGTTGACCATTGGGCTTGTCAGACCGGCGGTGGAATTACGCCTCTGCTCTATCAAGGCTTTCTGTTGGAGCTTGACGTTGAGCATAGACCTGACTTGCTCAATTGCAGCAGAATCTTCCCTTGCGAGATTGAAACCAATGACGACTGGCGAGATCGGAGTGTTGGCATCTGATGAAGAAGGTCGCTTAACATCTGTATTAATCCCGCTGATCGTAACCCGACGTCGCTTGGTGGGAGAGGGGGCTTGGGGCTTTGAGATTGATGAACTCGAGGCCTCCACGCCAGATGTGCCAGCCCTCCACGACTGCTGATAGGGCCTGGGGTTCGAGCCTGAGGAAGAGGGCTGACTGCCCTGGTCATCGTGATCCGGCTCTGACTTTACCCTGACCATGGTTGGTGACGGTGGCCTGCAGTTGGAAGAGGGAGAGGGTCAGGGCCGTAGAACCAAAGAGTGCGAAGGAAAATGATACGTACTGTCCCTGCCTATCAGAAGATGAGACCGATGCCTCTGCAAACGTTCTCTTTCTATGGTTCCTCGCTTGTTCGGTGACGCGAGCGGCCTCCTCCTCAGGGGGTGGTGTGTTGACGCGACGGAGGTGATAAGGAGGTGAACTTGGACGTGACCTAGAATTGATAGGAGGCAAAGAGTTGCCGTTATTCGATATGCTGTTCATGGAAGAGGAGCTGAAGGCCTGGGAGAAAGAGGGGAGGGACATCTGGGGATGGGTGGCGACGTCCGAGCGATTGGCCATCGTGCACGCCGTGGACGACGGGGAGGGGAGGGAGGGGAGGGGCGGAAGGACGTCGGCCGGGGTGAGGCTCGTAAATGAGGCAGTCGTCGTCAAGGGAAGGGAGTATCAGGGGAACGTGTTTGGCGGCTTCCGGAGATCGACAATTCTCGGCTGCTATGACAATCGCGGCAGGCGGACGGCCGTCGGTGACTTGGTCGTCGCAGTCGCTGGCGTTATTGGCGTCGTTAGCGTCGTGACGAAAGTGAGAAAACGAAAAGCAAAGAGGAAGCCGCAGATGGGGTGGTTATATCCTGCATCCGCCCGTACGCGATGCCAGCCCTTGTTGCAAATCCGTAACATGTAACGTAAACACGCTCTACAACGGCCACTCCTCTCTCCGGCTCACTCTCGCAGTAAACCCGGTCCGCACTCTATAAACCCATAATTTATCACCTTTGGCGGAAAATCCATCCCACCGCGTCTCCGTCTTGCGTGCCGACCAACAACCACCCACTCCCCGGGGTTTGCAGGCACCTGGAATGCCTCAGCCGAACGCCCCAATACACTCTTAAACCGCCCCGTACCTTGCGTTGATGATCCTTCTACTTTATTCTTTCTTTCTCTTCTTCCGGACAGCCAAAACAGTGATCCTCCGATCTGACGCCTTGTCAGTGCCTTCCCTTTCCCCTGATGGTTTCGCAGGCGGTGGGTTATTAACGCAGACCGATCCGTAAATCCACGAGGTGTATGTCTCCAGCGAGGCGGTTGGCTCTGGAAACGGATTCGGGGAAATTTCGGCTACGACCAAACCTCCGCCAAGTCCCATCCTGCGGGGCGGAGTACTGGGGGGAACCGCGAGGTGGTCGTGTCCTTCCGTGGGCTCTGGCGTCTCCCGTCCGTGCTCCCGACGTACGCGTGGCGGACCTACTTCGACACCGATGGATATCCCTTCGCACATCCCCTTGATCGCACCCTCCAGCGTCTCGGTTCCACGAACGGCCCTGTCAACAGTCGAGAACTCTATCCCTGTCATCAAGGAATTCATCACCCGTTTGGTGATATTCGACGAAACCTGCCCTGGCTGCGGTGCGAAAATCGGGGAACCCGGTCCACCAATTCCTGATCTCGTCGGTGAGCTAATGCATCCCATGGCGAAAAATCCAGTGACGATCCCAGCGACGCATTCCTGCCGGAATGACATACGCTCCCAGTATTCTTCCGGAGTGACCTTCTCCAGTTCGCCCGTCCGTGAACTACCCCTCTTTTCTACCTCGCGAATGTCTTCATCAGCTACCTTCCTCGCTTTCTTTCGGACAGGAGACTTGATAACGTCAGAGTTTGTTGTGTGTGCGATCTCGTCTATGAATCTCGCTTTCGGGTCGTCTTCGAAAGACGGAATAAACCGACCGAGGTTGAAACCATCACCCGACGCCCCTCCTTTACCATCAGCTGGACATGGGAGGGGAATGGCATCTACGTCGTCGAGCTGTTGAGTAGATGGGTGTCCGTAAGACCACGCAATCGACGATGGATCGGAGCTGGACGATTGGTCGAAGTTGGTCGATGGTGATGGTCTGAGGGCCTGAAAGGCTTCGAGTTCGTTCAGTCCCGGAAGAAGGTGCCATAACCTTATCCTCTCTCCTTCCTTCCTCGCTCGATTCGGCAGCTGCTCTGCAACGCTCGTGAGAACCGCCTTCCACCACGCGCAGAGTTTGACGTCGCTCAATGGTTTCTTCCCTTCAAAGTCCGCGGAATTTGGAAAAAGATACTGGCGTTGGGCCCGCGCAAAAACGTGTACCCAAACGTATTCGGCCAGGCCGCCCGTCCCCCCTAGATTAGGCCGTGTATCGGGGTCGATGTAAAATCGGATGAGCCGTTTGACAATCGTGCTGGTGGGAGAAGGTTTCTGCCCCTGTCCAGTTGAATCAACCTTGGAGACGTAGAGGATCCCAGATCTTGTACTCGGGATTACGTAGAAGTACGCTTCTACCGCGGTAACGAACACACGAGGTTGCGCGAGGGAGGGCTGTTCCGAGGCGAGGACGACGATATGCTGCTGCCATACCCTCGGGCGGGGGGATGCGTATGGAAAGAGTTCTTGAGTTTTCGACGGCGCGGAGACGAGGGTATGGATATGGAGCTCTCGCGTTCCGGGAAGAGATTTGAGGGCATCGAGGAGGCTGTCTCGCAAGTTCATCGGTGATCACGTGCACGGGGAAACATGTCACGCTGCCCGCGAGGCTGCACGCGTTGTGATGAATTTCCGGGAGATGGCGGCCAGAGAAAGGATTATTCCTTTGATTTCCAGTCATTTTCATACACCCACGGTCCCACTTGAACAAATTTCAGTTACAATCTCTACCAGATCGCCATTTCGTCGCTCTCCTCAACAATCTCCAAGCATATCAGGAAAAGAGCCATCGTCTTATTTGCTTATTCCGCTCATTTGATCTTGTTCGGTCTCGTTCTTACAAAGCCCCCGCCATTTAGACCCTTCAAACCCTTATATAATGGGAATAAATAGTCATAAGCATCGGATAAGGTGAGAAAAGCGAGGAATAAAATGCTCACCACGATTCCCGACGAAGCACCCAGCCAGTCGACTCGGAGGAAGCGGTTTCCCCTTCGTCAGAATCAGAATCTTCCAGACGAGAGGATAAGGCATAGGAATCCTTATCGGAATCGTACGGGTTCGTGTCCCCACCGGAATCACCGGAATCCGAATCATCCGGATCGGAGGAGGGGGGATAGTAATCTTCATCCGAATCATCCTCACCAACTCCACCTCGCCCATCCCAGAAAACATCTGGCACAAATTGCCGCAGCTCGTCAACCCAATCAGGGGAAACGCACTCGCAGCATACAAACTCGACCCGTTCCAATCCGAATCCGAGGATCTTCCGATGACGAACCAAGTTCAAGATTACCGCTTCGTTCGGGGGACTGTCCTCGTCTTCGGTGTCCCTCAGATCGGCCTCGATGATCCGGAGGTGGGAGAGATTCCGCAAAGGGACGCATGGAGAGCAGGTGTTCTCCCCCACGTCTTCCTGGGAATCCTGCGTAGCCGGCAACAAGGCGCGTACGGGATTGCACTCCTGCCCAACCCAGGTGACCAGCTCCTGAAGCATTGGTGCCATCTCGAATATTTCGAGGTACCGGGAGGCTGGAAGGTCGTCGTGGAAAAGCTCCAGTCTGGTTGCATTTCGCAGAGTTTCGAGTGCGAGAAAGGCAGACAGTTCGAATTGTCCATGGAATGTCAGCTCCACAAAGCAGGAATGATGGGGAAGGGTTGGGTGCTGGATGCTGTCCGAACTCCGGACATACTTGACCCCTGGGCGAGACATGTAAGACACGGGACGCGCCCCGATGCACTGGACAACATGGGGAGACACCGCGCTATCTAACCAGCTGGAGACTGCTTCCGATACTTCGTGGCTCCCGATCTCCTCGACCTTGAGTTCGATTTCCTGGACCTCCGACACAATTCGTATGTATTGGAGTAAAGGAGCGACGTCATGGGCCCGCAACCTCGTGCGAAGTTTGCGGAGGCGAGTGAAAAAAACAAACGGAAGGTCCTCATCATCGTCAGCTTGCAGTCCACACCCTCCATAATCGAGCAGCAGCTCTTCCAGATCTGGGTTCGCTTGCAGGACGAGAAGCAGTTGTTTGAGGGTGGGGTGCATTGCGAGGTGCGGAAGGTTGAAGTCAGTGAGGGATAGGTGGGTGAGTTGGCGTACGATCGGGAGCTGACCGATGTCAGGGACGCAGGCGGAAATACTGAGTCGTCTGAGGGACTCGGAGGATGATTCTACCAGGAGTTTCGGGATTGATGGGTCGGCCGGTCTGGAGGATGAGACGACCACCAAATTTGTGATCGAGAGCGAATCCAAACGGGATGGTCGGGGAGTATCCTCGGGAAAAATGTGCGAGAGGACATCAACCCGCCCATCCAACGTGAATTCCCGAATCCTGGAGTAGAAGTCGTGGTCCCGGAACATGGCGTTCAAGTGATCGTCGGGGACCGTACGGTATTCGGCGTAGACATCGTACATGTGGACGAACAGGTCCATCCCTTTCGATAGGGCAACGAATACGGGCCAGTGGTTGATGTTTCTTCCCAGGTGACACCAGAGGTGCGGAGAACATCGTGCGACGCTGTGCCACCCCCAACAAACGAACAGGAAGTTGAACAGCCCATAGTACCTCCCACGTTGAGTTGGCAACTGCAGGACGTTTTGTAAGAAGATATCGCAGAGTATCTCAGGGGGGAGGCGGGAGATTGTGCCTCGGGACTCCTGCTGAATTCCACTGGCAGGGGCGCACTCTGCTGTGATGGAGTTGGCTGTACTGTTCAAAAGGCAATCAGATGAGGCTCGCGAATCCCATCCGGCAAACCGCACACACCGTTCTCGAGGTTGACTGTCCTCCATCAAGTCGACCAGCTTATGGTATTTTGTAAGAGACGCGCGGGAGTCATCATTCCGGGATTCCGCGCCTCCATCAGCGTCAAGGGGAGAACCCATGGCAGTCGCTGTGCCTCGCCTGCCTCGAGTGCGTTAAAAATGCATATGCATTCTGATGATAACCTCGAGCGAAGAAAATTACAGGGAGAAAGATAATGGAAACAAAGATGATCGCTTAGCACGCTGAGAGCTCGAGGAATCGAGTGATCATTCATCATCCGTGGTACTAGCAGAAATACGAATATCTATTTCAAAAGGGCTCTAGTAACCAAGGTTTGTTTCTCAATATCTGAGGACTTTCCACCTAGCGTGTGCCGATGAGCCCCAAAGGTCAGGCGTAGTGGCGACACTGGTGCCCGGTTGGCCTAAAGTAGGTAGGGTGGCCGCCGAGTCCTGAGGCCTGACTCCTGACATTCGAAAGCTTGAGTTGTTTCCGGATGAAAAGGTCGTAAGGTCTTGATCAAAGATGCGGGGTTTGAAGATGATACCAGCGGCTCGACGCAACGGACGGGGTCCTAACAGTTCCCTCAATGTCCCTGGATATTCGGCCAGATTCGTGTGTACAATGTGTGTAGCATTGCGAGCGTTCACCCACCCAGACGGGATGAAAGAAGGGGTATGCCGAAAAACGCAGACGTGGTCTGGGGCCTCAGCTAGAATCCGGCAGGCGGGGGTTGTTTGCTATCGGAGGGTTAACCTTGGAGACGACCGCGTTCCAAGTTCAAGTCAAAAATGCCTTTCCCGTTTGTCAAGAGTTTGCTCCCAGGCGTTCATTACACAGCGGGGCATGGGGAGTGTAAGAGTGAAGTCCGAGGTAGTGAAGATACTTACTACTATAAGACCTGGGCTGAGGGTTTGTATACAACTATGAGGAGGCGTGGCTAGCAGGATTGACTGGGTCTGCCACACCGCATGCAGTTCAAAAGCGCGCAAACAATCGATCGATCGCGCCACATTCCCGATACACTGAGCTCGAGGACTCGCAAACAAGTTCAATGGCGGTGCCTCCTTCCAACAAACAGCCATCGACACGGACTCGGATAAGAGGAAAAGCTCAAATGGCCAACCCCACCGTACCCCCCCTCGCCCATCTCCAGCACCATGAAATGGGGTCTCGTCGTTTCCTCCCTACTCCCCTACGTTGCAGCCGCCTTACCGCCCTACAAACGATTTGTAAGTCACCCTCATCTGCGCTCTCAACGTCGCATGAAACCTCAAGTCGACCCTAGGAACCCCGAGCAGATGGGATCACCTGGGTTGGCTGTCCGGGCTCATCCGCCGTTTACATCGAGTGTGGTTATTTCGAAGTTCCCCTCGATTGGGCAAATGAATCCGCTGGGAAGGCTAGGCTCGCGGTCGCCAAGTATGGCGCTACAAATATCCACCCACCCCTCCCGCAGGTGGCCCTGGTGGATCCGGTGTCGACCTTATCCTCAACTATGGTCTACTCCTAAACATTTTGACTGATGGGTACTATGATATCGTTTCCTGGGATCCAAGGGGTGTTGGATATACAACGCGAGTTTTAACCCTTCTTCATTCCCTGCACCCCCCATGTACTTACTTCCCGATTCAGTCCCGGTCTGATCAATTGTTTCGACTCCATCGAGGAGTACAACGAATTTTGGAACGGAACATTGGTTTATCCCGAAATTGACATCAAATACGGCTTCTCAGACCCCTCCGACCTCGAGTACTTTAACTCCCAAGTTAATGTTATGGACGAGAGGTGGAAAGCCTTCGGAGAGGTTTGCTTGAAGCATGAGACCGGGCAGTACCTCCCTTACGTTGGCACAACCGCCACCGTTCGAGATTTGGTCGCCATCGCCGAATACTTCGACGGCAAGGATTGTGACATCAACTACTACGGTTTGAGCTACGGTACCACCATCGGAAACTACCTCATCAACAGTGAGTCTTCTTTTCCCGGGTTCCAACCCAAATTCTCAGCCCGTCCCCCCAGTGTTCCCCGGTCGTGTCGGCAGGGTCATCTTGGATGGCATGGAGGATCCCCTCACCCACGCTTCCAAACCCTCCCACCTCCACTGGGCCCGTCGCGTTGAGTCTGTTGACGAGACCTTCCAGGAGTTCGCTCGGGGATGCGCCCTCGCCGGTCCCGACGGATGCTCTCTCACTACTGGTGCCGCTACAGGACAGGGCATCGTGGAGTGGACTCAGAACTTACTCGCGGTGCGTACATCCGTTCATCATTGTCTGAAACCTCACTTACACCTCAAATAGATCGCCCACGATTACGCTAAATCGAGCGGAGATGACGGGTACAAGTCCGTCTACCTGGTAGATGCCATCCATCAAACCCTCTACGACCCTTACCAGTGGGCCACTTTTGCTTCCAATGATTTATACGACTTTTATCGGGATATTGTTCACGTCGGTGGTTCTAACCCCGCTCTCGCAACTCGCTCTGCATGGGCCCGGCCCGCGTCGAAAAGGCAACCCGGTCAGCTTTGGCTAGATTACACTTTCCATGCCATCGCCTGCGGTGATTCTATCGATCAGAACGACATAACCACTCAGGCTGTCTTTGATGAGCTCGTTCGCGTTGTCAAGGTCGTTTCCCCGATGTGTAAGTGGCCACATTATATTCACTTCCTCCAGTATTCCTCTTACCATCTGTGTCCAGTCGGCATCCAATTTCCCCAGCCTTGCCATTTCTGCCACCGGTGGCCCGCTCGCGCTGTCGAAAGGTTCACCGGTCCGTGGAATAGCACATTGAAGAACCCCATAATCATAATCGGAAATAAGGCCGATCCCGCTACTCCCTTCCTTGATGCCTCCTTTGTCGCTGGCTGGGTGGGTGACAGCGCCACCCTTGTCGAGCAGGATGGTTACGGTCACTTGAGTATCGCCCAAAAGTCAACTTGTACCCGGAACATTATCTCGAAGTTCTTCATTAACGGTGTTCGCCCTGAGGGCGACGACACTATCTGCGCTATTGATCCTGATGATACGGAACTCTTCCCCTCTAATGGAGCCAAGGCTTCAGACATCAGGAGTGCGATTTTCGTTTTGTTGGCTTACTTAGTTGCGCAAGTTCAAATGTATCTGTGTTTTATGTGATCGGCCAAGCTCGCTATATCAAGGAAGTGTGTGTTATTGTACAATGCACGTGGGCGAAACGTAGCAGAGCCCAGTACTGGAACCAGTTGACGGCCGCCAACTGTTTCCTGGCATCGCAGGGAAGACAACGTGGTCAATGGGACCTTCCATTCACATAGATATCGAGATGGTCGGACTCAAATCCACATGTCTATCCTGGAAGAAACTCGCCGAGAGATCCACGGCACGAGATGGGGAGGTGCTATGATTCGGGGAGGTACTGTTTGGAGAGGTGTTTTGTGCACCTCGTGTGCGCTACCGAACATTCGAGTCTTTGCGTTTGACAATCTCCAGTCTCGACTGCGGTGGATTACATTCCGCCCGCTCGTGTGTTCGCGTTCCCGTCCACACAATCCCAGGCCCATGACGGCGTGCGGTTCCCTAAAGGGTGATGTTTCTGCAGTCGGGCTCCCATCCCATTATTTCAGACCTCCTGTTGATAAACTAACCGGATCCCACTAACGTCCGCACCACGATGCCGAGGATTCAATCAGTGCCTTCCTTCTCCACAACAAACACCCGCATCGGTGAACAAACCCAAAACCCAGTGTCTGGGAATATGGATCCAATTCCTGCCCGCCTCAAGCTCGATCCTGAGGTTGGAGACGCACGAGTCGGAGTGATGGGCCATCCGCGGTGGCTGAATCTTGATAAAGTAAACTTGCAGATGTCGCTGGGTATCTCAGGCGGGAGATTGCGCCTCGAAGCCCCGGCGGAAGTCCGCTGGCACGGGCCCGCTCGGTCGTGACGAGATCAGCTGGACTGTTCAAAAGTCAATCAGACGAGGCTCGCAAATCCCATCCAGCAAACCATACACACCATTCTCAAGGATTCACCTACGGCTTCACTCGAACAAATTTCAGTTACAACTTCTACCGCATTGCCATCTCGCCCCAAAGGGATCAGCGGACCACTGTCCTCACGAAGCCCCAAGTGTCCCCCCAAACATCCAGTCAGTGGAATCGGTGTCCCCTCGGTCGGAATCGTGCGGATCCGCGTCCCCACCGGAATCACCGGAATCCGAATCATCCGGATCGGAGGAGGGTGGATAGTAATCTTCATCCGAATCATCCTCACCAACTCCACCTCGCCCATCCCAGAAAACATCTGGCACAAATTGCCGCAGCTCGTCAACCCAATCAGGGGAAACACACTCGCAGCATACAAGCTCGACCCGTTGCAATCCGAATCCGAGGATCTTCCGCTGACGAACCAAGTTCAGGATGACCGCTTCGTTCGGGGGACTGTCCTCGTCTTCGGTGTCCCTCAGATCGGCCTCGATGATCCGGAGGTGGGAGAGATTCCGCAAAGGGACGCATGGAGAGCAGGTGTTCTCCCCCACGTCTTCCTGGGAATCCTGCGTAGCCGGCAACAAGGCGCGTATGGGATTGCACTCCTGCCCAACCCAGGTGACCAGCTCCTGAAGCATTGGTGCCATCTCGAATATTTCAAGGTATTCGAAGGTTGGAAGGTCGTCGTGGAAAAGCCGCAGTCTGGTTGCATCTTGCAGGGTTTCGAGTGCGAGGAAGGCAGACAGTTCGAACGACCCCTCGAATGTCAACTCCACGAAGCAGGAGTGATGGGGAAAGTTTGGGTGCTGGATGCTGTCCGAGCTCCGGACATACTTCATCCCTGGGCGAAACGTGTCAGACGCGGGACGCGCCTCGATGCACTGGACCGCACGGGGAGACACCACATCATTCAAAAAGCCAGAGACCGTTTCCAGCGTTAGCACTCGACGGCCAAAGGAAATCTCGACGTTCAGTTCGATTTCCTCGACCTCCGACGTGATTCGCAAATGTTGGAGTAAAGAAGCCATTTCTTGGATGTACGATGCAACGCGAAGTTTACGAAGGCGAGTGAGCAAGACAAACGGAAGGTCTTCGCCGTCATCCACTCCTAGTCCACAATCTCGGTCGAGCAGCAGCTCCTCCAAATCTGGGTTCGCTTGCAGGACAAGAAGCAGTTGTCTAACGGTGGGACTCTGCCTCGTAAAAATGGGGGAAAAGTCGGTGAAGGATAGGTGGGTGAGTTGGCGTACGTTCGGGAGACGATCGATATCGAGGGCGCAAGCGGAAATACTGAGTCGTCTAAGTGACTCAGAGGATGATTCCACCAGGAGTTCCGGGATTGGTGGGTAGGGAAATCCCCCTGTCCATGGCCAATGTGTGATCGAGAGGGAAACCAAACGGGATGGGCGGGGGGCATCCTTGGGGAAAATATACGAGAGGACATCAACCTGCCCATCCAACGTGAATTCCCGAATCCTGGAGTAGAAGTCGTGGTCCCGGAACATGGCGTTCAAGTGATCGTCGGGGACCGTACGGTATTCGGCGTAGACATCGTACATGTGGACGAACAGGTCCATCCCTTTCGATAGGGCAACGAATACGGGCCAGTGGTTGATGTTTCTTCCCAGGTGACACCAAAGGTGCGGAGAACATCGTGTGACGCTGTGCCACCCCCAACAAACGAACAGGAAGTTGAACAGCCCATAGTATCTCCCACGTTGAGTTGGCAACTGCAGGACGTTTTGTAAGAAGATATCGCAGAGTATCTCAGGGGGGAGGCGGGAGATTGTGCCTCGGGACTCTTGCTGAATTCCGCTGGCAGGGGCGCATTCGATCGCGATGGGATTAGATGGGCTGTTCAAAGGTCAATCAGACGAGGCTCGCGAATCTCATCCGGCAAACCGTACACACCGTTCTCGAGGTTGACTGTCCTCCATCACGTTGACCAGCTCAAGGTCTTCTGTAAGAGGCGCGTGGGAGTCATCATTCCGAGGTTTCGCGCTTCCATCAGCGCCACTTGAAGGGAACCCATGGCGCATACACTCCCGAAGTGGTTGTGCCTCGTTCGTCCCGAGCGCGTCAAGGATACATGTACATTCTAATGATAGTTTCGAGCAAAGAAAAACGCAGGGAGAAAGATGATGGAAAACAACGACGATTACTTAATGCGCTACAAGATATCGATATTCACGTCTGACCCAAGACCGCCCTCAACTCCGCCACATATAGTGAGTACGAAAAGCCGAATAACTTGAGATGAGATCCCTTTGCCGGGAGAGAGATAGGAAGTCGTAATTATGCGACGTAGTTGAAGGTATCGCGAGTACCCTCTACTCGCTCAATATACTCCTTCTCCAGCAGGGTATCGATGGCCTGTAACCCCTGTCAAGACCAAGCGACGAGGGATAATGTGCGTGTCACAAACCTTTTTGATGTCTGGAATCTTGGGCGCAAACCGTTGCGAGATCTGCGAGATGACCTCTTGGATCAGGGCGTTGTTCTTCATCGTCTTACGGGCCTTCATGATACTACTCCAGCGGTGAGCGGTCGCCGATCAGAGACGAATGCGTAGCATCCCCCGAGAACGTACCGGACAATCGTGGCCTGGATGACGTACTTCCTGTCCTCGTCGACGGTCTTCAAAACGTCCGCTGACTCGGCTTTGACCTCAGCCTTGATGGGCAAGTTCAAGTTGACACGGATCTTCTTCGACTTAAAATCTATGTCCCCCAACTCAGTTACATCGTGACGGAGGTGGAAGGGAAAAAACTTACTGGGGTTCAAGTCGTATTGATCCTTCTCCTCGTTGATCAGGACCTTGGCCTTGACCAAGATCGCAAGCACCTGGGTCAACACCTCCTTGCTGATCGCCGTGGCGGTCACGAGCTCGTCCAACGACAAAGTATCGTTATCGTTGTACTGGAGCAGAACAGCCATTTGGTAAGAGCTGGTCATCAGGATGTACTTTTGGTTGAGGTAGTTCGTCCTGAGCTCGTTCTTGGAATAGTTCCACAGCCACGTGAGTTTCCTTCCAGAGTGCTTCGTCTGGTAATATTGGGAGAATCGATTGTACACGGGCAGGATATCCGCGGGGATGTTGAACTCGTTGTTGGGGGCATTGAGCGGCCAGAAGTTGGTTCCAAGAACCATGATGCTGAAGTTAATATCCATATCGTCGTGATTCTGGGTCATCCGCTCCTTGAACTGGTCGGTCAAGTCTTTACTTAGACTCATATCTAGAGCAGGCGGTTAAGAGCGTCAGCGACAAACCACCAGTTCCCATCCTTACTGCCTACCTGTGAACATGCGTTGAAGCTTGTTCGTGTATTCGAAACCACATGCCTCCTTCAGCTTCGAGATCATGCTCGCCTCGGCCTCGTCGGATGCTGACACGCCGTGGATAAGGCGTTTGGAGAGTTTGGTGGTGTAGAAGGTTTGGAAAACGTCTTTATCCTCAAGGTACTTGAAAAGCACCATCTAGCGCAGGAAGTCAGATCATGTTAGCCGATGAACCAGCCGGAAAAGGCGCGCACCACTCGGTTCAAGGCACTCTCAAGATCCTCTTCCTCAGCCATCTTGTTATTTTTCCTCAGCAAAGCATCTGCGTGCTTGGCCAACAGTTCAGGGGATTTGGTACTCGATGTACCAGTGGCGGCATTCTTGTTGACAAAGTCTCTGCAGGCCTTGTCGAGACTGGCGACGAAACCGGCTTCGCCCTTGAAGCTCCTCTTGACCGTCTCGGAACTCTTACGGTGGACCTCGAGCAATGCGTCGACGTAAGCCTTGGGATCAACTTCCGCCGTCGCGCCGCCCTCCCCGACAAGCCTGGCGACGGCGGCCAAACCAGCCTTCTTCACGTGTTCCTCAAACTTGTTCCTCAGCGGCTCGAGACCATCTGGAATCCTCGCAAGGAGCGCGTACATTCTCTGGAGATCCTCGTCCTTGTCGTAGTCGAGTAAACTCTGGAAGCTTTCGTGCATCAGCTTGGAGTGTTCCCTGATCAATACGTGTTCACATTTGCTGATGAGTGGCTTCCTCGTGTTCGTGTTGAGGTACCTCTCCACACGGTCTTCCTCCTCCCTCAACCGCTCTTCGGCCTTCTTGAGGTAGTCGGAGATACTGTTTTCAGCAAGGAACGCCTCCGACTCGAGCTTGTAGTACTTTTCTGTCGCTTCCAGGAAGGGGATCTCGAAGTGCTCTTTGTATACGTCCAGGTGGGCTTTGTTGATGTCAGCCTCGTCAAGGCCGAGAGACACAAAAGAATCCACGACTTTCTTGACGAGACCCTGGTCGATCTCTTGGCCGTTCCTCTGGCGCTCAATGAGACGGAGGATGGCACCGGCCAGCTTGGAATTTTTGTTTTGGATATGGATGAAGAAGTTGTTTTTCCATTGCACCAAAGACAACTGCAGCGAAGTCAACGTGCGGGGGAGAGGAAGGGGATCGTGTGATTAGCATCTACTCCGCTGCAGACGATGAAAGAACGCAGGGAGGACGAACGTACAGTGTAGACGGGATAGACACCTTTCCTGCCCTCATCCCTTTCTCGTTTCACCCAGTGTCGGTTGAGATAGGTGAACAATCGGTTGATATAATTGGCTCCCGTCGTGTACCGGTCCCACTCCCTGGCGTAGTACTGTAACAGCGCTTCGTCCTGGAGAGATTCTGAGGCCTGAGTAGGATAAGAAGGACCATTAAAATTGTCGCGCCAATTATCGGTTGGGAAAACTGACATCTTTGAGCGTCTTTAAGTGAGTTACAAGGAAACGGATGAGGTTATTGTACAGATCGGATCCCATGAGGTTTGCGCCGGCTGTTGTTGCGTACGCACATTGTCGGTCAGAAAGAAGGAAGAAAGGAAAAAAAAACGAAAGGCTGCGTGGCGGATGCATGGATTGTGAGGAACTTACTCCGCCCGGCCATCCCAAGGGTCTCCCCTCCTCCCCCATGCATCTTGGAGGAGGTGCAGTAGTTATAAGAGACAGTGTAGAGCGCCATGTACTTGGAATAGGACACCCCGGTTTGGAGCTTGGTCATGATATGGTCTACCCCCTCTTCCAAGAAGGCCCAAGTGGTGGTCAAGTCGGCGTTTGGGGGGGGCATCGGATAGACGGTTGGGCTGTTTGCTGCCATTTCGTGAAATCGGATAGCAATCTAGGGCAAATGGAGGTGGTGGTATGGGGGAGAGAGTGGAGGAATCGATGTCGTGGTCTCAAGGTGTGACTTAAGTGGCCGCTGATGGGATCGCACTCGCCCGACCCCACGCGGACGCGTCTGTGGCGGTGAGAACGACAGATTAATGGGTAATTATTTCGAATTATTTCCAGAGGTGCCCCATCTCTACCCTAACTTGACCCCGGTGTGGACTGTCGCAATTCCTCCCCACAGGTCTATCCACGCACCACCCCTGCCCTCGCGCATTGCTCCAGTAGCGAACCCAGCGTCAGAGATCATCTTGGCGAACTCTGGCTGGACAGGGAACCGGCGGATGGACTCGACCAAGTATTGGTACGAGTCACGGTCCCCCGCAAGTATCGTCCCAAGCATTGGAATGACCGAGAACGAGTATTGGTCATATAAACTGCAAGTCCAGTGAGCTAGTCTGCCGTAAGCGATCGGGTGACTGAAGATCCCTCACGTATTCAGTAGGGGATTCGTCATCTTGCTGAACTCGAGACATGCGAAAGTACCCCCCGGTTTGAGGACACGGTGGGCCTCGTTCAGCACAGCGGGTATGGAGGTGCAATTCCGGATCCCAAATGCGATGGTGTACAGATCGTAGGTGTTTGAGGGCATGTGCAACATATCCTGCGCGTTCGCTTCCGTGAAAGACACCTGTGGAGCTAGGGGCAAGACTTGGCAAGTGTAAACTGGGAAGGTAAGAGCAGCACATACTGTTGTGGTACATGGTCTTCTTGAACCGCGTGTAGCCTTCCTTGAGCATCCCAGGATTGATGTCTGCAACATCCACAGTAGTTTCTCTATCGGCGTACTTCTCCCGAGCATAGTCCAATATCCGCAACGCGATATCACCGGTGCCTCCAGCAACGTCCAGGCACTTGATAGGGCCCTTGGAGCCAGGTTTCAAAAGTGAAACAAAGTCATCTTTCCACAGCCGGTGCACGCCCACCGACATAGCGTCGTTCATCAGGTCATACTTCGAGGCGACCGAACTGAAAACGCCCCGAACCAAGTGTTCCTTCTCCTCCTCAGCAACTGTCCTGAAACCAAAGTGGGTCTGACGAGGAGGTTCAGGGTTCTCTGGGGCAGGGGGAGGAGTAGATGTGCCAGTTGTGGTGGAAGTGTAGTTAGAGCGAAAGGTGAGGAGAAAAGGAGGGACGGCTCTACGCGTCGACCTGCGAAGGCTCTTGACGCAAGCCCGTTGCATGATCGGGCACTCTCCTCAAGCAGACCGGACCGCTGCGATGGGTGCTGCAATAAAACAAGCAGCAGTCGGGTGGCATGTTTGTCAGCAATTCCCACGCCTGGTGGCACT
>Ga0307517_10002405_pt1 | contig 30035 bp, 29 predicted proteins | sample 23_EM_MG_FD_194515 | JGI IMG/M metagenome (GOLD analysis project Ga0307517, IMG submission 194515) | Populus trichocarpa ectomycorrhiza microbial communities from riparian zone in the Pacific Northwest, United States - 23_EM | ecosystem: Host-associated > Plants > Roots > Unclassified | place... | reverse complement strand
AAAAATGATAGAATTATAAAAAAAACCTCATCAAATTATTAAAAAATATCTCAAAACAAAAATAGATTTTAAATTTAAATTACCTTATTTTGTTTGATGAAAGATAAATTAATTAGTGGCTTTGCTTCAATTTTTCCGTAGAAAATTTTTACTTGCAATTTGTATTTTTATTTTTGTTTTTAACTAGCTAAAGGATTTATATTAGAGCTGCGCAAAATAATAACTTTATATTTGCAGAATTTATACTAGGCTGCGCAAAATAATTCAAAAAAAATTAAAAATAAAATCACGCTTCATTACTACAAAAAGACCCATCTCTTTAAAATAAAAAAAGCACTTCCTCACATTTAACTACCCAATAACAATAAAAAATTAAAATGTTTTGCAGGGGGGCCAGGGCCCTGCTTGCCCCCTTCCTTCCGCCCCTGCCCCTGTGATCCTGGTTAACTGCTTCATCGAAGTTTGAAAGGCTTGTCTGTAATTGTCTCTAAAAGATATGCTGACAGCAAGTTAGTTTCAGGTTCAAAATAATTTTTGGTGTCTCACCAGTAACAGCCTTTTGAAAACCTGATCATACTATGAAAATGAAGGAAAATACTTTTCTGTTTGCCTGAAAGATAAAGAATGCTAACTTATAGCTGAACATAAATTTATTTCAGAGCAAAAAGAAGAGGTAAAGAGATATTAATTTACTGTTTCCCCACAGGTAACAGTGCTTTTGTCAACACTGAATAGTGCTGCAGGTAAAGTATGAATATGATCTCAGATATAACAACAAAGAGAAGGAATACATGAAGAAAGAAATGTTTGCAAATCTAATGATGGAACTCCCACTTCCTCTGTGTGATTTTCTATGACCTCTGGTTCTTGGAAAAGAACCGAAGAACTATGTAGAAAAAAATCCTGTATAGAACAGCCCAGCCCAACATCACAAGCACGTTCTCCCACTTCTTCGATTCATCGGTGCTAATACCGAGTGATTTTAAGATGGTGGTGCCGTTGACAATTTGTCCAGCAGGATTTATTCCAAAAGGATCCGATGTCTGGTACTGGTTCATCAGAAGCCCTTCGTATGAGTATGTCATAGTGGAGATCTTGTTCATCCACCTCCAATATATGGGGATATCATGGCTATTCAAGAAGTAGCCACAAAACAAGAAAAATAGTGCAGTGAAAGCAATGACTGCTGCATAACCCAGAATGTAATTTGGCACCACTGAGCTCACAAACACCACAAATGAGTTGGTTGAAAGAAGGGACATATAGAGGACCAGCAAGAAATAAAAGAATGGTCCTCGTAGCCCCAAGGCTTTCCAAACAATACAAGCATAGACGCCAGATTGTAATGCAAGAAAGGGAAGGTATGTAATAAGACCAGCAATTGTGTAGGAAGAGGCTCTATAAGAATTATGGGAAGTTTCGCGGACGAAAATGAAGCGTTCTTGGATGAAGGCAGGAACAGCATCATTGGATGAGAAGAAGAAAAGGCAAACCGTGAAGATGAAGAAACTGAGACGATTAGTGATTCCTTGCAAATCTTGTTTAGGGTGCATAAACATCGTGGCCATCATGAACCCCATGACAGTCAGGACCATGAGTCTTGAGAGGAAAAGCTCTGGGGTACGCCTAATGTTCTTGAAGTTGCGACGCATGAGAATCCAGGTCTCTGAGAAAAAGGAATTTGCAAATTTTGGACCAAGGAGATGTGTTTTTTGAGAAACATTTGGGGTCAGGTAGTCGTTTTCGTTCACCGTGTAGTCACTGCTGTGCGGTGTTGGTGTCCCAGGGAGGATCTCGCTTGAGAATGTATAGTAGCCTGGGGATGAGCTGCACGCACAAATTATTCATACAAAGCATAGGAAGTAGAAGAGATTTTCTAGCCTAGAAATAAAAACTTGGATGGTGAAGTGAGAAACTTTATTATTTACCTCATTGGATTTTGAATTGTCTTATCGTTCCTTTGGCGTGAAGGCGTAAATCTAAGTGTCTGCACCACTCCACTATGACTAGCACTCCACGACCTCGATGTGTTATTGAAAGGACTTCTCACACTGTGATCAAATTCATTAGGTTCGCGTGTGCTTGTTTGTAAATGAAGGCGCTTACCATCATTCGGCCTATCACCTGGCCTACCACCCTTCTGATGGTGGCTATTGTGACGCAGGGGCGGTGTTGGCGCGATGGTCGATATAGACACGTCCTCATTGGACAATAGAGGTGGTTTCATTCCAGTACGTGCAAATTCAGCCAGTGCCTCCACACCAAGCTCGGATTGATCATACTCTTGTATCGCATCAATAAGGTACTCTATTGAGTTTTCACCTTTAGGGACCTTCCGCCCCATGCGACTGAGATGAAGGGTGACATCTTTAGGTGATCCTTGATACATCAGTTGCCCACGAGCTAGAATAATGAGATGATCAAGCAGCAATTGGATTCTAGATGAGGGTTGATGAATTGTAAGGATCACAGTACTTCCTGACCTTGCGATGTGGTGCACCTTTTCTATGACACTATGAGCACTGGTCGAGTCTAGACCTGAAGTGGGCTCGTCAAGGAAAAGTAGTGATGGTCCATGGATAATGTCCACGCCAATTGATACTCTGCGACGCTCACCACCGGACACTCCCCGTGTGCCTTCATCGCCGATATAGGTGTTCCGAGATGACTAGAAGGAGATACATCAATGAAGGCAATATATAGTTTAGCAATCCTTGTATGTTTATGATTCTAGCAGCTTCAAATCCTCATTCCACCAACAAGTGAAGTGATTTTTTTTTCTTATTATTATTTGAACCAAACAATTAAGGAAGCAGTGATTTAAAACAACTTCAAGGAAATCTGGTCTCAAATCTATATGCTACAACTTTCACTATTAAGATAAATGTTTTAAAAAACAGAAGCATAAATAAATTCGTTTCCAAAACAGTTTTGGAAGGGAGATATATTCATTTTTCTCTTTTGTCTCGAGAGAATCTATTTGCAGCTTCAACAGTTCGTTACTTTAAACTTACCAAAGTACTCTTCTTCTTCTTTTTTTGTCATATTTATCAAGTATACTTTCAAATATCACTCTTCTGTAAACCATTCAAACACCTTACTATCATCATAAAACCATGGAAAGGTTAAGTATCGATCACGTACGTACCGATAAACCAAGCTGCTCGATGAGCTTCTCTACACGCTGCTTCTTGTCAGCTCTTGAGATTTGTCCAAGCCGAAAATCAGCAGCAAACATCAAAGTCTCGTAGACTGTAAGTGTAGGAAACAACCTGTCGTCCTGCATAATATAGGCAGAAGTCCTCTTAATCAAGCTCGGACTCATTTCCATGCCATCCAGTGAGACTCTACCCTTAAGGCTCCCGCTTGAGATACGGCCAGCAAGTCCATCTAACAAGGTGGATTTTCCAGCACCGCTAGGCCCCATGACTGCAGTAATACACCCTTTTGGTGCATAACCAGTAATCCTATTCAGCAAGTCCACCTTTTGCTTTATCCATTTCCCTTCAAGCTTCTGACTTTTAGTCACAGTGTAGGTGAGGCTGGAGAACTCTAGCCCTCCCGTGAAACTGATTGGCTTAACTATATCAATAACAGCTTCTTGACGATTACCAATATTTTTGTGTGCCATAATATTGAGCCTGAGCTATTTTTTTGTGTACAAACTTGGCTTCAAGCAGAGTTGAAAACAACAAAGAGATTGATGACAAGACTTTATAGAGTTAAGAAGACAGATCGAGGAGCCGGAACCAAAGCTTGTATGAGGCTGTCTTCATTGAGAAAAACGTTTTGATTTGTCTTAATCGAAAAAAAAAGAAAATGATTTCTTGTTTTCTTCATTTCTTAGCTTCAAGTTTAGCTTGTGGAATCTAGCTAGCATCATCTCTGTATTGCCTTCGATCCAACTTAAATACCCCATTTCTTTGGATGAGTTTGTTTCTTGGAACCTTGTGTCTAGCCAATTAGTGATTAAAAAATAAAAAGTTTATTTTTTTTCAGGTTTTAGATTTAAAAAAAAATTAAAATAATTTTTAATATATATGAGGTTGATATAATGGCGCGTTTTTAAAATTATTTGATGAGAGATTTAATTAGTCTTAATTAATGTATAAGTTGATCCAAAAATATTATTATCTTCCAAAAATACCAAGACATGTGAAATTCAACAACATTTAATAATAAGACACATGAAACTCGACAACATTTCATCTCACTTGTTGAAATCAAAACTACCAATGGCACCATTAAATTTAATCAAGTATAATTATTATATACCAAAGATGAATTGTAATCTTCTTTCTTACAAAAACAATGAATCATCTAAATAAAAATATTTTATTGCTTAAGTTTTTTAAAAAAAAAATTGAGTGAATTTGACTTTATATTTTTCATGTTATTGATTAAATTTTTTGTGTTTTAAGTAATTGCCTTTGAAAATATAATTTTTATTATATTTTTAAAAATTAATCACATCACAAACTTGCTTAGAAAATTAACAGATAAACTATTTATACTTCTTTGAAGAAAAATAAAATAAAAAAAAAACAGAATTGAAGGACCCAGGGATCAATTTATAAGAAAAGAAACTTTTGGGAAGTGATTAATAGATCATATAAACTTGAGGCATTGAAAATGAAATTAATCCTAGTACAAGTACAAAATACAAAGAGGAGGCTGATCTTTAGCAAAAATTTCCCCTTGACAGACTTTTAGCTTCCTGCCACCATGGAAGCTGCAATAGCTTCTTCCTCATCTTCTCTACCCCAATTCGAACCAAACATTGAAGCCATAAAACGAAGGCTACTGAAAAGAGGGGTGTACCCAACTCCCAAAATAGTCCATAATCTCCGCAAGAAAGAAATCCAAAAGCACAACCGCAAACTCAACAAAGATGTTGAATTCCAAAGACAAGCCCTTTTTGTTTTAGAAGAAGAATCCCATTTTCAAGCTTTAAAACATGAATACAAAGAGTTTAATAAGGCAATAAGTGAGGAAAGAAGGGGTGAGAGTGGAGGGGGTTTGTTAGTGGGGAAGCCATGGGAGAGAATAGAGAGAGTGAAGTTGAAAGAGATTGGTAGTGGAAGTAGGGAGTTTAATGGAGGTAAGTTAAAGAGAGAGAATTTGAGACAGTTGAAGGAGGTTTTTGAGGGTAATTTGAAGTGGGTTTTTGATGATGATATTGATGTGGAAGACAGTGATTGGTTGAGAAGTGGTAGTGAAGAGAAATGGGACCCTGCGAAGCGGTGGCGTGGAGAAGGGGAGGCAATTCGGTTTCTTGTTGATAGGTTTGTGATTGACATTTTTTTTCTTCTTCGTTTATTGATGATATGTGATTCTTTTCTCTTCTTTTCTTTTATGTAATTTTGTAGGTTAAGTTGCAGGGAGGTAAGTGTAAAGGATTGGAAGTTAGCCAAGATAATGAAGCAGTCAGGGTTGAGGTTTAGTGAAGGTCAGTTGCTGAAGATTGTGGAGGAACTTGGGAACAAAGGTAAATGGTCACAGGCAATGGCTGTTGTGGAATGGGTGTATAATGACAAGGAACGTAGAGATTGTAAGAGCAGGTAATGGTTTTGGTGTTTTGGTTTTTGTTTCAAGAATTAGGATTGTGTCCTTAACTTTGTGGTTGACCAGGTATGTTATCCACGTGTTAACATCTCTTCCTTGTGAACTTTTGTGGAAAATTATTCTATTGAGCCATATATGGTTCTCAGGTTAACAATAGATGGAGGAATTTTGAACTATAGGCATGCTGGATTTTCCAAACTTGGGTCTCAGCTATTTGTTCCTGATTCCAGAATTGACTTTGTTGCAGCTAGGGCATTTCATAAGTAGGAGAGAAGTGTAGTATAAAGGTAACCTTTACATTTGGTGTGCGGGCTGGTGGCAGTGGACCTTATCTCTAACGAGTTCTTGGGACAACAGACATGTGAATTGTGATCTAAGATTAGATTTTAACGTAACCTGACATATGGTTTTAGGATTTTTGTTTGTTCAAGTGGGTTAACTGTGGTCTTTCTGTTACAATTCCTGAAAATGTACACTAGATTTGACAAGATGCAACTCGATATGCTCTTTCTGTTTTTAGTCATTCAGATATAGCCAAAGCTTTTTTTTTTATCTACATGCTTACTATGCTTGTGAGTTTTTTTTAAAACTGGTCTTTGCATTGCTTGAAACACTTCACAATTGTAATGTTTTTTATCTTGCCAGAGACTCTAAAAACTATATGTTTTATCATATAAACAAATCAATGCTTTTTGTAGGTTTGTTTACACAAAACTCTTGTCAGTTCTTGGGAAGGAAAGGAGGGCCCAGGAAGCACTTAGCATTTTTAATCTGATGCGTGTAATGTTCCATGGATTTGTTACTTCATACATTAATTTTCTTCATCATCATACACACTCACCCATTATATTGGTGGATTGGTTCTTACTCTTAATACATTCAGGAAGACCGCAGAATATATCCTGATATGGCTGCATATCACAGTATTGCTGTTACACTCGGCCAAACTGGTCTTCTGAAAGAGTTGGTGAAAGTTATTGAATGCATGAGGCAGAAACCTTCTAAACGAATCAATAAAATGCTTAACAAGAACTGGGACCCAGTCCTTGAACCAGATCTGGTTATATATAATGCTGTAAGAGAGCATCCCTATGCCTCTCCCTTCACATTTTTGAGATTTCTTTAATCTGTTAAAGACTTGTTACTTGGCTTCTTCCAACTCATTTTGCAGATACTGAATGCTTGTGTTCCATCCCAGCAGTGGAAAGGTGTATCATGGGTTTTTCAACAGTTGAGAAGAAGTGGTCTTAAACCCAATGGAGCAACGTATGGATTAGCAATGGAGGTAATTGCTGGACTGTGACATCCATAGACATGCAACATAATAAGAATGGTTGGGTCGTTATTGTGCTTCCTAGCCAAGTGACTAAGCATGCCTATAACTTGCTGATTGTTATGTGAAGAGTAGAATGGTGAAGAAAAGGGCTTTAATGGCTTTGATTCTTTTAATGTTTCACATTCAGCAATATAATGTTGATCCTATGACTTCTATACTTTAGCTGTCAGTTGGGTGTGGTCAAAACAAGTTTGCCATTCCAAAATAAAGTTAACATTAGCAATTTAGGCTTCATCAAGTATCTTTGAGTTTTCTTTTCTTCTTATTTCATGTAACATGGGAGCAATTATAATTTTAGTGTTTAAGTATAATATTTGAGTAATGGGCAGAAAAATGCTGCTTTACCTGGAGAGAAATCCAATTTATGTGATGGTTTACCAATCCATACACTTCTGTTAATTAGTTATAGAGTTATATTCCAATCTATTTGTGGCTGTTATTCGTCCATAGGGTAATTTAGATTGATGTTTTGACTGGTAATTGAAATTTTGTATGCAAGATGTGGTGTTCCTTGAATTATATCTATATGCAAGTCTTACAGGAGATGCTTCTTGTAAGGTAATGCTGCTTTCTGGAAAGTACAAATCTGTCCATGAGTACTTCAGGAAAATGAAGAAAAGCGGGGAATCTCTAAAAGCCCTTACATACAAAGGTATTTAGTTGCTCCCTTGCATAAAAATCTATATAGTTTCTCCCTAATTTGGGACATGGCTCAGGCATTTATGTATTGTGACTTTCCAGTTCTTGTGAGAGCGTTTTGGGAGGAAGGTAGAGTCAATGAAGCTGTGGAAGCAGTGAGGGACATGGAACAAAGAGGAGTAGTTGGAGCAGCCAGCGTATATTATGAGCTAGCTTGCTGCCTTTGCTACAATGGGAGGTGGCAAGATGCTATGCTAGAGGTCAGAATCTTCACTCTAGCAATTGATTAATTGCTCTGGACTTGTAGGTTGCTTGGTTATGGCATTGTTGAACTATCTGCTCTTTGGCTTCTTTTATGTGGAGGCTTCTATGGCTGCATTTTATTTAATATCTATAGGCCACAGAACATATCTTAATAACATGCCTGCAGGTTGAGAAAATGAAAAGACTCCGTTATAAGAAGCCTTTGGAGGTATCTCTCACTGGAATGATAGCGTCTTCTATGGATGGTGGGCATATTGATAATTGCATATCTATCTTTGAACACATGAAAGCCCATTGTGTCCCTAACATTGGGACCATAAACACTATGCTGAAAGTTTATAGCCGAAGTGATTTGTTCTCTGAAGCTAAGGAGTTGTTTGAGGACATTAAGGGAGTTGATCATAGTGGCACTACCATTATACCAGATGGGTACACGTACAGTTCAATGCTTGAGGTATCTGCTCGTGCACTCCAATGGGAATACTTTGAGTATGTTTACAAGGAGATGTCTTTCTCTGGGTATCAGCTAGATCAAATTAAACATGCGCCATTGCTTGTGGAAGCATCTAGATCTGGAAAGGTGGACTTGTCCTTTCTAGTTGTTTTCTGTAATTAAATTTTTGAAGTTTTTGGCCATGCCAGTTCATTTTAACTTACAGATGAACTCAATGAGTAGATTATTAAATCTCTTGACTTAATGTTCTCTTAACACAGAATCATCTTCTGGAGCATGCATTTGATGAAATTTTGGAAGCTGGAGAAATCCCTCATCCACTGCTCTTCACTGAAATGGTATTTCAAGCCACAGCTCAAGAGAATTATGAGAGGGCTGTCACTCTTATTAACACCATGGCTCATGCCTCATTTCAAATTAGTGAAAGGCAGTGGACAGATCTTTTCGAGAAAAATGGAGAAAAAATCAGTCAGGATAGTTTAGAGAAGCTGTTGGATGCAGTTGGTCATTGTCGTATGGCATCAGAGGTCACAGTCTCTAACTTGTCAAGATCATTGCGGTCTCTATGCAGGCCTGGCTCATCAGGAGATTTACCCCGCACCAATTCTTGCATTGAAGACACTGATGATACTCATATCAATACTAACAGTGGGGAAATTGCAGGCAATAGGAGCGCATATATGCTAACCACTTCTGCAAGTATGGTAGATGGAAATCTCGAGCTGGATGAGGATACTTTTGTTAATAAAACTAGCATCACTCCAGATATGTCCCTTGTTAATAACAGTAGTACCAACAGAGAGGGTGATGATCCGGAAGCAGCCTCTAGCACTGGCAACTCTGTTAATGGCCTGGATGTAGCCACAAACCTATTAGTGAAGAGGGATGTTTTTGCTGATGATGTGGCATCTGGTGCTTCTACTGATTGTTTAGACAAGAAGCTCTCAAATATTTTATTAGAAGAGTCTGAGAAAGATGCTGAAGAGGTAGAGCTTGAAATAGGAACAACGGAAGCTAATGATCTGTATAGATCTGAATTGCCCTCAGCTCATGCCATACTAGATGTTTGGAAGGAAAGCAGGAAAAAAAGATAGCGTATTCTTCCCCTTTCATCCTGGGCAGGAGCAACTGCCAATTTTGGTCCACATGATACAAAATTACATCAAGAATAGACGATGCTTGAGCAGCTTTCTTCACTAAGAAAGCTGGCCTTGGCTTGCTCTTTTCTTTTGTTTTGCTAAATGGCAATCCCTAGCTCCTTGCACTCCTTTGCTTGCCATACTGTTGAATCCTGGTGGCAGAGAAAGGGTTTTACGGACCATGAAGCTGAAGAAGTTTCACGGAAGTTAGGGCTTTGATGATTAGGGTTTAAAAAAATGCAATTTTTATTATCTAAGGGGGTGAAAAAGAATAAAGAAAGGTGACTTTACAAATGATCATTTAGTTGTTTAATCATTTAAGGGTTTAAAACTTCTTGGCAAGATTAACTAAAGAAATTCAAGAAAAAGAATGAATAAAAGTAATTAAGAGTTTCAATTCCCCTGAAGAATTAACAGAGAAACATTCCTGTCCGATTGCAGAACAGATCATTGCAGGCATGATCCTCATTCTGAAAACAAATTGCCACCTATAAGGAGCAACAAGTATTTTTTCAGCAGTTATACCAGGGAACATTAAAAATTCAAAAACAACATCCATTCACTCTTCATTGGATTGATTAACGATCAAAATGACATTTAGTTGTCTCATCTTGTTTAGCAATCCAGCTTCCTAATCCTTATTTTTTCACCAGTGTCTACTCTTTTACCACATTGTAAAGTTCGATGTCAAAAACCTATACTCTGCTCACGAAATGATCCCTCTAAATGGGCAGCATGATTTCATGGAATAATTTTGCATCTCCCGATTTACAAGTTAACCACATTTACAGTTGTATGGACAAAATGACAGCTGATACAGCTGCATCAACATGATGTCAAGTCCAATGCATGTTTCGTTCCCATCAACTCAGACATCCATCTGTAAAACATGTCATTTGCATAAGTTTTAAAAAGATATCAAAAAGATTAGAGTAAGACTAAAATTATTAAGCTCTTTCCATCTCCCCCACCAGAAAACAAAGAAAAAAAGGCAAGGAAAGAAAACAAATGAAGAAAGAAAGATTAAAACAATCTTGGCAAAGCAAAAAAGCATATCACTCTTCTTAAAGCTAAGCTTTGAATGATTTTACTCTTAAGCATGAAACAAAAAGTTGGGTTTAACCACTAGAAGTTATACGTGAAATAAATTTGTCCAATGCACAGAGCGCAGTGCAACTCAGCTAGTGGATGAGATTTTATCATGGTATAACAGCAGAGAGATGAGTTTACCAGGTATGACATGCCCGGAGCTTAAATGCCTTAATCGCTGCTTTAGCAAAAACTTGTGCTGCCTCTGCCTCTGCCTCTGCTTTCTCAGCCTCCCTTGCAGCTGCTTCAGCATCTGCAATTGCAGATTCTGCCTCTGCGACTGCCTTTGCAGCAGCTGCAGCAGCCTCCAAGGCAGTCATGCCCTGAATCTTTGATAGGTCTCGATCAATGTGGGCTTTAGTAAGGATTTTGTTCTTACTCTTCTCCAATTTTAACGCATCCTTCTGTTTTCCTTCTGGGAGGGCATGGTTTTTTCTTCCTTCAGAAAATGTTGAACTAGGTGCAATCCTGTACTTGTGCTGAACCTGTAAATAGATACATCAAGGATGGTTGTGATATAAGATGTTCTTTTAAATATTCACCAGCATTATAAACTCAAAGCCTCAAACACATATCTTCCCATCATAAATTCTTTTCACACTACTGTTCATGCTATTTTTTCTGTAAACATAACATTATTAATTTTCACTGTCCTGCATCATAGACTTCTAAAATGTCCTTGAAACAAAAAACACATAAGGAATTGATTTGACTCTGCAGATAGAGGACGTTAATTCAAATCACTTCAAGATCTAATTAGTTTCCATGCATGCTCGTGTACTACCGCAGAGTAATTATTACCATAATCAAATTTCCATTGGCAGTCAAATGCTTCAGTTTTCCTCCCAATAGCTTTCTGAGGTTCATGGGTGCCCAGTATTTCTCCTACAAATTAAAAGACATTACAACAAAATCAATTTGATCACCAATGAGTAATCTCTGTGTGTGTGCGCGCGCGCGCGCGCTTGCGTAGGATGTACAACTATTGGACATACTTAGATTGACATAGTTATTGATAGTTGGATTCATATAAAAAAATGTGTAAAAACAAAAACCCAGAAATCTGGAGAGACAAACATTAACAATGTCCAGCAGTTCGACTTTTTTTTATTTCTGAAACATATGCCCCACGTTATAACTGAGAGACATGTGAGGCTAAGTACCTGTATGTACAAAGCAATTGAAGCCCTGTCAGAACCCGTTGGCTCCTTCAAAGTGGTAATAGCCTCTAATATTAGATTATCCAACCTGCAGCCACAAAAGTAGGTCACAACAAAGTTAGTTAATAATTGCACAAAAAAAAAACAGACAGGTTGGTTTTCGATACAGAGATTTTGTGGCCTTGAGAAACTAAATCTATAAGCAACTGCATGCAAATACAGCCTCGTGTTCTGAATTCTCAAAGCATTCATAGATCATAACTATAAGGTTTTGAGTTGTAATATACTGCCATTAATCATCATTAGAATTCCATTTGCAATGTTATCAAAACATACCATTTCACCATTTATACTCTTTGATTAGATTTATTTGTACATATGATTTTCCCATAATAGAAATTGAAACACTTTGAAAATTCAAAGTGCGGAATCTGTAGAACACAACCATCAACTTAATGGCACAAGGACAAGTTTTTAGCAACCCAGGGAGGAATTAAATTGGTTGGAGGGAGAAAACAAATGGAAATGAAAAAGTGACACACAACAAGCAGGAGATAATTTTTTGTCAAGCCAAACTGGTTCATATACCAAAGCAGAATGTCTAAAGATCTACAGAAAGTAACATAGGCCAAAATGCATATAAATTGGAAATGGCATCGAGAAGGACACATACGCGACAAATCAGTGAGCATAAGAAACTCAAATAAAGCCATGATGTACCATGTTCAAAGAGACTCATAGGGAAGGTTGCTATTCCTCAGAGTCAGCACACACATTACAGTGCCATGGTGAGAAAAAGAGAAGAATTGAACTTGAAGATCTCAAAACATTAAACGTGAATACAGCAGGGAAACATATTCTCATTCAAACTATTTTACTTGACTTCTAATATGACATTAACCCCCATCTAAGAACATATTTTGGTTGAATATTGGGCCCCATAATGGTAGTTTTTTTACTAATATAAAACGGATTATGGATTTTCAGCCACCTAAACCAACCCTCCTTGCCTTCACAGCCTGAGAGCTGGCTAATTAACTCACCAGTCTTTCTATTAGAGCCCCAAGGCAATACAATCAAGCTTGTATGCGTGATAACTGGATTTTTTTTCCTACTTAAGATCTGCCATTATGATGTTGTCAGACTTTTGGGAAGGATACACAACTTAAAATTATAACATGGAAACTGTTTTTTCAAATTTCTTTTTGAGAACAAAAATAATGGTGTCAGATAGTTCAATTATATCAAATTTCTTCATAGCACCATAACATCACTAAGTCAGGAACTCATCATCTAGGTTCACGAACATTGATGCACTTGAATATTATGAATTTTGCTGTTTTTGTATAACAATATTAACCAGACAGCTAATCCTTAACATCTTGATAGCAGAAAAGCAGGTTAATTTGTCATTTTTCCATGTTCCAGCTTCATTTGCATACCATTATCAAAAGATACATCCAAGCTCAGCAAAACAGGAAGTGCAGATATCAGAAGTATATTATAACCTTGCAAGCAGGTCTTTTGGACCACCATTCCCTGGTGTCCCACTAGCAAATGCGAGAGGCTTAGCATCAACAACTTCTTCATTGGTCTGAACAACAGTGCTGAGAGCCTTTGCATTCTCCTCGCGCTTAGGAGTCAGTGGTCTCCTTTTAAGTGTGATCTTCGCCTTTTTCCTTGAACCCCATATTGCAGTCACATTTATATTTCTCCATTTATCCTGCCCAGAGAGAGTTAAAAGCCATTCATCATCAAAGAACAAGAGGGCATGGGGTTTTTATATAGAAAACAAGGGAGGGTACATAGAAACATCCATACCTTGAGATCAACATTGGAACGCAAACGCAAGACGGCACTAAATTCAGGGTCCATAAGGATTGTACGCCATTTGCCAGTGCCATGCTTAAGCACTCCAGCTTTAAGGGCTGCCTCTTCTTCGCTAGTCCACTTCTGCTTAGGAGCACCCATCCCATCAACAGATGATATAGTAATAATAATAATTCTCACCCACCCCTTTTCCTTTCAAGCATAAATAAACTCAATGAGACCGAGAATCTGATCGTTACTTTACTTTCATATTATTTTTTAATGATATTTAAGAATAAATAAATAAATATGTTTTTTTACCTGATGATGAAAGGAAGCAAGGAAGAGCAGGAGGGGCAGAGAATGTGCGAGTGAAAGTGAGAAATTCAGGAGGGTACCATTTCGATCTTTTCAACTCTTTTATCTTTTTTATGGATTCTGTTTTCACTCCCTGAAGAAGAAGCTGAAGATGAGAGTGGATGAGAGTGGAATATATATATAATCTAGAGTTTATTTTTGTCCCTATAAATAGGGTAAGAAACACCAGTCGTCCATATTATTTGGATTTTTGGTCAAATCTGTCCCTTTTCTCTGAAACAAACCAACCGAGTATGATCGATTTTAACCTTTCATTAATCAATCACATATGATTTCTTTAACTAATTTGTAAATTAAGTAAAGATTGATGATGAGATTTGCGTACCCCCTTTTAGAGTTTTTTGAAGCTCATTAAGCTATTTTTCTTTATCTTTTTAGGTTTAAATCTTGGGATATTACTAAGATAATTTATTAAATTTCTTGCAAAATATAAGAAAATAGAGGAAAATCAATACCCTTTTTTTTTTTAAGAAAGGTGTTGTAAAAGCCAACTAAAAATGCATCAACCTTAGTTAATTTGGTAAGCCCCAAGGCATTTATTTTTTGTTTTATTCTAAAATATCCTTAAATTTAGAGAATTAGGTAAACGTTTTTTAATATATTTTATGTCTAATCTTCAATTTATTTTTATAAATCTAGTTACTTTTAATTTTCCCCTAAACATGGAATAAATCTCCAATATATTATTTTTCAAATATTTATATTTAAGTTGATGAAAATACCCTTGAGAAAACACAAACATGACCTAATTAAATATAAATAAAAAATATATAAATATTTTTAATAAATATTGCTTGAGTTCAAGTTTTTGGCACTTTCATTCCTTTAAATGGAATCTATCAAAATTATAGATTGAATAATGATTTAAAATATAAAGATAAATTGATAACAATCAAACATATAAAAACATACTAGAGCTAATTATCCTGAAATAAAAATTACACAAGGCTTAAGAGGATGGGAGGCGTTTTGTCAATCAGCTTGAACTACAAGGACTAGTTTGCAATCTTACAAAAACAAAAGTCCATAGTTTCACTCGTTTAACAACGTTTTCACCATCGAACCTGGAAAAGGCAACACAACTCTCTGATTCCATTGAAGATGTCGAGTTCTCTGCCAAAAATCTGGAAAAATGGTTGCGCCCTTCGAGCAAGCAGCATAGGCCCATTATGGAGGAGGCCGTTCTCCGCTTCTTCCGATGCATTGGTAGAGTACAAAGCTAGGGAGATCGGCATGGTCTCTGGCATCCCCCAAGACCACCTTCGCAGGAGAGTACGGCCCTCTTTCTCTTACAAATCCATAAATTGTTTTTCGTGTTGGATTTTATTCCTTTTGGGTTCGGTGTGGCTGAATTTGTTTGATGCTTTAGGGTTTTCTACGTTTTTCGTTTTTACAATGTATTAAGAAACCTGGAAATGACTCTGTGGGGCGATTGTAATTTCAAGAAATATATCTGCTGCAATCCATGGATTTTATCAGTAATGGGGGGCGGGGGGCTAACTGAATGTATGTTTGTAACGAGGAATTGCTCGGTATACCGGGAGTTGTACTCCTTTTTGGATGTTTATGTGAGATGGTGGAGTACAAATCTTAGTACACCTAATAATTTCAGTATACTGGGAGTTGGACTCCTTTCTCTCATATGAAGGTGGGCCTCATGAATAATTTTTCATGGTGGGTCGCATGTTTATGTGAGATGGGGGATTACAACACCTATTATACCTAATAATTTCTCATTTGTAATATGAAATGGATATGTGATTAACCAGTTGGTAACTTGATTTGCATGTATCAGCAGGAACTTAATTAAATCTATCACTGCAAGGTCACTGTATTTAGCTGTGTTATATGCTCTTTTTTTTCCTTTCATTTTTACTTTTCTCTTATTACTACTTGATTTTTAGCCTTGTCATGCATGGTAGGTTGTCATTTACTCACCTGCTAGAACTTCAACCCAACAAGGATCTGGAAAAGTTGGAAGGTGGAAAATCAATTTTATGTCAACACTAAAGTATGTGCTCCTATCTGCTGTTTTCCCTTTCTGAGATTTTTTTTTTTCATTTTTTGTTTGTCTACAATTTTTCACAAGAGCATGTGCTTTTTTACATGGATTTTTGTGGCTGAGTGTATCTGTTTGCACTTTGCAGATTGCAATGTAATTGACCTAGATTATTTTTGCTGAGATAGTCTGAAACATTTCTTTGCAATGGTGATCGCAGATACTGGCAAATTTTCTTATGTCCATGCTTAGTTGAAGAAGAATAAATTTTTCTCAAAAATTATGAGATTAAGCCATCCCAACTTGACTAAGCCTGAATTCCAAACTAGTTGGAAAATTTGCATGGATCTGCTTTCTCCAATTAATTCTGTTAAGAGGAGCACACTGAGGCTTAATTTTCTATGACATGAAGCCCCGTTTTTTACTTGCTATGCTATCGCTAATGTTCAGTATTTTGAGAGGGGTTCCCTTACTGTCGGCAAACTTCATGAATTAGAGAGTATTTTTCATATGCTGACATATCTTGAAAATTCATCAGATTACCCTGAAATGTTCTCATCTTGTGTAGTTTTCAATGAAGTGAGGGATCATAGATTCCCTGGTCCCAAATAATTTATGAATGGTGATTGGAGCTTAAAATACATGATCAAAATTTATTTATATCTGACTACGTTTTCTGTAGGTGGGAGAATCCATTGATGGGGTGGACATCTACGGGGGATCCATATGCCCATGTGGGTGATTCTGCACTCGGTTTTGACAGTGAAGAAGCTGCAAAGGCATTTGCTGAGCGTCATGGTTGGGAGTATGTGGTGTGTGTTTATCCTTTTATATCCCTGCTAAAAAGTAGCAACAAAGCTTGAAATGAACCAACCAACAATAAGACTGGAAAGCATCTTCTTAAATGTGTCAATTTTAAGTTTTCAAATGCTACATGAACAAATGTTATGGGTATTTAGGATACGCTAGATGGATGGAGGACAAAGATGAGTTCTAATTGTTCCATTTACATCATGTTATTGAGATTTTCTCTTATAAAACTTTCCTGGGGATGGGAGGGAATATGCTATACATCTCCTAAACACTTAAAAGTTATGTTCTTTTTGGTTTCTGGCTATTAATGTATTTCTCTTGCCCATTTTAACTTTGAAACTTTATTAAGTTTGTAGTATGGTGACAGCATTGGTATTTGTGTATGGTTTTGAACTCTAGCAATATTTAGATGAAGAATCTGGTGATAATAATCTGATGAACTCTCTCCCTTTTGCAAACTAACATTGGCATCTTATGTGCTTTCTTAAACTTGTTTTTCAGGTTAAAAAGCGCCACACACCGCTATTGAAGGTTTGAACTTGTCCTTAATTCATTTTTTTGCTGGCATTTCTATCAAGTTGCCTGTATTGTTGAGCTAGGTTGTTCCACCTGGGTAGATATTACTTTGAGGTTAAGACAATAGTCTTGGCTAGGATCATGAATAAGACATCATCTTAAGGTTGTGTGGTTTCCAATCTGCTGTGGCCTTAGGTTTGCATTCTCCTTCCTGAACCATGCAATACTCTTAGTGGAACTGCTAATTGCATACTGGTTTCAACCATCCTTAGCCCCTCTCTGGCGTAAGAAACTATTGTAGGATGCCAAAGTTCTCACCACTTCTGTCTGTGCATAAATGGGGAATGTTTATGATTTGTTAAGTGTTTAGCAGTAGGGTTGTGTGGTGGTGGCTTGTGTGGATTTAGCAGTAACTAGTCCATTCATAGTTATGTAACATTCAGTTTCATAGGAAGTTCAAGTTATTGCTAGATGTGTATCAACCAAGGTGATGGGGACAAGTCTTGCCCTCAGTGGTCTAAGATCCTATTGATGCTGTCAAACAATAGAGGTGGGGATGAAGTTTTGTGATCTGGAAAATAGGAATTCCATGCGCTAAAAGGATCTTTTGACCATTAGCTGATGTTTAACTGTGTCAAGTGCCATCTGCAAGCCTTTCATTTGATGTGAACCGCACATTCTTCATTCTGGTCACTCGGAACTTTTCTTCTCCTTTCAGGTTAAGGCATATGCAGACAACTTCAAATTCAAGGGGCATCCCAAGACTGATGACAAATAAATTTATTTTTCATGTCTTGTTTCCTGGTTTATAAGCCTGAAGTTGCTCAAATGGTTTACAGTTCTATTGGATGAACATTTTCTGACGATGGCAGTGAGCTATGCTGAGAAAATCATATATCCCTACTGAACACTTATCTTGTAATAAACGGGATGAGTTGAGGGTGCTGCTTCACATCCCTTTTTCTTTTCCGGTTTCTTTGTCAATGACAATTACAATTAATAATAGTTTACATTCCTTGGATCTTTTGATAGTTTATGATAACATGCATGCATCTTCAATATGAAACTGGAGAAAATGATTTGTTCGAGTTGTGTTTGGGGATGAGATTATAAACTGCCCTCCCCCCTGCAATATCAAAAATGGATGTCGCACTTTTTGTTGCAATATCAAAAATTTGTTACATTTCTTGGAAAAACATGTCAGAAAAATATCTAACTTGCCTTTAGGTGTATGTCAAGATGGTCAATTGGAGTTTCTGGTGGACAAAAACGAACTTTACATAGATATATGAAGTACAAGACTAGTGAGATTCTGATATACAATTTAAGGTTTTCCATGTGCCTTAAACTGTTACATACCATGCTCAGAACTATAGCTAATTAAGGGCAAAAAAAGAAAGATATAAGAACAGATAAATTCGGAAGTGGCTTCACCGGTTTATGATGAGGTCGGCCGTACCCTGTCATGCTGCAGTAAAACCTTAACTGAATGCTCTATTAACACTAATTCCACTAGTATCAGGTAGCAACTTCTTTGTGTAATACTTAGAATTACGAGATAGATTGATCTTCTTCCTTCTTTCCTCTGGTATCAATTGAATGGAACACTCGGAGAAGCCGCGTCTGTTGAACCTGTAAAGCAAAATGCCAAGAACTAATTTCTATGAAAACGAGACTCTAGCCAAACCTTCAAGTAGATTGAATAGTAAGTAACTACTGCATCTTAAATTTGGACAACCTTAGACATAAACCATTTTGCCCTTTTCCATTTCCCTCAAAACACTAGTCGTTATAATCCATAGCTGGTGTTTATAAACAAAAATATCTTTTTTAAGAGAGAAAATAGATTAAAACCAACAATTATGCAAAGTGACAGTTATCTTAGGCTTCTTAGCTATGAAATTGGGTGACCTTTAACTAGGCAACAGCCAACAAGGCCTCAACAACTAGCTCCACTACAAGAATCTGAACTAGAATACATCGAGACTCGTCTCAAAATGTTAATACAAAGTTGCTACTACAAGCTTCAAGTAATTTTTTTCCCCTTTTTGTTAATACCAGCTAGCACTCATGCAACACATTAGAGGGTGGAATGTAAAAAAATACCAATCTGCGGTACGGGTTGTAAGCAGGAAAAGTGTTTCCAAACCAAGGGAAGAGGCCCTCCTCTCAATGAAATCTGCAAATATTTGACCACAATGAATGATTTACCACTAGTACCAAAGGCCATATGGCTTCGTAAAAATAGAAGGGAAATGTTAATCACGTCTCCCCCACAGTTTTTCTTTTAGATAAAAATAAGAACGCATGATGAGAAAAACATATATGAAAAAATTGGAGCAGGACAATTTCAAAATTAAAAAAGAAATACAACAGCCAGAACTCAAAATATAAGAACATTCCAGTCTTGTTGGGTGTCAGTTTAGGAAGTATTCCACAAAAAACCTTGAATCGGTACACCACAAGGATGCTAGGAACACTATCCTACCACATAATAACTGTCTTGACAGACAAGTGGTTCTTAAGAACTTCAAAACTCCAGTCCATTAAAACATTAATGACTGTGGAGACGGAACAAAACCATAAACTGCAATCTTTCCTCCCAAAACCAACAAAGCATATCAGCAACAATCCAATATCCTACCTAGGATCACCAAAAACTCACTTCCCATAGAAAATAAGCTTGCTCTAATTATCACGCACAACTGAGCAATGAAGAAACAAATGGCTATGTAACTCTCCACTTCCAGAAAAACCAACATGATGTTGAAAATTAAATCAAGTCTTCCAATCATGAAAAGTTAAATCTCAACAAAAGCATAACATAGGCCTTCCAATGGTAATTAGGATATATTTTATGGTAACCAATTTATATTATAAAATAATTTGAACACCTGTTTTGATGTTAAAAGCTTTGTTTGAGAATAATGCTTGTATTAAAAAAAATTGAGCACCCAATTTTGCTAATTGGATATATTTGAAATTAAAAGCTTTGTGTCAGAATAATACTTGTGCAATTAATTTGATTTTTTATCAAAGGCTACGACTAATTATTGAAAAAAAAAGTCACATATATAATTGGAAAAGACCTTATTCAACTCTTGCATAAACACACATTATGCTAGATTTGTGAGTTCTTTAAATCTATGTATCTTCTTGATATGTTTTGATATATTTGTAAGATACTATTCATATCTAAGTAAATTTAGATGATTGAATCCATTTTCTGTAGGATCATACTATTCTATGATCCCATCATGTATCTCATGTAGGATTGTGATTTTGAAAACCTTGAGCAGAAGCAATAACATGCCAAGTAATTTATATCTTGATTTTGAAAACCTTGAGCAGAAGCAATAACATACCAAGTAATTTATCCCCCTGCCCTTGTCCCCGGCATTCAGGAGAAACTGCAATGGCAGCAACCTCTCCACACTTTTCCTCAAAGAAAGGAAAAAGAGCAGCACAAGCAATGATTTGACCTTCTCTTTCCACAACAACATAGGCATACAATGCCTTAAGCAGCTATAAACACAAAACAAGAGAAAACACTCAGGTTTTATTCAAAGTTCAACATAATAACACCAAACAGCAGGATCAGCCCACTTTTCTTTCTATTTTGCATTAATAAGTGCACCATCATGGACAGAGTTATGGACGAAAATCTAAAGGAGCAAGAGCCAACCTCTTCATCAGTCCTCCGAACCAATGTGCCAGATTCTTCTAAAGGTTGTATAATTTGTCTGATTCCTGCAAGATCTGTCACTCTAGCCATCCTAGTTCCTTCATAAAGATCACTAAGAGCAAAGAAGAAAAACATTAGTGCACAAGTCGATGGATGGGGTGGCAGACATGTTCAAATAAGCATTAGAGAATAAATTAGCATGTCATCATAACAATTTCAGCTACACGAGTTTGGTTTCAAATTCCTTGATGCTGAAATAAGAATTTCCAAAGAACATTCATTCCAATGTTTGAGACTTGATATCTATTAGCTTATATGAACCTATGTGCAACCAAACCTTAACCTAAAACCAGATATGAATCCTGACATGTGAGAATTATTTTGCGCAACTGTGCTAGATAATGAATGTATTGCTCGTTCTGAATGACAAACTGACAGTCTCAGATTGAGCTTGTCTCATATAATAAAAGTCTATAATCAATCCATTTGTGTTCATCAGTTTCAGTAATAATATTGTTAATAAACACACTACTATATTAGATACACAATGTATATAATAAATTAAGTTATTATTCCAGGATCAGACAGACAATAACACAATTTATCAGCACTTTGGTGATTGGATAAGCAGCAGTTCATCATCTTAATTGAGAACAAAGAAATCAGATTGATACAGGACAAGAAAATGAGGATGATGGAAGTCACAAGGGTTTCAGGCCCAAGGGTGAATATAAACCTTGAAATGTACAACTAAAGGCAATAGAATACTCGATATAGCTAATCATAGTTGGAGATTCTCTCTTATCCCAATTAGATGCCTTTAGTGGCTATTCCAGTTTTATCGACATACAAATATGCTAAAATGAGAAAGTCTTCTTGAGCTTCAGCAATTTTCAAAAATGGTACCCAAACTTCAAATAGAGACTTTGCTCTCAATTTATTTTCTTCCTTTTTCTGTTCTGTTTTTCTTGGGACTCAACACCTCCAGTTGATTTTATTCCAAAACTGAAGCTGGGAGGATAAAATCAAGGGTTATTTGAAAAATTTTAAATTCAATGGTGTCTTTATGATTAGTTATTCAATTTCAACAAAATAAATAGTCTTAAGACTCAATCACTGAGCCCATGAACCTTGGCAGTTGGCACTACAAAGACACCACCAATGGAAGCAAACTAACATTTTTGGTAATAGGGCATACTAGTAACAGCTCTTAATTACTAAGATGCAACATCAAAAAAATACATCAAAAGCTTCAATAAAGAGGGTAAAAATGAAACCTCGGATTTTTAAAAAGTTGAGTGCATCAAGAACACATTTATCAGTTATGGGCATGCTTGGTGTAAAATAGTGTGACCAATAAACAAATCAGCACTAGGCATTGAATGTAACTGTTGAAGATAAAATTCATCAGAAAGTATTGCAAACAACACATACCTAGCCACCATTGTCCCCATTCCATCTCTTTTAAACAGTTCTAGCAGCAGAACTCCACTAATTGTGCCATCTAAAAGATGTACTCTTTGAACACCACCCTGCAAATCAAGTATAAATCATAACTGGCAGGGTATAGTTTTCAATATGAGCAATTGAAGTGTGAAGTAACCAACAACTACTACTATGTGAGCCATTTTTTGGGATCTGAGAAGCATTAATTAAAGAAATTTCAGACATCATACTGAGGTATTTAAGGATAATGATGGTATTGATAAAAATCTCAAGTATACTAGAAGATTTAAATTATTCCCACGTCTTATAATATGATAACATGTTATAAGCATGCAAGTTATGGCACCTGCTCATAACCAAGGTAACCAGAATTCTTGAAACTGCATAGCATTTGTAACACCAAAATCATAACTAATGACACCATAATGGCTGAACTACATTGTGTGCATTTTGACAGAAAAGTTGCATTTCGAATTACATGTGTGATGTAATTTAACATTCATGTAACCAGGCCAAACAACAATTTGATAGTCTCTTCATTATATAGCCAAGTATAGCAGTACTTGATGCATATTGAGATCACAGATGTAAAGGGACACTAAACTTGAAAGGGATTCCCAATTGTCTCTATAGGATCTGATTCAAAATCATCATCTACCTCTGCGTTATATAGCAAAATGAAGTTTAAGATTCCCATGCCGACTGAGAAAAAGAAAGGAAAACACTAAATGCTTTTTCATGAAATGGAGAAATGTTTCAAGAATTTTATATAACAGATGATACAATTGAAAACAGATGGTGTAATCTCTTTTTTGTGAGTTATTTTTAGATGTTGATACTTGGGTGGGTTTTTTACATACATGTATTGTTTTTATTCAGTCCATTTATACACGCCACACAAAAGGATCACAAGAGATCCACCCTTTTCTAAGACAACAGTATGCTACCCTAACCAAACTGTGGGCAACATCTACATGTCTATCCATAAATCAGCTCCAAGGCAATTTAGAGAGAAAAGGGAGGTCGCAGGGAGAGAAGACTGTCCCATAAAATAGACTTGCAGAGAGCTAGCATTTTGGATCAATTTAAATTTCTCATTAAATAAAGAATTCAAATGTAGTGAAAAAAAAATGAAATGTGGACGGGCATCATGATTTATAAAAAAATTAGAAAAAAAAAATCATGAACTTACTTTGCAAACAAAAGCTGCAGCAGCCAATTCTGAAAGATAACCATTTAATCGACTTTGTAGCTCTTCACCTCCAATAGCAAAACCTTGTCCATTTCCATTGTCAAACCCAACACCATTTTGAAAGGTTGCGCTGTGCCTTCCACTGAGAGCCTTTCCATTCAGTGATGATGCAAGAATTCCAATAGAATCATTGTGTTCAAGAAAAGTGAGATCTTCATCACCAACAGCTTTGACATAATGAGCAGCTATCTCACTTTGCTTAGCCCGCTTACGAATCAACATGTCTGCTTCTTCCAGAGTCAAGAAACGAATAAGATGTCCACTCTCATCCAAAATTGGACCATCTATGACGCAAATAAGCTTGTCTGCCCCAATAGCCAAGGCACAAGCTGTAGCAACTTCGTATGTGCTGGATTTATATGACCATAAAACATCATATCAGACTTTCAGCAAAGACAATGGTAGTAGCAGAAAGGAAGCAAAAGAAATCCCTTTTTATATGTTTAATAGCTATATATCTGCACATCCAACTAAAACCATTATAATACTAACATTTTATTTCTTGTAACGGTAGGCTGAAGAGGAGCTGGGTTTCAGTAAAGAAAAAGAGCCATAGTGTACATATAATTTGGTGCTTATTTCCATTCAGTCACTCAACCATTCACAAGATAAGAAAGAGACAGATTTTCAGCATACTTGCAATTTAAGACTTCTCCAGAGCTGGAATAACCCAAGTTACTTAACACAACTATACAACCACCATCAAGCCTTTCGCGCATACGAGTAACATCTACTTTCTTTACTTCACCGGTTGCTCCAAAATCAACCCCGTCAACAACTCCTCTTCTCTGCAAGGAAAGATTAACATAACAGACAATCACACCAATTTTGAGTACACAAATATTTTAAGGTACTGACCATCTTCTATAGATAACTCAAACAGTACCTTGGCTGCAAGAAAATTACCACTAGCAACACTGACACCCACATCATGCCAACGACTACTGTCACCATGTCGACGAATATTGCATATGGAAGGTCCAGGAGAAAGTTTGGCCTCTATCATCATACGAATCTTCCCTGCAGCCTCCATTGAGGCCGCCAAAGCTTCAGAATCAGTAATTCTGTACTGACCAACATGCTTAGGCTCATGCCCTACAATTTTATTTTTTATTTTTTTTTGAAAAGCATCCCGTTAGCTAACTGCTACCTAATCAAAATTACAAGGAATGGAGAAGCACAAACTGTGAAAAACATGAAAAGAGTTACCTCTCTCAGCCAAAAGGTTGTTAATTTGGACATGAGTTCCTGGGACTAACACAAACTTAATCCCCAGGTGATGTAAAAATGCTATATCCTGCAATCATGATATTTTCCGATCATTAATTAAATAAAAGCCACCTTAAATCATCATTTTCCTTGACAAACACTTGAAAAAAACAAGACACTCCATAAACATATTTAAAGTACTTGCCTTCAAAATGGAATCCAAGAAAGGACTAGAAACAGTTTCACCAGAAATAATAACAACAAAAGTACTACCCCTATGAGCCCACAAGTAAGGCCATGCCTCACGAAACCACTTGACGAATTGCTTGTCTTCTACCGAATTATAACCCTCTTCAATACTTCCACTCTCTGCCTCTCCAAACACCTTTCGCCGACTCGTTGAGTTCGTCCTGCCTCCCCCGTTATAATTATAATTCATAAAAGAAGAAAACTGTCGATTTTTCTTCTGGGGTTGAAGAAACTGAAGATTTTTGTCGAAGCCATGGAGAAGCTTTGTAGATAACAATTGTAAGTGCTGGTTTTGTAGAGAAATGCAGTGACTTGAATAAGGACTGAACATTTTTAATTTTCCTTCGTTAATGTTTGAAGATGGAAGCTTGAAAATGGTGGGTTAATAAGGGGACGACGAAAATTATTTTTATTATTATGTTGAGTAAATTATCCCTCTAGTTTTGCAAAACAAATTATATAGTCCCTTATTTTAAATAACTTTACCAGTGTTAACCATTTTAATTTAATATTAATTAATTCTAAAGAAATCCTTAAAAAAAACGAAAAGGATTAGGTTACATACAGATTTAATTATTTAGAGACTAATTATTTATGTTTAAGAGTAGAGGGATTATTTAATTATTTTATAAACCTAGAGGGACTAATCTATAATTTACTCTTATTTGATGCCACTGCCCCCCGCCGCCGCTTCCTTTGGTTGACCCAAACTTCTTCCTTCAACGCTAGCCACGTGCGGGGTGGTGCCCGACTACTAATAGGAAGCCCAGCACAAATGCTGTTACGTAAAAATTTAAAATTTAAAATTTTTTAATATTTTTAAATTATTTTGATATGATAATTTAAAAATAATTTTTAAAAAATAAAATATTATTTTAATATATTTTTAAATAAAAAATAATTTAAAAAATAATCACCCAACAGTTAAAAAAAAAAAAAACTCTAATAATCGAATACTGAATGGGTTAATAACATCCATAGTGAGATGACATTTGCTCTACTAACGCCCAGTTCAAAAATTAAATTTTTTATATTTTTTTAAATTATTTTGATGCGTTACTTTTAAAATTAATTTTTAAAAAATTAAAAAATATAATTTTTAATATAAAAAATATTTTACTTTTAAATAAGCACGTAGTAAAGAATGATGTGTTTTGTTTTTAATCATAAATTTAAAAATATTTAATTAATTAATATGTATTACAGTTTTGTATATATCCCATTAAAAGAATTTTCTTGAAATTTTAATTAAAAAGAACTATAATTTTTTAAAATTTCCAAAAACTATCACACCATCAATCACAAACGCTAATAAATATCCAACATCTTCATAACCTAATCAAAAGCTGTTGATTTTAGCTAGAAAGTAGGCTGGTGCAGATTACTAGCTATAAAAAGATTGAACAGTAGCTGGGGTGTTTAAAGGGATACCTTGAGGATGGTGTCCAGGAAAGGACCATCGATCACTTCCCCAGATAATATCACAACAAATGTACTGCCTCTGTGCAAATAAATATACGGCTGAGCTTCCCTGAGAATCTCAACAAATTTCTTCTCAGATTCTGTGATGCTATAGTGAAGCGCTTCAGTGCCACTGATGCATTTGCAGTTGCAGCCTCTCGCAACTCCAAAGACGTTTCTCTTTAATTTCAAGCCATGGGACAACATGTTCCCTTGATAATGACTGGAGAGGCTTGATGCATAGTGGCATGAGGAGCTAGTCTCTGTTCCCCATGATTTTGTACAAAAAGCCATGGCCGCAAGCTTGATTTGAAGGTGGCTATGGTTGCCCTTTATTGGTTGAAGGCCATGTGGAGAGAGGAGAGATCGATCGAGAGGTGGCCTCGATGATTGTTATATCAGCAAGGAGACGCGGCTAAAAGGCGCTGTGTTAAAAAGGAGAGGTGGAGAAAAGATGAGAATTTGGACAAGACATAATTAACTAGTGAGATGGGAATCTGAAGCAGATCCACACTTGTCTTTCAAACTTGACTCCTCTTCTTCGAAGCTAACACATGTCTTGCACTTCTTATTTGTTTCTGGTCTGAATGTTCTTAATTATCATCTCAATTTACCTTACAAAAATTTAAAAAAATAAACAGAAAGAGGTTGTCCTGAATAATATCTCACGATAAAAAATAAAAACAGATAAGAAGGACAGGAACACTTTTTAGTTGTACATATAAGGACAAAAACATAGAAATATAATAATCTGAGATAAGTTTCTGTTCTTCTAAAATACATAATATTTTTTTTATTGTTTTTATCCTGGAACAGTAATTTCAAACGTGAACTTGATTACAGGTTGAACTAGCAAGAGAAAAAAGTGAAAAGGTCTCTTCCATCGTACGAGGCATGAAACAGAGGACCTGCAACATGTACATAAATATAGATACATGTAAATTGGCTTGCATCTTGCCGTATTCCGGGGAAAGTTCATCAGACAAGATGAACATGGACCATTTAAAACAGCGGGCACCACTGATTCTCTCTCCATTTGGTTTGGATTTTTTCCCACAAATCAAAAGGACTGTGAGACTACAAGACGCAAATGTGAAGTTCAAGCACAACTCTGGGCCCTTCCATGTCTTTTTAACTGTTAGAATACATTGATACTGGTTTTTGTGTATTAAAATTAAGTTTTTTTTAGTTTTTTTAGTCATAATCCCCATCTTGGTGATAGCGTATTTACAAAGAAAACTTAGTCTCGTGACTCCTTAAATAATAATGGGAGAATAAATCCATTGATCACTGGATTATGCTTCTACAAGCTAGAGCTTTCATGTCACGAAACAACACATGCAATTGGGAGGATAGGATGACGATGGAGATACATATGTGTAAGAGTGGGATTATTCTATAGTTGGGAGTCCAAGGAATTATGCTCAATTATATGATAAGATTCTTGTGGCATCTAAGCATGTCCTTTTTAACCTATGGAATATCTGATATCACTGGAATATATAGTAATTCACAAGTGCCGCAGGATGGATTTTTTGTTTTTTCAATAGAAAAAAATGAATATGAAAACATTTTCTCCATGTTTCTTGACACAAAAAAAAAATCAATCATTAATTGAAAAGTTCATGAATGTATTTAATTAAACAAATCAAGAATTATTTATACAATTAAAATAAATTATAAAGCTTGATTTCTAATAAATCAAAGTTAACCAATTAAACTTGTAATCCTGGTCATAGACTCAATCGAGTTTAACAAAAAAAATTATAATTTTTTATTTAAAATAGATACTCATAAAATTAAAAACCAGCTAAATATCAGAGTATTTGTTTGAGATCGTGATAAACCTACAAATATCAAAATAAAACAAATTATGTGGATTGATTAAAAATCAACAAAATATTAAGGACGAAATTAGAAAAAAAAAGCAAGAAAAATCAATAAAGATCCAATTGTGAAAGATCAACTTGGAAAAAAACACAATTAAAAAAAGAAAAAAAAATATCAACCACAAGGGCCTCGAGTGGTCAACGTGTCTGGGCTTTTTTTTTTTTACAGGGAGATTGACAGGTCATCTGCTCCTAGATTTTTTGACAAAAGAAATAGCAAGTGTTGTGGTGACTGCTATGCTCGGATTCCGACGATCAGAGGTCGCCGAAAAGTTAGGCTATGGGTGTTTTACACCCAAAAAATTCATTTTATCTAAAAACACCATATACACCTTGAAAAACCTATTCATGACCTTAAACAACCCAAAAATCAACTTTAAAACCAAAATTGATTTGAAAAAAAAATCTTTTGAGCTAATATCTACAACCTTAAACAAGGATAAGGGCAAAAAAACACATAAGCTAAAGTTCCTTTATCAAATGAAATCTATTGACACCAAAATTATTATTTTTTTATAGTCGAAATCGGTGTCAACTGAGACTTTTTCTTTCAACCACCAGAATTCAATCACTTTCTCTCTCCTTTCTTAAACTAAGGATAAAAAATAAAGTTTTGAAACAAAATTAAATTTGTAAAATATTGAGGGATCAAATATTTATAATTTGAAAAGTTTGAGGATCAAAGTGAACTTTTCACCCCAAGTTTAAAACAGTCACTCATTTTCTCTATCTTTTTCACTTTGATCCTCTATTTTTTAATCTTGCCATTTTTCAATGAATTTGCTTTACTTGGTCATCAATTCAAGCCCATAAAGGTGTAATTAAAAAAATATTATAGCAATTCATAGTAATTTGTTTCTAAATGAACAGTGGCATGGTGAACAGTGTTTTCATCACAACTTTTAGATTATAGTTAATCATTTATCATTTTTTTATTTCTATTTGCAAATGTTCTTAATTACTTAGTGAATTACATTTATCCTTTTTTCACGATAAATTACGCAGTTGCAAGATAATTGAGAAAATGAGAGGTTAATCCCCCTCAAATAATAATGATAAAATAAATAAAATTGTTAAAACTTAAATTTATGTAAAGTTTTTATTAATCCTAAATTAGTATTTAAACTAAAAGATTCATAAAAAATACTCTTTTTTCTCTCTAACAAAACTCTAAAACCTATTATTGTAACGGTCTAACTTTTTTTATTCATCATTGAATCTAGTTATATAATCAACTAGATAATTAAAAGAACAATAAATCATGGTTGGGTATAAAAGATCACAACAAAATCACCACAAGTAAGCACAAATGGGAAAAGAAAGCACACACCATCCCTAGATATGACATGAGGCCTAACATGTCTTGCAAGGAGTAAAATTTGTGTTGATCACATACAAAGACTTAACTCTTTAGAATTATGTGGCCCATTGCTCTATTGTACCCGAGAAGGATGACTTAACTCTTTAGAATCCCTGTTAACCTAGTAAGCCTATGGACCTCATCTCTAAATTGGGTTTGGTTGTCTATAGAGCCCACTATGTAGCACCCTCAAGTGGAAAGTTCATTATTATCCTCAAAAGACTTAACCCTGAACCAATCAAACACATCTTGAATGCCATTATTTAGCCTAGTGCATTATCTATGAGTCAACTCTAGTATACTTGACTCCAATCATGAGAACA
>Ga0307517_10002404_pt1 | contig 30040 bp, 23 predicted proteins | sample 23_EM_MG_FD_194515 | JGI IMG/M metagenome (GOLD analysis project Ga0307517, IMG submission 194515) | Populus trichocarpa ectomycorrhiza microbial communities from riparian zone in the Pacific Northwest, United States - 23_EM | ecosystem: Host-associated > Plants > Roots > Unclassified | place... | reverse complement strand
AGCACCTAAGATAATATACCCCAGACACGTAAGGAAACAATACATAGAAACGTACAGGTAGAAAGACCCAAACCCTTCCGCAGGCTCCCCAAAACAAAAGAAACGACGGCTGTTCTAAGGCCCTTTCGGGGCCCGGGGGAGAGGATAGATGATCGCCGACACGGGAAAACTCATAGGTTGAGGGCCCACCAAAAACCATGATGTATGGTCGGGCAGGTCATTACATCGTTCCCAAGCGTTGGACAAAGCCACGGAGGCAGTGCTATACCACGACTAGGCGTAACCGAGGAATGGCCGAACGATCTGAGGGGGAGAGAAGGGCGAGCGGAGCCACCTAGCAGAGGGTATGCCAGCCAGGAAGGTGAGCAGTAGGGTGCCAGCCGGTGAGTAGCAGTAGGGTGCCAGCCAGAGGGGAGGGAGCAGTAGGGTGCCAGCCGGGGGAGGAGTTTTTAGCAGTAAGGTGCCAGCTTAAGGGGCAGTACGGTGCCAGCGGACGGAACCGGGAGGGGGTAGAGGAAGGATCGCGAGCGGGCTAGCCACAACCGACAAACGGGCCATAGCAAGGGCTTTTGGGGCGACAGCGAAACCAAGCGAGACCGTGATGTTACTAACCGAAGCTTTCCCCATCAGAGGTACAAGCCCAGCAGAACCGAAGCCTTACTTTGACCGAGAGTCCGACACCGTAACGCCGACCGTGAGCGAAGCGAGAAGCTTTCCGACCGTGCAAAATGCTAAGCGAGGTGCAAAGCAAGTGCGGGGTAAGGGGGAGAACCGAACATCATGAGCGGGAGTCAACGACGAACAGGAACGAGAACCCCAAGGAGGGGAGGCCGAGGCCACAGGGGAGGAGGGTAGACGGCTTAACGTCAACTCCTAGGCAGTAGCCATCGCGGGAGAAGAGAGGTGGGTGGGGGAAAGTGACGATGATTTCCCGTGGTGTTGAGATTTCAATCGCCGGAGGTGGAGGAGGGATGGTTCGTGTCCTACCCCTTGGTCGGAACCAAGCGCCTTATATAGGCATCTTCTCACAACCCTAACCTTGGTGACTCATCACCTCGCGCTACATAAACCTCTATGACTCATAGTGAGTCATAGCGCTGAATCCATCAATGACTCATACGAGTCATCACCCAACATTCCGTTAACCAATCAAAACTCATAAACCAAGTCATGTGCTCAAACGAGTCACACGCGTGAAACTCATGACTCATAATGTGAGTCATGTGCAAAAGTCATTACGTCATATGACGTCACAATCGTGAGTCATGAAACCATCAACCAATCATAACATAACAATGACTTGCAAGTGCATAGTCATGTGAGAACTATGAGTCAAGTAACGTCATAGTGTGAAATCCAACATACCTTATGACTCATAAGTATGAGTCATGTGAAATCTGCCTTGCTTAGTCACGATTTGTGACACTCAGGAGAACAACACCCACCACAGATCGGTTTGCTTTTCCCGTTCCCTGACCTCCCTTTATTCCTCCAACTAACCACTACCAAGTAAGTTCAAGTGTTTCCTGCTTCTCTTTTGTTTTTTTTACCCATTTGAGTGAAATGAGACAATTCCATTGGATAAATCTTTCCAATCTGAAAATGGCTTTCTTACCTTTTTGAAAAGGTGGGGAAATGGCAATTGGTGTTCCAAAGCCGAACGGAACCATGGCCGCTAACCAGGCCCTTAGCATAATAATTCTCTTATTGTCTGCAAAGCCACAAGTGGAATAAGAAAATAGCTAACCAGCTTTTGCAAGTCAGCATGCCTCCTCTCGACCGAACCCCTTGGCACGATACCTTTTTCTATGTCTCCAATAAGCCTGACAAACCCGTTGCAAGTCTCTGGGCTGCGAAGGGCATAAGTAATATCAATCTCCATGCCATGCTGGAGATGATCTGCTGCTTTACGGATGATTATGATCTCTATGATAAGGAGGAAGAGTTACTGGAGAGGGACGGGGTACAGCTACAGTCGGGTAATTACTATATTGTCACTAATGGTATGTTATTTTCTGCTTTAGCGATTGGCAGCAACTCACAGCAGGTAGGCTCCATCTCAATCACGGATGAAACCCCCCTGCGTCGTTCAAATTTTACCGAAACTGGCCCCCGCCATGTGTCCTTCCGTCATGCGGTGCGTGAACGTGATATGAGTTGTGTTGTCACCGGTAGGTTGGCTCCACTAGCCCAGTACGGGTGGTGGCTACACTTCGAGGCATCGCACATATTTCCATTAGCCTATCAGGGGCAATGGAATGATTACAACTATGATACTTTAATCACTTTCCCACCGGCCAACCCCTCCCATGGAAATATCAACTCTGTACAGAATGGGCTCCTGCTTTCTACAGAGATACATGATGCGTTTGATTCTTACTCTTTCTCAATCAATCCCGACGCATGAATCTCTCAATCTTGCAACTGGTTGTCGCTAATAAGTTTATAGGACAACTATAAGATCGTATGTTTTACTCCGGACACCGAATACTAGGAGCTTGCAGATCGCTACATAAATGCAAGATATATAAACAATCCACGTGCTCCCTACATCGACCTGCTACGCTGGCATTTTCGTCAGGCAGTTCTCACTAATATGAAACGGGATTAAGAGCTCGCTTCCGGAGAGTAACCTGCCTCTACCCTCCCCTGTAGCGATAGAGTCATGAAGCAAAGAAGAGCTGGAGGGGGAATAGCATCTTAGCTCATGGGGGAATAGCCAATGTGCTGGGGGGGGAATATCCTGTGTACTGAAGCGGAAATAGTGTAAAAGCTGTTCAGTAGGTTTGTTACAATGGTGAAGTGGTACCAGAGCCAAAGGCAAGTCTCAAGGTAAGGTTTCCTCAGTATGCAATTACAGTTCAGATAGAACCTCAGTGTTGGACCCAGTGTTCTCAAAGTGCCAGGCCGATGGCAGGAGGGGCTATAGGCCATATGCCCGGCCAATGAGGGCCGCTCCAGAAGATAGCCTAGTCCCATATAGGACTACTTAAATCGGCCTGCGAAAACCAGTCAGGCCTGAGAGGCGCCTATAGCTCCAGAGATTAGCATTGAGAAACGATTGCCTTAAGGTTATTCCAACCCCCTACCCTCTGTCACGGTTATTGCCTTGGATTTTGTTCCTCTTTACCTTGGGCTATGCCTTCTTAATTAATCACACAATGAGTCAATGTTCCCAACTGTCCTGGGCGTCCCGAGTTGGGTGGGTACGGACCAGGGTTGCGAATGGTCGGCGGAAGACTGGACTGGACTAGCTAGTCAGGTCGAAAGTCAAGTCTAGTCCTATGGTGGAAATCAGACCGACTGGACAGTCAGGATTATGGAAACCGACTTGACCAAGACTGGTCTGACCAGGCCTGCCAAGCAAGACAATATGCTATTTTTATCACTATATATTACGTTCAAGTAAAGCTTTTCTTAATTAAACTTATTGTTTTCCATGAATTATATGGTGGAGATAGTGCCTCGCTTAGATTAGGGGTGGCGAAAATCGGTTCTTGAGTATTGAACCATTTTTGGTTCACTAAGTGAGTGATATTACATGACCACATGACACAATACAGGTAGTGGATGCGACTTATCAATCAGGTAATCGTATTTCCACCGCATATTATCCTCTCCAGGATATTATATCAGGTTCTATTGAGGGGCTGTTGATTCATAGCGTGACAAGCGACTTTAAGATCCTAGTATAGCAATACTTCTATTCTTAGTGAGTGTTGGGCTTGGTGACATTCAGACTTATGCGATCCTCCAGAAAGACTAGTCTGGGACCAGTCCAAACCGGACCGGACCACTCAAGTTAGTCGGGTCCAGTCATCGCCATCACCAGGACTGGCCAGCCCGGTCCCGCCTCCAAGACTTGACCGGTCGGACTATTCGGAACCCTGAGTCCTGGTGATGGCGATGACTGGACCCAACTAACTTGGGTGGTCAGGTCCGCTTTGAATGGGTCCCAGACCAGTCTTTATACAAAGATCGCATGAGTCTGAATGGCACCAAGCCCAACACTTGCTAAGAATAGAAGTATAGCTATACTAGGATCTTAAAGTCGCTTGTCACGCTGTGAATCAACAACAGCCCCTCAATACAAGTTGATAGAATATCCTGGAGAGGATGATATGCAGTGGAAATACGATTACCTGATGGATAAGTCGCATCCAATACTCGTATTGTGTCATGTGGTCGTTTAATATCACTCACTTAGTGAACCAAAAATGGTTCGATAACTCAAGAACCTATTTTCGCCACCCCTAATCTAAGCGAGGCACTATCTCCACCAAATAATACATGGAAACAATCAGTTTAATTAAGAAAAGCTTTGGTTGAATGTGGTATGTAGTGGTAGAAATAGCATATTGTATTGCTTGGCAGGCCTGGTCAGGCCAGTCTTGGTCAAGTCGGTTTCCATAATCCTGAGTGTCTAGTCGGTCTAATTTCCACCATTGGACTAGACATGACTTTCGATCTGACTAGCTAGTCCAGTCCAGTCTTCCGCCGACCATTCGGAACCCTGCCGGCCGTCACCTATAGTCCCTGCGAGTTTTCTGTCAGGCTTATAAATCGCTAAGCACCTTTCACCTCAGACTTTAGTTCCTAATTAAATACTCCGTATGCATGCGTAGGACTGGTGTGAGTAGGATGGCGAGTATAGGTTCCTCTATCTAACTGTAGGAATATGTTCAAGTTAAGCATTCTTCTGGAATATACGACTAATTCCACTGTTGTAGTAGGGGGAAGGTTGTAACTCTATGTGAGGCAATCGCTACTTCGTTGATGGTAACTGATTTATTTATAACCACCAGGTGTATCCACCTTATATCCACCTTATATCCACCTTATATCCATCTCTCAAAACTACAAATTTTCCCAACACCCAATATATACACATACATTCCTACCTCTTTTAACTTATTGTTTTATATGAACAATTTCGTAAGAACTTAAGCCATTGCCTTGGATGTTAGAAGCCTTAATCTCACTCCTCGGTCATCAGCTGTTACCGGTTTTCTACGCCAATTCCGTGGGGGGACCTCCGGTCCTGTCACCTTCAGGGCCCACCAGTCACGTGGAGGCGCACGGCAGATTCCGCGACCTGAGACACCTGTAGTCCCGCCCGTCCGTCCCGGGCAGTCTTCTGGACGGACACCAACATACCGGTCCGTCCCGGGCGTCCTCTCAGGTACGCCGTCCGTCCCGCCCGGCCCCGAAGACGGACGGACTGGACGCTTGGGTTCACTGCAATGAGTGATACTCAGCCAACCAATAAAAAAGCCTTAACAATGGACCTCCAGAGCCACAACCCTACCCTAACCTCTCCATTGCCAAGCCATCCAAGCTGCCTTAATAAGCAAGATTGTAGGAATATGTAAACAAGGATTACCCGGTGGCTAGTGAAAGTTTATAAATCTGTTTTTCCCGCTAGGCACCTTCCATCTCCTACCACATCTACAAGCTCGGAGGCTTTTTTTCAAACCCACCTTCTTTCTCCTTTGGCCTAAATATAACTTCCTTATCCCAGCATGTCCGCGACAGACGAAGAAGGGCAATCAAACACCCCGCCTTGGGACCGCACAGCCTGGCGTGATACCTGGATCTACTCTTCCGGCAATTGTGATAACATCCTCGGAGGCCTCTGGGTGGCAGAAGGTATGACAAATGCCAATCTCTATGCCATGCTCGAGATCTTCTGTTCCTTCACCGATACTTTCACTCTACGAAATGATAGTCAACTGTTGGTTGAAAATGATGCACAAAAGCTTCAACCAGGCAATTACTATATTGTCACAAATGGTAATTCTTTCCCTTCCACTTCTTTTCAAATTTCTGCTTGCCGGGCTAGTACGGTAATATAAAATTGCAATTATAAAGCTCTCGCATGATACAAGGAGGGATGCCAGAAATTTGGGAGCACGACGGTACCTCCATCATCGGGCACTACTGACTCTGAATAGGTTCAATTACGATCACTGACGAAGTCGTTCTGACTCGTACTCATTCAATACCTTCTGGAACCCGTGTTGAGTCCAAGCCTTCCAATGGGTTAACCCGGGCTCAAAACAGGCCGACCCGACCCAGCCCAAGCCCAGCGAATGTTGAGCCCAACCCGGCCCAACCCAACAAAGGAAAGCCTGGGTTGACCCAACCAACCCAACGAACTCATTGGGCTGAACACCGGAGAAGTGCAGTAACCAGAATCAATCTGAATATATTAATACAAAACAATTGCGATACGGAATGAAAAATGAGAAATGAGAATGACTGAAATCGTGAGTAGAAAAGTATATGGTATGGGAATGGGGTGCTTTCTTCAACATCAAGGTAAATGTTTAGGAGGATTGCCAACTACGGAGACACTCAGTTGACTGGATTGTCTCTGGATTGAGAGTGGCGGGAGTCTGAAATTGTCCTCCGGGATTGCTCGTTCCATGAGACTTTTGATACCTCTGGGAACAATATATACATTGCCAATATCTATTACACAAAAAATAAATATTTAGTCCTCACTCCCGGATCTTGTATATGTTGGGTGTGTGGATGACTTACTCGATATTGTCTACAATAACCAACCTTCCGTTTGGAGACTCCGGAGGTCCCCAAACCCAGGAAGCCGGACGGGGGCTTTTCCTTTTTTGTCGTGCCTGATGCGCACCAGGCTGGGGATTTGGTGTGCATAGGCGATCATTGTCTAACTCAACAATCTCTGAGTAATCGGCAGTACCAGGCTCACACTCTATGGTTTCTGAGCGAAGGAATTCAGACAATGGACTTGGTGTTCACAGTATAGCTGGAGGACTAGAGAGGTAACTCTCAGTATTAGAAGAGAAACTCATCTTTCTTGAGTGTGAATCTGCACAGGGGAGTAAAAGTCATGGAGTAAGTAAACCGAGAAAAAAAGGAGAATGTTGAGGTTTGAAAGAAAGATTCTGTGTTTGAAAGGGGCGCCCAAAATATATTCTAAACTTCCGACCGTAAAACTAAGATACTGAGAGAGCTCAAGAGCACTCAAATCACCTTAAGTCGTAATCTTTTTTCCACACTATCTTCATTTGGAGAGCATTTGCCTTTGACCTTACTTCATCCGGTAAAGTAGTTCTAGTGAGCAAGGTGCTCGGACTATCTTTTCCCCGGTGATACGAACAGATGTGGACGATCAAAAGCTAAAAATCGAGGTGAAACATTCATTGGGTTCGTTGGGTGACCCGGGCCGGGCCTGAGGGGGCCCGGCCCGGCCCAGGGAAGCTATTGAGTGAGCCCGGCCCAATGAACCCGGCCCAGCCCAACGAAAGACCCGGGTTAACCCAACGAAGGCCCAACCCATTGGAAGGCTTGGCATGGTAGGGGGAGGTTGAGGGCGAGGAGGAAGGCGGGTGAGTATAATGCGTAGAAACCGAGGATGTCCTTACCTATGGCGTGTGTTTGCGGGCCGGAAGGAGATTGTGGGGGGAGGGGGGTAGGTTGGGTATGTGGTGTCCGTGAAGTAATTTGTTGGCGCGTTGAGCCAGAAATAGATCTTGTATGAGAGGGAGTCCGTGGCCATGGGGTGTCCTAGTGAAGGAGGGAGCTCGGGCGCCGGATGGATAGATCCTCTAGGTATTTTTCCACCGCTGGGGTGATTTCCTTGTAGTGGGTGCAGGGCACGATCTAGTCTGGGCTATTCCGGTAGAACTCTAAGAGCCGTAGAGCGAGGGCTGAGCGGCGGAAGTGGCTGTTTGCTTTTTCCATTCCACGAGTTTCTGCGTCCCGATGGAGATCTGCTGCCTCCTCCCTGATTTTGGATCCCCAATTGAAGCTACGCCATTTCATAGGGAGAGGGCTTCGTCCAAGATAGAGTACCGCTCCTAATTCTCACCGGCATAGTTGTAGCTACTGTCCTCCAGTCAGTGCCAGCCGTAATTTGCTGCGCTAGTATGTGCGGGGGCAGATGCGGATGAAAAGGTCGTAGGAGAAATCGGCTTCTGATACTAGGTTCTATTAAGTGTGAGTGATGGGCTGTGATGAGGAAAGGGAGGGGAAGACCTTGACTGTCGGAAATTACGTCGTAGAAATGGCCTAGCAAGGATAATGTCATTCCGGCGGATTTTCTGGATTCTCATCCTTTGCTCGTCTGTATCGTACCCGCACTAACAGGGCCTTCAGGCTGAGAGGAAGCCGCGTGGCTTTCAAAACATCTGCCCGTGCTGTCGGTTTATACATTAAACGCCCGATATGTGGATCTGTCATATTGTCTTAGCTAGCGGACTTCATAAAATCGCGATAACGAGGAGGATGAGCACCGGGATCGACGAATAGAAGACACCACACAAAGAGCTCTCTGGCACCAGCCAATGCCATCGCCGCCACATAATCAAACCATCATAAAACCCAATTGACCAATTTGCGTAGTGGATACCAGGGGGAGCGGCTCAAACCAGAATTCTGAGAGAAAATCCAGCATCCAGTCATCGAGCAAGGTTGCCTTGGTTGCCAAGTCGGTTACTGAATGATAGGCGCGGCAACTGCCAGCTGGTTGCGCCTTGGCCAGTTGTGTGGCGAATCAATCTTGACTCCTCGCTTCCGAACCTTTTTTTCGCCTTAACCCTTCATGGCACAAGCGCCGCGTTAACGACGGAAAAATAGACGATGCAAGAAGGGTTTAGAAAGTTATCAACCTCATTGGCCTATCCATGGATTGTCACTCGATAATGGTGTTCTTTTTTGTGTCGCCGCCGTGCGTCATAGCGCACGAACAGTAATTGATCTTGCGCCAGGTTACTACTTTATCACAACGGGCTCCAGGCATTCCCGTTCTACGATGGGGGGGGACTCCCCAGCGAAGGCGAAATGTGGAGTTACTTGTGCGAAGACAAACTCTGGTATGATATTCCATTCCCCAGACTTAAGTTTACCAGGCGCTAGAAGTCTTCATTATCTAGAAGCGTTTACCAGGGGTGTGATACCATACCCAGGCTCCCCACAGGTTATCACGAACAACGCCACAGGCGAGCCTATCCTCGAAGAGGGAAAATCCATGTATCGCTAGCAGCCCGATCTCATCACAATTCCACTCACTCTGCATTGACCAACAGGCGCATTACCGAAACCGGACGGCCGCAAAATACCAGCAGCAGGCAGCCAATACCTCCCCAAAGAGACAATCCACTAACAGATCACCCACTACTCCCAGTTCGTGGATAGCTTCAGCGCGCTTAACTCGACTCTAATCCCGTCCCCAATAGCTTTCCCTAGAGGCAAGTTTATTGGGGGGGAGGTGTTGAGCCGTCGAGGAGCTCGTAAAAAGTTACCAATCGCTGGATTTGGGCCAGGGACGCAAGCGGTGTTCCTCAGACGAGTCCGTCAATCGGTGTTCTCACCCCCATAGTGAAAACACTACCCCTCCGGAGGTGCGGACTGTTGCATACGGATACCGGTATGGCACCAACACACAGTTAACTTCCGTTTTTCCTACCCCGGTAAGTCAATTCCAAGCGTTGACTTGCATCGTGGACCTAGCAAGGTCACAGTACCATCCCGGTGGAGCTATCGACGGTGTTATCAACCCACTGGGATAGAAAGAAAAATATTTCCTCTCGTACAGTAACTACTAATACTACCTCGCTTTACTAAGGAAAAAAGCTATGCATACAAGGCAATAAATAGGGAGAGGGGCAACAGGTGCCTTCCCAAGGTAAAAAAAAGTTATTTTTTTATTTTTATTTTTATATTTCTTTTACTTTTATTTATTTTTATCTTTTTCATATTTCTTTCTTTGCCAACCCCCGTCCCACGTGCTACTGCTACCCGCCGATCGCCAACCTTTAAGGTCTAGAGCCGGATTCTACCACCTCGTAGCAGGATTGTTAAACCCCACAGCCCTATTGATGAGGGCCAAGTTCTTCAATCTCCCAGTTCCCATAGGGCAGGAGTCTTTTAATTCTCCTGCCCTACATGACGGATCGTTCAATAATAACTGATTTCCAGCATGGATTGAACTCCTGGGCTCCCGCTAATTGCACAGGAGTGTTAACCACTGCGCCAGCTAGGTATTTCATGAAAGGTAAACCTGGGAACTCATATTTATCCAACTGGAAGCCCGATTTCGGGATTTTAATGGGTGGGTAGTGTGTCTCTTCCCCCGACTTGGAGTTGCTGGTATATTTCAACGGAGGTGTTTTTTACTTCTTAGGTGTTTAATGAGAGATTCTCCGTGGTTTAAAATAGAATCTGTGCTTTGCGCGCTTGTTCCTCTCGTACAATACGACTAACAAAGCCCCACTCGAGGCCTCGAGCCTTGCTCCCATATGTACCATCTCACTATAGCCTTCTGCTCCTTCTACTGTTTTGTGAAGGCTTTTTTCTTTTCTGATCTTACACTAAGATCGAATTTTGATAACTACGGACAGTGCATATATAGAGATTGGTGAAGCGGGGGCTGTAGGGGGAACCTTCTCTTCGGAAAGGAAAGCCTAGAGCTCGAGCGCAGTATCCTAAAATTATCTTGAATTATAGGCTTTCGCTCAATATCCCTTACCAAAAGGCAGCAATTCTAACACACCCAATAAATTCCAATATCTGACTTCTTATCATCATGCCGATGCCTATTTTAGGAATTCAGCCAATCAATTGGTATCCTCTCACAATAAGTTAAATGGTACCGGTATGCGAAGCCGCATTACTACTGCTGCTGCATTGCATGCCCTGGTGCCACAAAAACGACCCCCAAGCATCAGGTGCGCACCTACTCGACTACGGTTCAGTACCGAGTCCTCGTTAAACAAAGCCAATCACTGCACTGCTCATGCATCGTTGGATATCAACACGTCCACATGACACCCAATGTAAATCGTACCACGAACTATTGAAACCACTCCCAATATTACAATCAGGCCCACAACTCGGGAACGCATAGTGTCTAGAGTCTAATAGCGCGGCTCGAAGATGTCGGGTATAAACATGTTTCATGTGTTATCACTCGTTATGTATTTCTAGCTCGAGCAGAAGCATAAGCGCGCTGAGCCAGCTCCGGCGCTATCAGACAATAATCCAGAGCTACTTATATACAGCTCTTTGACAAGGCAGATATTACTACTTGTTCGTGCAGACCTCGGAGAGGCATAATGACTTGGTTGGGGCTGCATCTAGCCGTGCTTATGTCCATCCGGGTCCTAGGCGCACGAGGGCCAACTATGGTAATAGTTCGATCACGCGCACCGGTAACTAGCTTTCTCGGCTAGTTACTTATGTTGGTGGGCAAAGCGATCGAAGATTAGTAGCAGGTTGGCTCCCGAGGAAGAAGGTATGATATGGCACTGACTTAAATTGTAGGCTAAGGTTTGCGATTGGCGTTCATCCCTCGAATTGTGGGCTTCCGAGCCTTTAAATATTCGTCAATGCTCACAGCACGTGCCTTATTCCGCCTCGCTAGAGAGTAGATTAGGCTAGTAGCGTCTGGAGAATAAGCGCGGCTAATACACTCTCCAGTTCCTGTGTAGCGCGTAGGTTCAGGTATTACACCACTGCTGCAATACCTCGTGCGAGATTAGGTCCCCAGAGCTGGCGACCGATGACTGGGCTCGCAATGGTAGACCGGGCACCAGAATGAAAAAGGGAAAAAACAACCTCCCCCACTAAGCGCACTTAGGACCCCTACTACAACTAGGGACTACTTTAATTTTTCCGATTTTTTTTAAGCATCTCCAGAGTTGTTTTCTGCGCTGTTGAGTTGGCAGTCGGCGGTTGCTGCTTCCGGACATCTAATCTCACCCACCCACCCAGAAAGAGAAAAATGAGAGACATAATACAGAGTTATACCCCGGTATGTCACATTTTGTTTACGCTCCGGCGGAGAGAGGGGAGGGTGGAGAGAGAGGGGGAGTAAGGATTGGATGACGTTGGGCGGAGCGCCTCACACACACTCCGAAAAACTTATGCCGAGGCACTAGTCAACTTTCTGTGCATATTTCTGGGAAAAAAAGGTGAATGGGAGGATTGGCTTCCCACACTTAATACTCCGGCACTGTGTTCCTCTCCCGCGATGGAGAGTTTGCGGCTTAGCACAATTTCTAGGCTATATGTAAGAGCATAGGGGGGGGGGGTTAGTTCTACTATTATTCCATATACGGCTACCAACACAAAATGTGTCCTGCCCACGTGAGATGAAGGGTTCTCACTTGAGACCCTGGTCCTTCCAAGCAATCGTCATACATCTGATATATTACTTCAGAAGTCCCTTATCGCCATCAAGATATTCCATGATAGGGATAAGTTAGTAGTTTCCTCGGTGGCCTCGCGCGCAACTCTGAGTTCCTCACTCAGCCCCCCGCGAAATCCTCCAATCTTCTTGCTGAGGCTCACGCCGGTCCCCCAATCCCCTTGCCCAGTTTCTCTCCGCGCCCCTTAATTACCTTGTTCAGGCACTCTCTACCTCCCCGAGGATAAACGCTAAGGCATTAACTACCCTAGACCCTCGTCAGTAAAACAAAAGTGGTTCGCCGGGCATTTTCTAATGCCCGACTTAAAGAAGCTGGCTTTGCTTGTATGATACATATCACCCAGATGGGTAGACTGCCTCCCTGCTGCTTATACTTTACCTTAGCCATTCCATGTCTACTCGTTTATCTGGCCAAGCCCTACTATCGCCTACCACGGGCAGTCCCTCGAATTTCCCCGTTAGAGTTCGAAATATTCGTCGGGGGGTGTGATAACTTGGTCAAAAAAATTCCCCACATCCCGCTATCCCGGACGGCCAAGGCTCGGAGAATCTGTCCGGCACAGCGAGTGATCTGGGACAGGCTTTGGTGTAAAGAAATCCAGAACTATAATACTAAGACAGCAAAGTATCCAGATTATCGAGATCAGGGGCAGAGGGGTAGGCGTCCAATGATAATAATAAAAAAATCACAACTCCGGGTTATGTAATTTATGACAAAGCGATTAGAACAATCCCTGTGTGGTGGAACAGAAAGTTATTGCAGGTTCAAAGTCTGGTGCTGTACCGTCAAAGACTTGGAGCCTATTCGGCAGGTCGCGAGAATCATGATTATTGTTTTTCGCAGCCCATAACTCTCACACCGATTCTCCGCAGAAATATTGTTTGGCTACCCTTACCCGCTGCATCGGATATGATAGAAACTTGAATTATCAAAATCTTGTGCTATGTGCTTGTCCTAGGCAAGTAGGATCCTGAAATGCAATCTACGGAGGTATGATACAGCGCTTAAGTTTTGTAGGTTCCACGAGGGAGGCTTGTGTGCCCTTACTCCTTGCGAGCAGCACACCCTCTCTCTGCTCGTGAAACCTACAAAACCTAGGAGCCGCATTCTCCCATTGGACTGATGAGACGCAGATTCCCTACCTCCCGTATGCGGCAACCCTATGCTATGGCTCAGCGATTTTTCCACAAAAGCAACACCTGGTTTTTTAATGATTTTGTCAGGCAAAGTTACTAGGCCACACCCGCATTAGGAAGGCGGGGAATATGTATGTTTCATCCGTCCATGGAGTCCATGGAATACCGTAACCTCTGTACTCGAGTAATGAATTTGCGATATGCGCGTATTTTTTCCCATTATTTTGTGAACCCTGTTCGTGGATACCCCTTGCCTGCTGGCATCACTCTACTCGAGTACCGTACTGCATCTGGTGGTGGGAAAATACTTTGGGACCCGAATAAACGGACCTTGTGCAAGGAGTACGCAGGGGTTGCTTCTCTTAGCAGAATCTGGTGTTTTCTACATTTTTGTTTGTCTCGGGGGGCGGATTTTTGGTGTTTTTCTCGCCCTTTCGGGCCTCATAGCACATGGTCTGTTCGAGTTTCTACTGTAACAAAGACGCAGAAAACAGCCGGACTAATCGGGTCTGTCTACTACCGGTATGTTTACTCTCTAGAATCGGCCGAAATGGCAATTTTAACGGTGCTAGAATTACCCTTACTCATGCGGTCTATCATACTATTCCTATAGCCTTCACAACTTTACTCTACTATAATTATAATGAGTTACTTTACCGAAATTTTAGATGTGCTGAAATAATTTGTGTCAAAATTTAATAATACCGTAGCTGATAAGAGGCCTCCATTTCACTCGCCCAATCACGGCTTACTGAGACACTCTTTGTGCTATGATATGACTATCGCACAAGGACTGCTGGGCACAACCATTGTGAATGAATCAACGTCCACGTTGGGCACCATAGTAAGTTACCGGTGGGCAAGCGATTAAAGAGGCCAGACAACACCCGATCCTTCGTCCAGCCCTCCAGAGTCAAGCTGTTCAAGGGCTCTATTGCCACTCCCAAAACATTGCGGCCTTATTCGTGGCTACTTGATTTGCGCGAAAACAACAGCTCATCACGACGCGAAGCGTTCTCGGTTTCTGCCTGTCATTGGGACACGGTTGAGAAGCAATTTGGGAGAGCGGCTCAACTGAAGATAAGTATGCTGAAACAATGTGGCTTGGCAAGAAACAGAACTGTCGTTGGGTGAAGGTTATTGTTCCTCCTGGCGATCAGGGACAGGAAAAGCACAGGAAGAGCGATCATTAGGCTGCCAAGCATAGCGTAATGCTGTTGCCGGTATTCCGGCAGCTTGCTGGCGTGAAACGGAATGGGGACACAAAATTCTGCTCCAAGAGACCCCCTCATTGGGATCCTGCGGCTCTCAAGCCGGCCATTACGCGTCCCACAAAAGGCTTTCACAACCACTCTGGATCTGGCCTCGGAGGCTGTTGCAACGACTGGAATAATTGAGGTGTGATGCTGGGGTGCCCGGGATTGCCCCCTTGGATTGAGGAGAGAAAGACAGGGAAAAAGATTCCCCCTCATCCCTCAGGCGAGGGACGAGTATCATCCCTTAACCTGTACTCTCGTTCACGCACTTTTAGTGTCACGCTAAAGTAGAGATCATCGATCACATGGATGAAAGAAGTAGTAACTAGAGTTAAGATTCAACACGAAAGGAGTAACGATCGGTGGTATTTTTCCGGCGTCCCATTAGCCTATTTTAGTACCCGGGAGGAAATCTACGCGGCCACTCTGGCTTCCATCATGGCAATGCTGAACATTACTGATTCCGCGGTATTCTGAGCACTACACCACCACTTCTGAAGCACAACGTTTTTCCTGTCACAATTACGCAAATAGGCTACTCTTAGTATCTAGCGCTAGTTAGCCATGATTACAAGGTAAGGGGTTCTGATCGCTTACCACTTTGCCTAGTACAGTTACGCTCATGACCCACCCTATCAACTTAGCCTTTAGCCACAGTGTTTGAATACAGGTTAAGGGATAAGGATTTATCATTCTAGGAGAGGCAATGCTAACGTCGTAGCGATATTCTTTATTATTCCGGCGACAGCTTGGATTTTGGGTTATGGTTCGGGCTGTGTGTTGTTCAGACTCCGAGCTTTTGTCCACTGTGTGGATGCTCGGGTATCGGCAAATGCAATAAACATTGTAGATACCGGTGTCGTACACTGGCTGTGAATGGGTGAGCGCAACTGCGGTAGAAAAGCATCCATCCCACGGTTGGAGCACCTGCTTCTCCGGTTCACATTCAACTGAGAATTTCGGTGGAATCTTGGCACCACCCACCCCTCGCCTCGCCAGCCATTTTCCCTTGCCCTTCCTGCTTTCTATGTTTGGAGCCGGTCGGCCCCTTCCTTCTTATTCCCTTCTCGCCCTCCCTCCCTTGGGCCTCGGCGCCCCCGACCGGCACCGGCATCCATCACTCCTTATTGTTCCCTCCTTTCCTGTCCCGGAGTTCCTCTATAAGCGAGCAAAAGAGCGGGCGAATGCCCTGATTTTGTGTCCTGGTGCACGCCGTGTGTTGCATCGGATCCCGTGCCTTGTCGCCTCTCTACACGCCACCCTATTTTTTGTTTTTCGCTCCGTTCATCATAATAGCCTGCTAAAGGTGCCTGAGTTCGACCGTGCCGATTCGAACTGTGGCTCTCCTGCTCGGTAGCAGACCACCGTACCCCACAGTACCCTACAGCACAAGCAGCCGCTACTCAATCCAGGCTCGCTTTTATCTCCTCCGCTCGTTCTCTATCGTACTCATCCCACCACCCCCCCTCACTCTCCCCCTCCCTCCCCCTTTAAACACCTCATCCAACCTCCCTTAATAACTTTTCTCTCTTCTACTGTACCTGTATTTCGTGCGGAAGGAGAGGAAGAAGAGGAAGAAGAAGAAGAAGAAGGAAAGAGGCTTCCTCCTCGTCTCCTCACATACCGGTAACGGTGCGGGAATACATTTTGGCTTTGTGCCTTTTTTTTTATTGCTCGGCCGTTATTCAAAAGGTGTGCGGCGGTGGCCACCGTACTTATCCTAGGTCCCCCCTGGGGCGAGAACCATCAAGATCAGGATCACCATCGCCACCAACCTACCTGCTGTCAGACATCACCCCACATCGACACCTCGGGTTTTCTTCTGTACTCGGGTAGAACTTAGCCCCTCCCCCTACCCACCCTTCCGCTTGTGCTTTATTTGTCTGCTCTGCCTTGTCTCTACCATTCTTGTCATATAGGTAATTTCCGTTATGCCTCTCACATTGACTCGCACCTTGGTTCTTGTGCTCTCCCTATTGTCCCTGTTTTGTCTATTCCTCTATGTTTCTTTAACGAATCTCTCCCCCGCTCCATCTTCTAGCCGAAGCCGTCAGTCAGCTACAAATTTTCTGTTTCCGTCGACAGCAATAATATCGCTCAGCGATGACAATTCCACCTTTTTCCTCTCCCGACCTGCAGCCTTCGGCCCCTCACTACCCAAGTCCGGACTCAAGGGAGAGCTGTTTGTGCTTGAGGAAGGGCAGCTAGCTTGCGATGATACACCTGGCTGGGATCCATCTTCCTCGCCACCCTTACCCATGGTCGGAGAGGACGGTACCGATGATTTTGACAACGCTCCCGAGTCGCTGATTGCCACCGTTACAAAACCTGGAGGTGCCCATGCCGACATCGAGAGTTTACAGCAGAGCGCCGAGATAGAGGGGAAAATTGTGCTTGTCACTCGGGGCGGCTGCGGGTTCTTGGAGAAAGTGCTCTGGGCTCAACGGCGGGGTGGGGTGGCTTTGATTGTTGGGGACTACAAACGATCCGGGGGTGCTATTGGTGGCGGGGCATTGGTGACTATGTATGCCAAGGGTATGAAAAGAATCTGCCTGTCTTTTTTGAGTTGCCCGGGGATGATGGTGAAGTTCGAGGTTATTGAATCTAGGGGAATCATCGGATGGTGTGACGTCGGTACTTTTTGGTGACCAGGTGCTAATAGGCTCGATCGGTGAGTTAGGCGACACAAGCAATATTACTATTCCGTCCATCTTCACTACTTATACTACCGCAAAACTATTAACTGCTCTACTCCCGAAGCATGTATCACTGCCATTCAGGAGACCCGACACTCCGGGCCCGGTAGCGGAACCTGTACCAAAGAGTGGGGTGGGGAAAAAGAAGATTGAGGAGGAGAAAGTTGGGCTTAGAGCTAGGTGGTCGTTGGAGAAAAGGAATCGAGCTCCTCCGGAGCTGCAACCAGCTAGTACACCTGCGAAATCCAAAAAGACTACATCTACCAGGAGCACGGCTACTCCGACCTCGCCTCCCGCGGGATCTAGTGCCCATCTAGACTCATTACATAGACCTCCTATATCTGGTGAGTTGGATGGCCCAGCGTTTGCGGCCAATCCGGATAGGGGAAAGCTTGGGGACGAGAACGGAGACGGTGACGGGGATGGTGACATTGAAAAGGACGGCCTCTGGATTACTCTCACACCAACCTCCATGAGTTCTTCGCCATTTTTTGACACTTTGTTGGTGTTGGTGATCAGTCCATTAGTTACCTTGACTATCGTCTATGGTAAGTATTTGCCCGGTTTGTTTCATTTTGCCGCGTAAACTTTTCTCTGACCTATCGATAGCTCTGCTTCTTGCACGTTCTGTGATTAGGAGGAGGAGGTGGAGAGCCCCTAAGAGTGTAGTTGAAAGGCTTCCTGTGAGGACTTACCAATCGACACCATCAACCTCAGCGCCCCCTCCCCCTCGGAGGACGTCGTCACTTCCCCCACGGAACAATCGTGAGCGAAATGTCAGTAATGCTAGCAGCAGTCGGAGCGTATCTGCCCCTAGCGCGCCGGAAAAACAGAACAAGGAATACATACATCAATCTCCCCCCCGCTCAGGCTACCAAGGAGGTTCAGTGGAATGCGTTGTCTGTCTTGAGGAATACGTCGATGGTGTTAGCAGGGTCATGAGATTACCCTGTGGTCATGAATTCCATGCTGGTTGCATGTGCGTTTCCCTTTACTCCATTTTGAATGGGCCAGACTAATTAAGGTATCAGAACACCATGGCTTACCACAAGGCGGAGGACATGTCCCATCTGCAAGGGGGATGTGGTGAGAGGTGCTGCAGCAGGGGGTCCGGGACCAAGCTGGGGCCGACACAGTGATGTTGGCGAGGCTTCGGAGCGGACACCGCTTGTGGCAGGGGATGGTGAGGAGGAGGAGGAGGAGGAGGAGGTTTAGAGACTTGGAGTTTGTGTTTTCTTTACTGGCTTTTGTATTGTCTTTTTGCTTGCGGTGTATGGTTTGTTGGTTGTGGGATTCTTTCTTTTTGTGATGCTGGGTTGGGTGACTTGTAAATGGAAAGCTACGCGCTGTATCCACTGGGGTGCGGATTGTCACTCGATTTGTGGCTTTGATGGTGGTAGCTGGGGAAAGCTAATGCATATTACCTGGTGAAATAGAGCGTCAAATAGTGATCTGTGTGACAACTCTGTGAATCGTGGCAGTCAACCCATCAATCGTGCAGTTAACCCCAGACTGCGGCTTGCGCGGTGGAGGGTATGGTGCCGAGGCAGAGATTTTATCGGGTCCCATTGATGCTTTAATAGATCTATCACCCTACCGTATTCCACCCAAAGCAAACGAAGATACCTCTACCAGGATAAGGAAGATCGCCTTGTTCAGCCTCCCTCCTCATGAGAAACCACACGGTATCCCTCCTGCGGCTGATCAATAACCCGGCAGTAAATCTACAAGTCAAAAAAAAGGGGGGGGGGTTTTCTCCCATTAAATTTACCGGTAAATTTATTTTCCAAGATTCAGAGCCGTTTTCGCGCAGACGCGACTTTCCACCTTCTTCCGGAACAAAACGACGTCAGAGGTTGGTCAATTTGAACGTCACGGAATCATGGGCCAGGCCAATGATAAAATGTCCGCAGGGGAATGGGCGGGAGGGGTAATGCTCAGGTAAAGCTTGTGTTGTGTCTGCATTAGCCACAGGGATCTTTTGCACTGGAATGCGGTGTGGCGTGCTGTGGGGCGGTGGTGTGGGGGTTTGCTCATTATGACGTGCAGTGCTGTACCAGTACATTCCTGTGGCGGGGTAACCGTCGCGGGGGGTTATGCGTGTGGCTTGTTGTGCCGGTGCCACTGCTCCAGGGCTCGCGTACGATTGGTATGGTCGGCAATTGCTTACGGCAAGCATTTATGCGGTCGCTCGGATGTGGCTAGTGTTGCTCATGACGCCGATGATTGCCTCCCTATTTCCAAGGAGGCCCAAAGCACTTGACATCATTCCCTCCAATTCCTCTTCTTTCCCTTCCCACTTCTCCATACCCACGCAAACAGGTCTTTGGACGCAGAGAACGAGGGTTTCCGCCTTGGAAAAGACTTATTGTGCGTGTGGATGATGGCTCTTTACACTATATAAAGACCTTTAGGACCCCGAAGGATGACCTTTTTTCCTTCCCGCTTTATCCTTCATCTGGTTTGATCAGAAATATTATACCTTACTCTTCGAGTTTTTAACTGCATCTTTCTTTCTCATACAAGGTCTTTACGAGTATAATTCATCATGAGCAGCATCGCCAACAAAGCTAAGGACGCCATCGCCGGCCGCGACGATACCACTCCCACCACCACCGGCGCTCGTGAAACACACATAGCCATAGATCCCGATACCGGTACTACTACTGGCCCACACAGGTCCGATATGGCCAACCGCGCTGATCGTATGTTCTCCCAGTTCTAATCCATTTTTCTATTTCCGACCGGGCCCCAGTGCTGAATTCCTTTCATAGCTGGCGTCGACTCGGGCCGTGAGCGCCGGGGAAACCCAATGGGCGGGACTGGCCTGGGTGGAATGGGCTCAACTCACACCGTAGGCTCGACGGGTTATGGCCTTCATGGCTCGGACACGGCAAACACGAGGGATCCCAGAGCCGACCCTGGCACTCACGGTACCACCGGCCTTGGGACCGGCTCGACAGGCTGCGGGCCGCACGATTCGAGAGTGGTGAACGAGCTGGACCCTCGTGTCGGCTCCGACCGTGGCAGTCGCGCAGGCCTTGGTTCCACCACCCACGGCCCCACGGAACAAACAACCGGCGTCTCCACTGGAACACACGAAACCAGGCCAGGCGGTGCGGGCCCCCACCAAGCGCCAATCCTGAACAAAACCGATCCTCGTGTTGACTCTGACCGCGACTACCGCGCCTCGCACGCCGCTGCACCCCCCGGCGGCCCTGCACCCAATACCGCGGGTCCACACAAGAGCGACCTCATGAACAAATTGGACCCCCGCGTGGACTCCAACCTCGATGGTAGCAGGACTGTAGGGGGTGATAAGACTTATTCTGCTGGGACTACTGGGGGTGCTCGTTAGGGGACTGTGCAGTAGGGTCCGTACGACGCGGTGGAGTGGTGCCATCTAGTCAATTCTCGAAGGCCACGGATGGGAATCGTTCCGCGTCTAGGAGGAGCAAGTTTGATGGGCTACGAGTTACGGTTTCTTTGGCTTTCGCTTTTTTTGTAGTTGGCTAGAAAATGCACAACTGTATTTGTGCGGTTGTTGTTTCGAATGATTGTGTTTCGAATATCTGGCTATTCTTGCCACCACACACCCATGCCGTTACAACGCGTAGTTAGGGAGCCAAGTGCATTTCTAATACCTAACAAGGAAATATATAAACGGCTACATTTCCACCAGGTTTCCACCCCCAAGGGTATCTTTTCTGGCCGTGGATTGTGTTGCAGATTATTTATTGATTTTTTTGAGCATCTCCACACCCACGCCGTCGCAACGCGCAGTCAGGGAGCCAAGTGCATTTCTACTACCCAACAAGGAAATATAGTTGATTGCCTTTCCACCAGGTTTCCGCTCCCAAGGGTATCTTTCCTAGCGATAGATTGTGTTGCAGATTATTTACTTGTTTTTGATTTTTTTTGAGCATCTCCAGGTAGCTCGTGACCTATAGAGAGAATTCGGTATGGTGATGTATAATACTCGTACAGTACGAGTACTGCATGATGTTGGTTAGCCCACAGAGCCTGCTAGGAGATCCCGGCTCCCTTTGGAATAATGCCCAGGGTTCCAGAATAGAATGAATTGGTTTGTTCGGGGGTGTCCGGGTTATTGATCTCGCCGCCGGAAGAACGATTAACCAACCAATCCAATCCAATTCGTAAACTTCCAACTTCGAACTTTCACTCCCTGCGTGGGGCGCCGTCATTCTACTCTGGAACCCTTGGTACCCCCCAAATGGAGGTGGGATCTCCGAGCAGGCTCCACAGGCTAACCGACATCATGCAGTACCAGTATTATACATCACCATACTACTGTACATTCTTTCCGTGGGTTACCTGGGCTATCTAGCTATCTAGAGATACTCAAAAAACAAGATCTACCACACAATCCACCCCCAGGAAAGATGTCTTTAACGGGAGCGGAAAAATTGCCTTACCGGCGGTGGGATCAATATCCCGGACATTCCCGGAAACACTGGTGAACCTGATATCGATAAAGTGAGCCAATTTATCAAAAACTTGAGATTATGGATCGCCCTACAGAGTCTCAAACTCCTCGAGAACATGTCTTCCGAATTTATTTATTTTTTAAGAGTTTTCGAGAGGTTGTGAATCTCGTCCTCGGCTTCTTCTTTTTGAGTTTCTGCAACACAAGGAACAGGGGGGGGGTGCCCTCGCACAAGACAGGGATTATCTCTCGGGTTAACTGCGCGAAAACGGCTCCCCATGATGGCACTTGTACGATGGTGGGTTAGCTTGGCTTTGAGGGGGCTGAATTAACCTATCATAGTAGCGATGGCTATTTGGTTTGGAGCTAGGAGATATTAGAACGACGGCCCCCCCCCGTGGATAATGGATAACGCTGGAGAAAAAGTAAGGAATAGTCAAGTGTATAAACTTCCTGTCGCGTGGCAGTTTCCTTCTCTCTCTCTCTCTCTAATATTTGGCGAGAGTTCAGGCTTCCCACTTTCAGCATTCCCTCCTGGGTGCAGGTCGGCTATATCGAGTGAGAAGGAATGATTACGACCCCCGAGGTTTCTCTCGGAGAGATGCTGGTTGGCTACTTTTCATGTTCTGTGCTCTGGCATGAAGGCTTTCGTATTCTCGCCTTTTTATCACTGTCTCCCGCTTTCTTTCTCGCTTTCTTTCTTTCTTTCTTTCTGAATACCAACATCCTAGTGGTAGTAGATTCGATAGAGAAATGCCCCCCCCCTGTGGATGAAAATCGATGGCATGTGATAGGGAGCGCCAATATAGTACCTCTGACAGCGCAACGTGCCTAGAGGAGTGCCCCTGTGCAACGCCGAATCGGCAGTGAGCGGCTCCCTAGCACCACAAGAATTGAGTTGTCTAGCAAAGCACTAGGCCGATTTCGGTAATAGCCGAGTGTAAGTGTTTCGCTCTCACCAATATTTTGCACTTTTACATGACCGATTCCCCCGTCTGAGAGCATCTGATTAATAATAATAAAAAAATCTCTTACCCATTCTCTCTAGAGAAGGCTGCGTCAGATGGGTTTTGTTTTCTCAACGCTCGTTGCTGTGGTTCTCCAAGTAGAGATTGGGCTAGGGCATCTTCTGGGCCCCGATTTTGAGAACCTTGACCCCAACTTCAGCACACAATATCACTCGACATTACCGGGAGAAGGCAACAAAAAAAAGCCAGCCTTGACAACAACAATTGAACCCCCCCGCCCTATATCCACTGCGAACCCCCTCACTGCCCCTATGCGTCTTGTCGCCCCACCTGTTAATTCTTCCCCCACTTCCATTCCCCCCTCCGCACACTCCGCATCTCAAGCGCTCTTTCCTCTCTAGTCGCTCTTGTGGGCTATTTGCAACGACGACGCCGACGGGGCCAGCACGATATACCCAGACAGTTGCGACATTCAAGGGGACAAAAGCGCCTCACATTTTTCGACGGGGAGGCTTGGTTGGGGCGGCGAATGATAGATTGGTGAGTTTATTTATCCGATTTACTACCTTCAGAGGGGTTTCTTGACTGGCCTCATAATCCGGGAGGTGGAATTGAGGTGGCCGGCGTGCGAGGGGCTTCCTTCTAGTGTTGTTGCTGCTTCTGCTACTATCGCCCCCCGCTATCCCCGCCACTGCAATCTAATCACCACCGGGTAGTCGCGTTTTACTCTTGGGTGGTTCTCGCTGACCTGTGCTTTTGTTAGTTCATCCAGGTTACAACGGGGAGATTGTATTCCTATTTGATAAGAAAGCCGGATCTTTTCCGGCGAGGAGAGTGGTGAATAATAGATTGGTGAGTTTTCTCTGTTGTTGGCCATCTGGTCTGGAAGTGCGGAGTGGGTGGAGTCGAGGTGATTGGTGTGCCAGAGGGTTCCCTATCCTTCTACTCAATGTACCCTTGTCGGTGCACCACCATCACCACCACTACTACTACCACCGCCCCCCCCACAACCACAATGACTACAAATTGGTACTTGCAATAGGGTTGTGTTTGGTTCTGACTTATCTGAGCTTTTCTTCTCTAGTTATACCAAGTCACGCCAACGCGATCAGAGCCCTATTCGACACCCACCTGCGGCCGCCCTCCCTTATATCTTCTTTCCCCTTCCCTTCCGTCCCCGTCCCTTTTACTTGTTCCCTTCCCTCCTTGCCAAACACACTTCTCTTCCGCTCATCCAATCTCCCTCTCTTCACCAACTACCATTAAAACAAGACAAGATACTATTTTGAGTCTATTTTAAATACCAAACGGCACTCTTCAAGACATCATTGTTTCTAGCTGCTAATTCGTTGGGGACGGAATCAGTGATATTTCTCCTTTCTAGCAATTGAGTATAACTATTCGAGTCGTAAGAATTTTAAACTTCTCCTACATTTTGACTATTGCTGATAGGTTAGATAGATACGAATCTTTGAGCCTCAAGGATTTCCTGTGCTGTGTGGAATATTTTCGTTGATTCAAGCTGTTGGCCCAGTTTGTCGCAGTTGGGTTAAGATTGTAGAACCTGTTGCCTTGGTATGTCGCTATCTCGCGCTATCCCACAAGCTATGCGCCCAATAGCGTTATTATTATTCCGTGACACCTGCTGACTGTACGGGACGGGGGTAGCAACGAGCCGATCTGTTATATAAACATTCAGGAACATTAAGGAGGAAATCGCCTGGGAGTTCTCTCACAAGCTAAGCTTCCCTGTAGGTTCGCGCAGTATTTCGCTTAAAACACCTGTTGGTTGTGAGTATGCACCCACGGTCATTTCCGCAGATACCCCCATCAATTCATCTACTAACCAATAAAGTTTGAATGCTATAGAACCCTCCCACTTACAAACTTGCTTGGGACATATTCTACCTTCCGGAACCTGTTTACATTCAAAATGAACGATAACGCACGAAAGTCGCCACCACCGCCGCCAGCGCCGGCACAACCTACAAGTTCTTTCCAGCGCAAGAACTCTTCTCACGTCCGCCCCACCATAGTTCTCAAGCGCAGACCCACTTTACAACCCGACAATCCGGCCGAAAAAATGGTTGAAGCCCCAAAGTCGTACGCTGAGATGGCTACGAAGGCAATTACACCTGCAGAAGATGTCGTTGTCATTCAAGATTCAACCCCCTACGACAAGGCTTTCCCAAGTCTTGGCGCTGAAACCGCTGCCAGAGTTGTTAGCTCGAGCGAAGCTGGATCTACCAAGCCCCCAATCTCTGCCCAAACAAAGGAACTTCAGCAGGAAAACTTAGCTCCTGCAGACCCGGACAACCGCAGTAAAGAGCACGGACCGAAGGCACCAATCTCCCGCCGGCGCAACAGCAGTTATGGAAGCTCAAAGGGAACCCTGGACCATCACAAACCTAAGGATATGGTCAGGAGTGTATCCATTGGTGGCCGAGATAAACCGAACTTCAGCCCTACTCAAGGTTGGGCCAAAAAGGAGTCCTCCTCGGTCCTCAAGCTCGGCAAAAGGCGGAATTCCGGTTACCATAATGCTACAAGATCGCATATAGAGAGTTACAGCACTAAGCCGGACGAGGGCAGGGGAGGACATCACTCCCATAACCCGGCTACTCACTCCAGTAATCCTGTGGGGCATAGGGGCTTCCCTAAGAGACGCGGTTCTTATAGTGGCCGCGGCCGTGGGCGACCATCTCTATCTCCTGATAGAACCCCCCTCAAGGAAATTAGTTGGCGCCCCGATCACTCGTGTTGCAAGAAAAAGGGCAGTGTGAAAAATGGCGGTGAGCGTATTGGTGAAACAAGCTCTCCAGCAGAACACTCCCCTATCTCACAGTGGGGGGAGAGCCCAATTAGGGCAACTACCAGACCATCAGATATCACTCGCCCTGTCTTCGAGCACTGGACAGATGACACTAGCCCTGGATCAGAGGGACGCCTTGAGGAGGGTAGAGTTATTCTTGATCTCGAGGGCGGACATGGAAAAGAAATTGAGCCGTCTACGCCAACACCCGAACCCGAGACCGCTAACGTTGCGAGGTGTCAAGTCTCTCCCTTTTCTAGTAGTTCGCGCACCGCCCTTTCCCTAGCTGACGACACCCCTGCCTCTAAACCCCACGACACACCCAACAACCTGCCGCAATTAAGTTTGCAGTCTTCCGCGCCACCACCACCCGTCCTCGACACCCCAACTCCATCTACCAGGCTCACCAGTCTGCGCTCTTTAAATTCCCCACCCCGCAAACTTGTTCTTCCAACGATGTCTGACTCCTATGAAGAACGTATGGAGAAGAGCAAAAAACTAAAGCGTTCGCTACTCCTATATCCTCTACCCGAAAGACCGCCACGCCCGAAACTCTCGGTGAACGAATATTTGGGGATAGTGGACGAATATCCTTGGCCTCATAAAGACGGGGTTCCACTTAATCCTCCTCCCAGTGCCGCCGCTAAAATGGAAGGCAATACCATGTTCGACAACAAAACCGCTATCAGAGACACGGATAAGGTGGCCGATCCGGGTGAGGGATACGAGGCAATTGGCCCCTCCAAGGTGGTCCAATACGCATCTACTGTTCAAGGTAAGGCGTCCAAAGCACTCGCAGGTCACAATAAGGTCAACTTTGGAGACATAGATCATAAGAAAGCCGCACCCGCACCCGGCCAAGTTGGATTTGGGAAAACCGCATTCAATCCTCTAGCTGGTTTTACGGATCAACACTCTCAGTTTGCAGGTCAATCTTCCGAGGATAGACTTCCGCCTGGGTCAGCTCAGCCTCCACCGGGGCTTTCACTCCCCCCCGGACTTCCAATCCCGGCAAGTTATTACCAGCAACAGAGTATCGCTCTCGAAACCGAACCAGGAAATACCCCATTTCCTCAGCCGACAGAGAGAGCTACCCCCTTTGCTCAAACAGCCGACAATCCTCGGGCAGTGTCAGGCCAATATCGTCTGTCTTATCCAGACATGGGCTCCCTTACTCTCGGTCAACGTAGCGATGTTAATGAGTACGATACAGCCCTTTCTTTATTCCTCACTACTCTTCTCCCAGAAGTATTATGGCTAACTTGACACTAGTTCATACTTAGGCTTGAACATAACCGACGCTGAAATCAAAACCATCAACGAGACATTCTTAAAATACGGGCAGAGCAACAAAGGCGAACCCCTTTCCTTTACCGACCGTTATGGGAGGAGAGGTGCTGTTAGTGAACAAGGAGGCACTTTGAAAGGTGATAAGCTAGCTAACCACCTTGGCACCTCGAAGGCTACCGAAAAGGACAATTTTAAAGAACGTTTCGAGGAAGTGTTTGGCACAAAAGGGAAGGTGTCCATTGAGGTGCTCCAGGAGTATCAAAAGAAAAGATTGGTCGCAGAGCGAGTCCGCAATGAGAAACTTGCTGCCGAAGATAACAAACAGGTCCCAGAGCCAGTGACTGGCAATACCGGAATGTTTCCTTATCCCGCGCACGGAAAAAGCGATAGCGAGGTCACGCAGGAGCTTCTACTTGAGGTCTATAAGCAGCTTAGTTCGTACGTAGATGATAAAAGTATCATGGGAGACGCGGCTAGCGGGCAGAATGAAAGGGCAAGTGCTTATCGACCTGGGCCGTGGAAGAAGCCCCCCGCGGGGAAAATCCCGGACTGGATCAGCGACGATAACACTAGTTTCTTTGACCAATCTTTCGGTAAGGATTTCGTCCCCGAGGGAAAAGAAAAGACTACCGATGAGGGGATCGACGCTGTCAAACTCAACCATACCACTGCGGAAGGTGGCGCCAATAGCACCGGGGGTTTTGGAAATCAGTCGGTTCAACCTGTCGATGATGAGATGCAAGCTTCGAATGCACCTGGTAATGTCATCTTCGGGCCACCTAAACCTCCGGGATACCCGAACCATCTTCCTAGGCAACACCTTCGCCCTCTCAAGACTTTTGAGCCTTTTGAGAATGACCGCCCCACCGTGAGATACGGGCTCCTCCCGGCAAATCCCAGGAGCGTCAATACTGCAGAGAAGTCTTATATCAACTATCGTGGAGGAACGGTAGGACCCGTTGCAGACTCTGCGCCCCGGTACGTCTACGGGCCCAAGGGCTATCTGGAGCTTGCAAAGGATGTGCCTGCTCCCCCACCAGCTGATACACCCCCGTTTGGTCAATCTAAATCTACTGCTTCTCCGTTTGCGGCGTTGGAACAAGCCCTAGGAACCACTCGTTTCACTCAAGGGAGCCCCCAACACATCCGCCTAGCAGCCCCCAAACCTCCGCCAGGAGCAAAGCCAACCGGTGGCATAGTTTCGGACGCCATCAACGGCTTTAGTCGCATCAACTACGGGGGAAAACAAACCCAACTCGACCCGGACGGCAGCGGCCTTTCTAGGAGTGAGGTTTTAAAACGCAAGCAACGCCCCGGATCGCGCCTTGGACTTATTTTCGACGGGCCGAATGGGATTGAATATGAAATCGACAAGACCGATTTTAACCCTGCCGAACACAATGTGCTAGGCGGCAAGTTCAAGCTCAAGTCGCAATTGCGTAAGGAGCAGGAGGCATTGCGGGCCCAACAATCTCAACAGCCCCAGCAGCCGCATGCTGGAGGAGGAGGTCCCCAAGCTACACCGACCAAAGGAACCATCGCCCAAGGCAAAGGTTCCGAGGCAAGCCCCAGGACTCGTTCAGTCTTCGATACGCCCCCCGGTGGGAATCCTGGGCCAAGCCCCAGCACCCCCGGAAACTGGGCCGTCCAAGGCACTCCGGAGTCCAAAAGGGGCATGAAGGGTTGGAACGGCGGAAAATAAATGCCAATTCCCCCCCCCCCGAACAAAAACGTAACATTGACAGTTAACTTTAGATAGAGAAGGCAATATCAAGCAGAGCTGATGCGGTGGATAGTTCACGGGTGTAACTGATTTGTAACTACTTTTTGTTCAATAGGGGGCTATTGTTTAGTTGTTGGGTTTGGGTTTTCAATGGTTTGCTTTTTCTTTCGTTAGCCTCCCTCAATGAAGCGGGTTAGCACTTTCCTGGTTTTTTCGCTCTTGTCTTTTTCGTGAGAGGCCGCCACTTGGATCCATAAGTTTTTTTCACGGGCGGGATTAATGGCGATAGGTAGTCTTTTTCCGTCAGGAGGAAAGCTCCTTTTTTTCCCCTCGACTGCCAACAACACCAGGTTTTCCTTTTTTGTTTTTCTTCTCCAGAAAATGGGAAGTTTTTTTTATAATTGCCTATTCGCGGCGTCTCACTCGGGACGGTCTCCTCCCCCCTGATGGGATATGCGCCACTATGGCTTTCTTCTGTAAGCCCGGAGGCATCCGGGTATCATAGGTATAATAGCTAGATGCCGGTAGGGGGTTAATCGATTAGGCAGTTGACCAATCCGGTGGGAAGCCGGTGATGTGATGTGGTAACCTTTGTTTGACTTCCATCATCGGTGCTTGCCCCGGATATTTTAATTCTAAGCCAGATACAGTGGCAAATTTAATGGAATTATATCCCCAGTTCTGGTTCGGCTCCTGATAGCGTAGGGATTTTTATTTTATTCGGGCTGTTTCCTTTCGTGTGTGTTGTTATGCTGCCTGCACTTTTGAATAAACTCGTATGGGGAGTAAATTTTTTCTCGCATCGCCCGTGGACGGTAGCGACAATTATGCCGTCCAGATGGTGTAGATTTGCGGAGCGGGTTTGATCGCGGGGGTGGCGCTTCCTTGCGAAGATAAATAGCTATCATGCTAAGGTTGAGGTGGGGTTACATACTTGTACAGCATCGCTTGGATTCTCTTCATTGGTGATCTCGCGCTTGGGTGCTCAGTACAGTACTGTATTTACTAACTTATAGGTTCAACTAGTAGAATTGCGGTTCAGAGGGATACGGTACGCGATTGGATGCTATAATAATTGCGGTATCACACAGCGGAAAAAAATTACTCTTATAAGAGAAGTTAATCACAACAGCTACCCTCCAAATAGATGGGGAAAAAAACCCCCCCAACTCTTGTATAATATTCCCTACTAGTCGTAGCTCAAGGTATTGGCACAGTTACAGAAGGTAAGATTCGAAGAACCTTTGAGGCTCAGCCTGCCGTACGGGTATCTGCATTGTGTATAAGAACTGGAGTGGATACCGTAGAAACTTGAATGATTTGACGGTGCGCTATGTCATTCAGCTCCCCCCTCTCGTACATGGCACACCGTCCAATTGTTCGAGTTTTATGGTAGGAAATTCAGAATCAAACTTAAGGAAGCTCGGAGGTGGGGGGGGGGGGGGGGGGGGGGGGGGGGGGGGGGGGGGGGGGGGGGGGGGGGGGGGGGGGGGGGGGGGGGGGGGGGGGGGGGGGGGGTGT
>Ga0307517_10002403_pt1 | contig 30041 bp, 17 predicted proteins | sample 23_EM_MG_FD_194515 | JGI IMG/M metagenome (GOLD analysis project Ga0307517, IMG submission 194515) | Populus trichocarpa ectomycorrhiza microbial communities from riparian zone in the Pacific Northwest, United States - 23_EM | ecosystem: Host-associated > Plants > Roots > Unclassified | place... | reverse complement strand
GTTTTACTGCTTAATGATTGAAAAATTTGATGTATTTTGATTAAGAAGAATTAATAATATGTTAAATGCTAATATCACACTATCGCTTATATTTCTTCTTCTTCTCTTTCCTTTTTTTTTTTTTTTCATGGGACATATATTTCTTTTAATATTGCGTGTGTTATGCTGTCAAGTGACTCTGAGGTTTGTGGAACTTGAATTGGTGACCTCTAATAAGCAAACCTGGAACCGCATGAAGAAACGATTTGATCAAGAATTTAAATGGTAAATAGTTTTGTTTTTTTATATTATCATTTCAAATTTGAATTTAAAATTAAATTACAAGTAAATAAATTTCTTAGTTCTGATAAGGATAACTAGCTAGTCTAGAATCAAATATGAGATTGACTTGATTTAAATGAATAGAAGATGGTGAAAATACCTTAAAAGATAAAGAAAAATGACTAGAAAGTAGAAGCATCTAAATCCATGTAAATTTCCTTAAATAGAGTCTTGTAACATGCAGATACACACGCTGCGGGTCTTATAGTTAGACAAGACAGATTGCTCTTCCGATGACATGAACGCTGATAACAAAGCCACATACTTTGTTTGATCACGCAGAGGCAGTCACCCTTGGCTCCTTAAAATCTGCAAATCTATTTAAATATCTCCCGTCGAATTAATGCGAGCGCTAAGAATTAATCATGAAGTTTTTCCCAGCACAAGACAATCCATTGAACCAACCCAGCTAACGGTGGGCTAGTCAACTCTCCCTGGAAGAATAGCCACGGTAGGGCTCAACAGCTGAGATCAGCACCCTCTTCCTGGGTTACAAGGCCGTCAAGGTTCATCATATCCCTAGCAAGTTGGCTGTCCCATAACTAGCTGGCTAGGTTTAAATTCTTGGGTCATGACAGAAAGTCCTGAATAGCAGAACAGCAGGAAAATGACAGGCTAGATTGTTTAGTACACAAGAAGTTCACCTCGTGAATGCTTGAGTTACGTCAGAACTCGCTCCAAGTTAAACAGAGCTTAGCGCTCCAATTCTGCAGAGATTTATATTACATGAAGCATTTTTTTTCCCCTTTCAGACATGAACAGCACCTGGAGTTCTTGGGGCCCAGATTAGATTTCTAATGGAAGATAAATAAAACTAATTTTTCTTTAACCATTCAACACTTTTGGTGACCATTTATAGCTAGATATCATCACTTCAATGAAATAAACACGAAGTTCAATTTCGCCACTTGATGAAATGGCCAGCTCAATGGATTGATTAATGTACGGCCTTTGTGGCTAGACAGAGTCTGTTCGATCTCATAAATGATATGAACCACTTGCATAAGAGATGACAACTTGTACACTTGCCCATTAATTATGGTCCCATGGATGTCAAGGGACGGACACCAACCTTGATTACTTGTGAGCTTCAAATACGAACCAGGGTTATTATTCTCATTTTTTTTATATTTTCATTAATCACGTTTATTTTTTCTGATTAATCGTTTTTTTTTTATCATATGTTTATATATATAATCATATTATTAAATTAATTAAGAGTTTATTGAATCACCTGAATTTCAAATTCAAATTTTTCTTGTTGCTTTTAAGAAGATATTATTATTAAAATATGTTTTTATATTAGAAAAAAATTAATTCAAAATACTATCACAAATCACCTATTTAGTATCTATCTAAGTTTTTATCCAACCAACCAAAGCACTACATAGGGACCCACCACCTTAGCAAACTGAATATCCCACTTGCTCCACTGGTTTGGATAAGGGCTAGCTTCGTACAAGCCCCCAACTTATAACCAATTCTCGATTTGGTCCTTATTGTTTTCTTTAGTGACGTCATGGAATGAAGACCCAGTTGAGGAATTTTTGTTTGGGATTCGCTGAGAATTGATGTATAATTTAAGAGCTTTACCCCCTGGGAAAACACAAATTGCCAATGATGAATCGCACGGCATGATGTACATATGCAATGCGTACGAAAACACGACTTGCGTACAGCCGTGCACAAGCAAAAAACATCACATAAATTTCTCTCTTGGCCATTTAATGTTCCTGGACTTTTGCCTAAAGAAAAAACAAGCAAAATCACATTAATTTCTCTCTTGGCCACTCGATTGGATCTTGGACTTTGAGCGTGATTGAGAGTGTTTTTTTAAAAGTATTTTTAAAAAGGTTTAAATTTTTTTGTTTTGAAGTAATATGTTTTTGATATTTTTAAATTATTTTAATGTACTGATCTCAAAAATGATTTTTAAAAAATAAAAAGATATTATTGATATATTTTTTTTGAGTGAAAAACACTTTAAAAAGCAACCACAACAACACTCATTGGCTCATTAATCAACACCAGCTAATAATTAGATGGTGCCTAAAGAAATATGTTTTTGAAAAAATTTGAATTTTTTTTTTACTTTGAAGTAATATGTTTTTGATGTTTTCAAATCATTTTAATGTGCTGATCTCAAAAATAATTTTTAAAAAATAAAAAAATATTATTGATATATTTTTCTGAGTGAAAAACATTTTGAAAAACAACCACAACAACACTCTTTGGCTCATTCATTCAATGGTCCCATTAACTCAATAACCATTGAAATTTCTAAGGAATGCTCGATATTTTCTCTCTATAATCTCATCCCAAGCCTCCGTGAAGGAGCTTAATAATCAAAAAGCTTAGTCTACCACTGCAATATAAACCAGTAACTTATTGGACAATTCTTGATTCCTTGCGGTCAATCTGGGAAGCCTTTCAGCTCTATTTTTTTTTTTGAATAATCATCGAGAATATATTGATTTTTGAGTTTTCTTTTACAAGTAAAAATTTAATAGGAGGATCTCGACTGAAAATGTCTTGGCACGGATTTGGACTCACACGAATCACTAGCATCTCTACATTTCATCGCCGAGGCTTCAAAATTGTCATCAAAGTCACTATTATATCGAGAAGCAGTAGAATTTCGCCGAGGCTTCATTGATTCCTGGGCGCTAACTGCCAATCTAAAACATTATTCGTGCGTCGTCTTGGATTAGAACAACAGGCTATTATATTTCTTAGTATGATTTTTAAATGGACATGCATACACTGATCGGTCGTCAATGACTGTTTCAATGATAAGAACTTATGATTGCAAGAGTTGATCAGCCAGCCAGGAAAGAAAAGTCAACGGTTCGTGCTAGCTGGGGATTCAGTAGGGGACAATATTATTATTCATCTCTTGACCCAACTTTCCAAAACCTTATGAGATTAAGAAATATTATGCTAATCCCATGAGCTCAACATAATCATTTAAATATTCAAGCTAAATTTATTTTTCTATTAATCGGATATATTGAAGGCATATATATACATATATCCACATCGAGATCAGGGAAATGCACGTGTACGTACTTTATTTCTCAAGCTATTACTTTGTTTCAAGACTCTGATTAAAAAAAATGCAACCAAACAACCCCCCGTCCAGCTAGTCCCGCCATGGATGGTTTTTCTCCTCCACTTCACTCCTTCGAAGGGTCAGAATAAATTTGTGAAATAAAAACTCCCAAATCATGTGTTTTGCTTCAGCATGCACATAAAGAATTGATGGTGGCCAAGATAATAATAATAATAATAATAATAATAATAATTTTTTTTTTTTTAATCAATCTCAGCCAATAAAGTTGAGTTTGTTAGAGAGTAGTCGAATTCTAACAGTGAATATATATACACTCGTCGATTGTTAAATTAAGAAATAAATCCATCCAGCAAAGTCAAAGTAATTTGATCTCGTAAATAGTAAATAAGTTGTTAACACGTGTCGTTTTCAATAAAAGATGTTGACATTGAAGTGAAATCACTGGCTAGACGACTGCTATATATAACTGGCCGTTACCGTTAAATTTTAATCAATTCAGAAATAATTATCCAGTGAGCTAAGATCTTATAATAATATCTCTGGTTTTACTTCCTTGTAGTCTAAAGTAATATTTAATTAAAAATATGTTTTTTTGTAGACCCAGCATTAATTAAAAAAAAAAACAGAAGCTCTTGGCGAAGCATGCTACGTGGACATCATGTCTTGAATAAAAGACATCACAGCATGGTAATAATTCGTTAGTCAAGTCACATCACAGCATGGTAATGCTAAACAAATACTTAAATCTTTTTCAAAGAGAAAAATAAGAATAAAACTAGAACTCTATGTGCTTCAAAATATTTTAATAAATAAAAAAACATGTTGATTTCTAAGGTTAGAAAGCACTTGTCACTTGCCAAGTCATAGACAGGCCAAGACCTCAACAGAACAGCAAACGAGGAGGAATCCTTTAATTTATAAATATCATAGGAGAGACTTTTCTTCATCAACTTGTTTATTTTTTGCCTTGACTTCCTGCGCGTTGTTTTGAACTTTTTTCGAACATTGGATATATGTTGCAATCTCTCTCTCTCTTTGGACCAGTCAAAGTTGAACTTCCTGTTTTGGTATCCATTTATCCTCCCTTCAAGACTTGTATAAAACAAGAAGCGAAGCCTATCTTTCTTTAAACACGCAACGAAGAAAAGAAAAATATATGCAGAGAACAACCATAGAGCTCTGCATAATTTTGTGCTGAGCTTGCTACTTATTGCTCATAGAATCAACCTCTAGCCAGTCTTTTCTATTCTGTTTCAATTCTTGGTGAGTTTTTGGAGGGTGGTTCCGTTGTTCTGGAAGAAGGGACTAGAAGAAGTTACTAGTAATACTAGCTAGGATGTCTTCTACAACCAAAGCAGTGTCTCTTGAGGAGACGCCAACATGGGCTGTTGCTGTGGTCTGCTTCGTTTTGGTTGCCATTTCAATCGTTATTGAGCATCTAATTCATGTTGTGGAAAAGGTAATGCCCATGCCTTCTTTGAATGGTTTAGCTAGGTAGATGATATGCACCATGTTAGGAAATTCAGACCTTGGTTAATCTTGAAAGTATGCAAGCATGTTTTGTATATTTTGAAGTGTTTTTTCCCCTCTTTTATTTTCACGGAAAATGATTTAGCAGTTCCGACGATTGAACTAAAGTTCTGCCAGTCCCCATATATAATTGAAGGAGTAGAATTTTTAATGGCTATTTATGTTGCTTAGACCTGATGGTTTTCTGTACTTCTTTTACAGTGGTTGAAGAAAAAACACAAGATAGCTTTAGTTGAAGCGCTTGAAAAAGTTAAAGCAGGTAACCCATTTTTAGTCTGAGAAGCTCTTGCCAGTTTTAAAGTCGATTGGTTTTTTTTTTTTTATTTCAGAAAACATGGTAACTGACCCTTTCTGTTCTGACATGCTTTTTTGTAGAGCTCATGCTTATGGGATTCATATCCTTGTTCCTAACAATATTACAAGGACCAATCTCTGATATCTGCATTCCAAAAAGTGTTGCAGCCACTTGGCATCCTTGCGATGCTAAGCAGGAGGAGAAAGCAAAAGCGGAAAAGTCATCAGATTCTAAAGACAATCGTCGAGGGCTCCTTCAGTTCTTGGATTCTGGAGAAAGTCATAGACGTTTTTTAGCTTCAAAATATGACTCATGTGGCGAGGTAATCATAAGATCAGCATATTCTTTGACTACCAATTCTTAATTGCATAAATTTGCTAGGATTGGTGAAAGTAAGTCCAGAATATATTCTCTCGAGCTCTATTTTTTTAGCAGCTGGTTTTTAACATTGATTCTTGCATTTGTTTCAGGGTACAGTGGCCCTCGTATCATCATATGGAATCCACCAGCTCCATATTTTCATCTTTATGTTAGCAGTTGTACATGTGCTCTACTGCATAATTACCTATTTCCTAGGCAGAACCAAGGTACTGTAATACTAACATTTATTCACTTCCTTCTCATATGCTCAATTGCTTTCCCTTTTCTGACGGATCGATCTCTTCAATGCTTCTTGAAATGCAGATGAGGAAGTGGAAGACATGGGAGAATGAAACAAAGACACTTGAGTACCAATACCATAATGGTAAGTCTTTCGTCAAAGCTTAGCTTAATGATCAATTATCAAATCATAATTTGTCGCCTACAATTTCATTAAAGATGCAAAATGACACTTACAATTGGATGGAAGCAACTTTCAGTGAACTAGTTGGTTAAAAATGTCACAGTCAGTGGCAACCATTTCTATTTTAGGCATCCATACTTAAATGACTTTATGGAATGCAGATCCAGAGAGGTTTAGGTTTGCAAGAGACACATCATTTGGAAGGAGGCATATGCAACTATGGAGCAACTCACCGGTTCTCCTTTGGATTGTAAGTACTGAATGTGGATTTTTCTTAAAGAATTTTCCTTTATGAAATAATAAAGTGGGCTATGAAGATAACATCACCGAAACACTGCATAATCTGTATTGAACTCAAGATACGGTAGATCACGGTTTCACTATAGGAATGAGTGATATGATTAGTATTTTAATTCATTGCAGCCTATACTTTTCAGGACACCGGAGTTCATTTTTTATATGAAACTCATTTTTCGTTTTTTTTTTGGTGCCCCTATATCAGGTGTGTTTCTTCAGACAGTTTCTTGGATCAGTAACTAAGGTTGATTACATGACATTGAGACATGGATTTATCACGGTGAGTTACCAAGCATATATACTTGAAGTCTTAAACTACGCAGTCTTTACTCTGACAAGGCATTCTCGTTATCGGAATTACAATGTTATGGTATTTTCTTTCAGGCACATTTGGCCCCTGGAAGCGAAACAAGATTTGACTTCCAAAAGTACATCAGCAGATCACTTGATGAGGATTTTAAAGTTGTGGTGGGGATCAGGTCTGTTCTTACAAGCATTTGAAGCAGTAAATTACCCGGGTTGATTGTTTATTTTAGAATACTAACCTTACTTTGTGTATGCAGTCCAATTATATGGTTCATGGCAGTGTTGCTCCTGCTGACCGATACACATGGTAAGCACAATATTCTGGCTCTGGTTCCCAGATGATATAAGGTACTAAAAGTTATTTGGTTGAAGGGCTAAGAATTGTTTCGTTACTCATGACAGGATGGAACTCTCATCTTTGGTTACCATTCATTCCTTTAGTTGTGAGTACAAATATCATCCAAAACCTTTGCTTTTACCATCAATAATCGATCGATAAATTTCCTACTCTTGCGAGTTCTGTGATCATCAGGAAGTCATAACATTTAACTGGCAATTTTGCAGGTAATTTTATCGATAGGAACTAAGCTACAAGTGATCATAACTCAAATGGGACTAAGGATTCAAGAGAGAGGAGATGTGGTCAAGGGTGCTCCCGTTGTTCAGCCAGGCGATGACCTATTCTGGTTTGGACGCCCACGATTCCTTCTCTTTCTCATTCACCTAGTTCTTTTTCAGGTACTCAAAACACATCTAGGTATCTAATTTTATCTTGAACATCTTAATGCTTCCTGCTTATGTTTATGCTTATGCTTACTTGTTGTCTTAACCTTCTTCATTGCAGAACGCATTTCAGATTGCTTTCTTCATATGGAGTGTGGTAAGCAATTCTACTGTTTTCTTTTTAACATTTACAGCATGATTTAGGAAACGTTGTACTTCAAAGTATCCTTTAACACCTTTTTTCCTGAAAGAAGAAAAAAAGAAGCATCATCTTGTTTTGTGGACAATTCAAACCAATGCTAAGTACATTGCATTCATTGTCTAAAGTTTACTAAGAACCTAAGAAGTGTGGACTTTTCACTTACATTCTGCCTGACTAATTGCTCCTTCTCTTTCAGTATGAATTTTCAATAAAATCCTGCTACCATGCTCGCACTGAGGCTATTGTCATCAGAATCACATTGGGGTGAGTTTCGTTAGCATATTGAAAGGCATGAAAAAGTACCCCCTAGCTAAAACCTTCTGTATAGTTAGGACTTTTTTTTATCAATATTTTACTGATTTCATAAGGTTCAAGCATAGCTGACAAGATGTAAACTGGGAATTTTCAGGGTCATCATACAGATCGTCTGCAGTTACGTGACTCTGCCTCTCTATGCTCTAGTGACCCAGGTTAGTATTGTCATTAAAATGCCTAGCTCATAGCAGTAAGACATTTTGTTATCTTGTGAATGACATTGTTTCCGGTGATCTCTCAGATGGGTTCTAGCATGAGACCAACAGTGTTTAACGATCGTGTGGCAGCAGCACTCAAAACCTGGCACCATACAGCCAAAAAGCAAAGTAAACATGGCAAGAATTCTGAGTCTCACACACCGATGTCAAGCAGACCACAAACTCCCTCTCATGGTATGTCGCCGGTTCATCTCTTGCGTAACCACCGCAGCAGCACTGCTCCTAATAGCTTCCCGAATTCTCCAAGGCTTTCAAATCACGACAACAATGATCAATGGGATACTGAAGCAAACTCTGTACATGATTATGAACTCAATGAGTCTGTACACCATGGAAGTCCTGATGTTAGGGACCAAGTCACACATATTCAAGATCCAAACTCGATCCAATTGCCTCCAGGGCCTGGCTCCATCCGTACCCAACACGAAATTAACATTGGCAGTGCTCGTGATTTCACATTTAGGAGATGATAGCAGAAGCATACAGGATTTATTCAGCAAACGTTATTTACTTGTCATGTGCTCATTTCTTGTACATGAGAAAAATAGAAACCTACTTGTACAGGATTTATATCACCACATATGGGTGGTGATTTTGCCACGCTTTTCACGCTTCTTGCACTGTTGAGGAGTCCCGTTATAAATGAGCGGGGTGGCAAAATCACCACCGCCACCGCCAGATATTTGTTTAATCAAATCCTTACTGCCTGTTAGTATTGGAAGTTGATGGTTCGCTTTCAATCATAATGAAGCTTAATTTGAACTTTATTTGTTCGTATTATTGGAGATCCATCTTCATGGAATAAAATATTGTCTGCAAATATTGCTTTGACTCTATCCACTTACACCCGGCTTACGATAAGTTTGTTCTTGTGGTTATAAAAAAATGATTTTTAGATTATTTTGATAGGTAGATAATAAAAATAAATTTTAAAATAAAAAAATATTATTTCAATTTATTTTTAAATAAAAAATATTTTTTAAAAAACCTTCGAACCAGATTTAAATCCATCTCCTTAACCTTAACCTTAAAAATGACTCTACTTCCTGGGATTTCTTCAGAGTGGTTGCTTAATGTGGAGATTTTGCATGTGAAATAATGCATTAAAAATAGAAAAATGGAGGGACAAATCAAAAGTTGAGATGAGAGTCTCATGGTGGTTTTTTTGGGTCCATGTAAACTTAACTTACCAAGAATTATAAGCTGGAGGTCCAACATCAAGCATCACAGGTTGTCAACGAGTTATTAAAAACAATGGAGTATAAAATAATTTATACCAATTTCTAGACAAATAAATAAAAAATATATAAAAATCGATACTGATTTTCTTAGGAAAAAAATTATGATCCTATAAGTTTTAAATACTATATTCATACGATGCATTTATAATATTTTTTTTAATCATTTTTCTACCCTTTTCGATTATATTCAAAGTCATTATATAATTATAATAACAGGAGAAACAAATCCTGAAAAATCTTAGAGTGATTTAAGTGTAATTATTAATATTTACGACAAGATTTCTCACCAAAACCCATTTAACATCCGAAGCAAGCCTGCCTAATTGATACTATAAAAACTAATGGGAGTGATTAGGAGCTAATAAGATGCGATTACATGTGTGATCGCCATCTCTTTCAAGTTTCAAGAGGGCACGTCGTGGCAGGCTGTGTGCTCTATATGCAGTCTCACTCTCGTTTTAGAAAAGCAATTAAACACTTTGACCTCCAACAACAATATTGTAAGAATATAAAAAAAAAATAGATTCAAGCAATTAATTCATTTGTTGATTGCATATCTGCCCCTGATTTTGATCACTGCAAGAATCGACTTGGTTGATCTTTTGATTGTAAGAGAATTGTCATGGAGGTTAGGCCAAATCAGACGGTTGATAACTCTCCGCAGCATCGGCGTCATGTGCCAGCGACTCCATCAAAGCAACCTGTTGCTCCTTCTAACACAGTTGACACCGCCTCAGTTTCTCAAAGGTCTCTCTTTCATGAATTTCCTGTTTGATTCCCAGGAAAATTTCTTTTTAAGAAAGAAAAAGAAAAACCCATTTTATAATCTTGATTTTCTTCTTCTGGTTCTCTTTGAATTAATCGAAGGACAGGGACCTTGTATCTGTTAGTATCTTATATGTTGTTTCTTTGGTTTTTGTTTTTTAGGAAGTGAAATGATCTTGGTGGGTTCTGTTTTTTTTTTTTTTTTTTTTTTTTTTTTTTTTTGTAGGTTACAGAAGGAATTAATGTCTCTTATGGTATGCAAATATCCTTTCTTTTCTGTTTCTTTACTGTGAAAAATTATCAACTTTGATTTTAATGTTTTATTGGGTCGCCAGTCTTGGTCTTGTGTATTGAACTAGAACTGTTGCCCTATATGGTGGGCTGCTGCACTGTGTTTTTGGTAATGGAAATGGCTTTATTGAAAAGAAATCCTCTGAAGGATTCAAAGGTTTATAGTATATACACAACAGCGGAAATTACTATTAAGCCTTAGTTTTTACTGTGGCAAGTGATGATGGCCTGTTCTTCTGCAGATGATTGGAGGAGATCTTGGAGTGTCAGCTTTTCCTGAAGGTGAGAGCATTTTTGCATGGATTGGCACAATTATGGGTGGAAAGGGAACTGCCTACGAGGGATTATCATACAAGCTTTCTCTGCGTTTTCCTCTAGACTACCCTTTCAAACCACCTCAAGTCAAATTTGAGACGATGTGCTTCCATCCAAATGTTGATCAATTTGGGAACATATGCCTTGATATTCTTCAGGTTTTAATCAACTTGCTGTGACAATACTTTTTTAAACTTTGTGCATGTAGTTAAAAGGATGCAGGAGACGGCAGATGTTAAAATGATATTAGGTGATAATAATTTATTTGTAGTTCAAACCCAGCTGATATTGCCAAAGTGTAGCCCTTCCAGTTGAAGAGAGTTTTCTTACGTGCCTTGCATTGAAAGTTGCTATTTCTCTCGTGAGACTAACGAGGTCCTCTCTATTTGTCTCCACAGGATAAATGGTCTTCAGCGTATGATTGCAGAACCATTCTCTTATCCATTCAAAGTCTATTGGGAGGTCTGCTCACAATTGTGTATGTGCTTGAACTTTGTCCGTGTTTCTGTTTTTGCCTAACTATGTAGTTCTTTCGTGCAGAACCGAACCCAGACAGTCCTCTGAACAACTATGCTGCCAAACTCTGGAATAACGAGGAAGGTTAGATAGATATCCTATCTTCATATCTAAGATCATTTTCTTTTGTTTAAAGATCAAGATGAACTGCCATGAATGTATAAAGCTTGAGCTTCTGTTTACATGTTCTTGCTGGTCATAATTCTTCTTTATAGGGACACCTACCATATTAAAAATAAAACCATGCTCATTCTTCTTGGACCACCAGACCTAGCTTTACTGGTGTTTATGTATCCATGTAATATCAGGAAACATGCTCTAGGATAACAAAACGTACATATCTTCACTATCTGGTCTGAATGGACACATTTACTCTGTTTTTTGTTCGGAAGAACTTGGTGACATGAAACCATTATGCTCAGCCACATTGCTATAAACTGAAGAGAATTGTTTATGCGGATTTGTCACAGATTACAAAAGCATGGTCCACAGACAGTATTATGCTGGAGAAGCATTTGAGAGTTGAGCTACAGTTCCTATCCCTGATAAAATCCGAAATGTTAACACTTTCACACATTTGCTCTTTGAAGGTTTTGGGGAAGAGTCAGTTTCGATACTTGTATTACCACCCTCTTAATGAACATTCTCGTGTAAAAAACTTCAACTCGTATCATTTTTCAGGAAATTTCAGTCCTTTTCCTACTCTGATTAAGCAGGTGATATTTCTTTCTTGTCATTGGACATCTACAAGTTGTAAAGCAAAATATCAAATTCAATGAAAAGCCATTTTGGGTTCTTCTATAACCGGAGAGACTTATTCTTGTTTTGGCATTTTATCATGCTTTGTCCTGTGGGGCTCAAATCGTCAAACATCACAAGGATTGTTTTGATCATGCGCCAATTTTTTTTCTCGATTGACATTCCATGAGGATCCTGTTACCTATATTTCAAGTTCCTACTCTCACATTGGTCACCAATTTTTTTTATATACATACAGTTACAGTGCATTTTTTCTATGGTATTTACTTTTCAGTGTTATTACTGTATCTAATGAGATTGTTAAAAAGCATACTTACTGGTCATTCATGGTAACAACGACGACTGATATTCGACACCTGCAAAGACAGCGTGTGCAATGCATGACCATGACCGCGGTATAAAACCATGCTCACAAGGGAGCATAGTTCTGCTTTTGCCTGCACAAGCACCATGGAGAAATCAGGCACAACAGCTATTACCATCAGAAAGGACGTAAGATGTGCTTAAAGCGAGATTAAGATAAATATACGAGGCAAGAAAATGGGCTGAGTTTAAATTAAATTTTATAAATGGTCATTGATTTCCATCTCCGAATTATTTACAAGATAGAAATAAGATGTAAAAGTAAATCAATCCTCATTCGAACTATCAGCAACAGCAGGTGCTTTGCAGATGGGGCACATATTCTTCATTGACAACCACTTCTTGATGCAGTCAACATGCCCACAGTTCTTTATTGTGCCCACTTTGTCCACGCTCCTGTATTCTTCCTGACAATTCTGATCACTATCAAGGTACGGAAATGTTAGGCACGCTAAAATGCCACATTGAGTACCAAAAAACGTGTTTCAATTTTGATGTCATTCTGGACCAAATCAGCACTAAACCCGACTTTCAGTCTGAAATTTTGAAAACAATAATTGCAATGCTAAGCTGCAGAAACAAATTAGCTCACACGGGCATCCTGTTAATTCACCCAGAATCCTGCCCTCTGATTTATATTTCCAGATGTATGCCTGTACACGGTTCAAGACCATGAATCATGATACTGTTCTTGTGAAGTACACGGTTCAAGGTTCTTGTGAAGTACACGGTTCAAGACCATGAATCATGATATTGTTCTTGTGAAGTACACGGTTCAAGGTTCTTGTGAAGTACACGGTTCAAGACCATGAATCATGATATTGTTCTTGTGAAGCTTAATCTTGACGATACCTTCACCTATATCTTAAGGTTTACTAAAAATATAATTAATCACCGTTAACACAACTATTACTTACAAGGCAGATAGCACAGGATGTTTCCTCCTGGCCTTTGTCGGAAGAAAGGCTTATTGTCTCCATCAAGCACTTTGAAAACACATCTTCAGGCAATCCTGTGTTGACATTCCCTATCCTTTCTCCTAGAGCAAGTAGTTCCTGCCCGGGTGACAGCAGATCATTTTAAGTAAAGGAAAAACAAGAAAAGCTGCCAGTCAAAAAAAGTCATTTCCTGAAAATACTAACCTCATAACTCATGCTGTCAACATCCAGTCTCATGTCCCTGTATTGATCAAATAAATTTATGGAGCCATATAAATATGGGTGATCTAACAGCATGAGAGCCTGCAAAGATGTAAAATAAATATGTGAGCAAGCAATGAGCTGCAGCAGGACTGTCATATATAAGCCCTAAATGGAAACACCAATCAAGCAGAAGCCAAATTCTGGTTTTGTGGAGATATGTACACATTGCATAGAGGAGAGAGAGCATGGATCATAAAATAGTTCAGACGCATCCCACAGCTTAGCATTTTGCACTAAGTGGCTACCTCTAAGACTTGAACTTGCACTATCGTGGTTACAACACGTAAAATTGCAAGACTTCATTACCACAAAACACAAACACAAAAAAATAAAAAATAAAAAATAAAGCCAGAGGAAAGGAAAGAAAAGTGGAAGAAATTCTAGCCTCGTCCACAGCACAAGTCACAATCGATTACCACGCACCTCAGATCCCATTCTGTCATGTGCATCCACCACATTAGAAAGTGATTGGAATCTCTCAATAGATATCCTTGGACTTCCTTCTCTATGATTGCTGTGCCAACCTCCAGAAGAAAGTGGCCTCGGATATCTGGAATTATGGGTTTCTGAAGAAAATGCTGACCATTTTCAATAGCAGTTGTTTCTTGTCCGAAATGATAGCAGCTTATATCAGCCCGACATGTAGGTATAGCTCGTCGAGGATAACTATTCTGCCCCTCCCTAGAAGCCTGGGCATGAAAGCCGTGAAGATATCGTGGTGGTGCAGCAGGATTTCTGCTTATGATGGATTCATGATTGTACCAGTGAATATCAGTAGGATTAATGCTGATTCATCTCGTGGCTCAAGGAATTATTTGCTGCAATTGTAAATTGTAAATTACATTTATATTAGAATTGCGGGGAAAGCTAAGAGTAGAAAATAGCAAGCAATATATCTTAAACTAGCCTTAAGTATGAAACCTCCCATGTGCAGGAGGAGGAATACCAATATGGTTGCTCATAAGCAGTTATATCAGCATTTAAGTTAGAAGCATCCACCGGCCCAGGATGGTTTCGGAGATGAGATGTTGAAGAAAAAGGATGGGACGAGTAACTTAATAAATGAGTTCTCCTTGGGTTGGGCTCCAAATCAAGTCGAGACCTGCTTCTCACATTCCTTGGAGAATCTTCACACCCAATTGACAGGCTGCTACTCATGTAGGGAGGTAAACCAGAAGAGTCAAAGTTATTTCTATAATCTGAAGTTGGTTTCTCATGGTGAAGTTCAAAAGAATTGGAGGTACTTCCTGCACTGTAGATACCGCTGGTGCCGCCTCTTTCCCGCGATGTAGAAACACCAGTGCCTTTTCTTTTGAATGGCCCTCTTCCCGTGCTCGTTGTTTGATCAAGTAAACCACCCTCAACTACATGGATACCATGCCTGTTGTATTGATTAGAATGAACCTGGGCATAATTGAGCTCTGGAGGAGGATAAAAGTTTCCACCAGCTGAAAAGTGAGGGAACACATCATGTGGGGGGCCAGAAATGGGAGTGTAAACTTGTGGACCTTCTGACCTGAAATATGTTTAAGAATGCTCAAGTGATCCGCTTTCCAGGATCTGTCGAGATGCACAGTTGAGTCCACTTGTTGAAATAGGATTGATCGGATGAGAAAAAAGAACCATTTTCCTGAGAGACTGCCCTTCCTGCAACAATTATTTTAAGAACATAAATAGCTTTCAAGAGAAGGCTAAGTCACGACATAAGCAGTGGGCAGATGAAAGAGCAAAAGCTGTTCCAGGCATGCAGGAAGTCAAATTTCCAAGGTGGAACACAATGGATGGGTACAGCTAATTTCACACCTGATATCAATGAAATTATTCAAATTCCACCAATATCTTCTATGGCAAAAAATATGAAAAGTGTTGTTTCAATTGGGCTAAAAATCAAAACAATCCTATAATCTGCATACTTTCACTTGCAAGCATAGCATGTCGCTAAATTGTAGCTATCATCCCAGTTAATGATCACCAAAGCAATGTATTAATGAAATATTTTCCCTTTATCATAATCATTGATAAATTCAAACCCCTCATCAGTATCCCACTTCAGTGGCTATCTAAACTGAAGCTGGACATCATTTGTGCAAGGTTTTGAAGGAATACTAGCAGACCGGCATTTTTACTGAGTAACACATAATAAAGCAACATACCCATATGGACATAGGATTGTCCAGAAGCTGGGTGGCCATGGCTCCAGTCCTGCTCTATCTCAAAGTATTGAGATGTGTTGAACATTTGTTTATGTCCCATAGCCCCTTACAGCAGAAGATGATTAAAGTTCTGGATTCTGACGAGGGGAAGAACCAACCTGCATAGAAGTCATCTACAATGATCAGAGAAATCACATGTACAAGTATGTGTGCCAATATAAATCAGTTTCTACATGTCATCAAAGCAGGCATCATACTAGGCTTTGCCTTCAAAACTCCGATTAACTGATGAAGATCGAACTTCGAAATGGTTCTATACCTGCTATACCAGAAAGCCCAAACCCTTAAAACCAGAATGCTTGAAAATATGGTTGAAGAAATGAGTACATGACATTTATAATATTCGTTTGATTTTCTTCAGCAAAGTTGTTCATTACTAAGACGGGTAAACAAAAGTCAAAATTACTCATCAGAGAAATAATCACAATCAGTATGATATCAGGCTATCTATTTGATAACCAATTGCCAACCAAATCAAGGGGACAGAAGCTCACTAATGCGTTCATTCTGCCTAGTGATTAACTACAAAAACTGAATCCCTCAAGCAACTCCTAAAATGAAGAGCAAATAGGGTTGAATTATAATGATTAAGCTTAAATCAGAAGTGACTACATTTAAATGATAACAGACATGTAAAACAGGCTGTCTCAAATTTAGAAAATAAACTATGTAAACAGGTTATCTAGTTTTTCAATTTTGAATAAGTTGCAGAGTTTCAATAGGTAAGGTGTCTATGATTTTTACCATGAAGAATCGAGAACTGCAAAAAAATAAACAAAACATTTTTCAAAAAATGAACTACTCCTGGAAGTCCCAAAAGAAAATGCCATGCAACACTGAGAAACATTTGTTCTAAAGGAGATAAGAGAAGAGAGAAAAGCAGAGTCGGGGAAGGTAATCTATGAACAAATAATCAAATCTAGAAAAATGAGAAAAATTGGTAATAATAAACTCGATGATCTGAATTGCTGACAGTAACAGTTCAAACAGGATTTTTTTTATACAGCAGTAATCCTATACAGCTGCAGGAATTCAATGGCAATTACTAAATCCTTATGCACTGAGAAAAAACAAATCATATAACAAATTCAAGAACAATGAACTTCAACTGGTCCCTGCTGCCAAATAAAATAAAATAAAATAAAAAAACAGAGAAAGAGAGAACAACAATATTAGTAACAATAACTACTTCATTCTGTCTAAAGTGCCTCTTAAATAAGCAGGCTTACAAAGGATACAATGTTCATAGGGCAAAAATCCTATGGAAAACACACACAATTCCAAGAAAAAATGACAACAGCATAAATGATTGGAAGGGAAAAGGAAGGTTCTCATGTCTTTTATATGCTAGTACAACTATCACTCAAAGTCCAGCAGTGACACTCCTCTATGTAGATAATGAATTCTACAGGCAATGCTAGCATTTCTTCATCCCTAGTGGCAGATTCACAAATCTGTTGTAGTTAAAAGAACAGATGCATTTACTCCCTTCACAAGACTAAGCAAAAACTCCTTAACAGTACTCAACAACCCCTACTGCTTGCTCCAGGGGCAATGTTAGCATTTCTTCATCCCTAGTGGCAGATTCGCAAATCTGTTGTAGTTAAAGAACAGTTCTCAGAAACTCCTTGACAGTACTCAAAAACCCCTACTGCTTGCTAAAGAAATACTACTGAGTTGCTTGGTATTGGAAAACTATGTGAGAGGCTGCAACAACCTAGATGAGCCAAAATAATATCTTGACCAGCATATTGAAATGTAAAAATGGCATCACATCAGCCATATAAAGGAATAGAACAGCTAAGAAGAGCCCACGAATAACACCCGCTCAGAACTGCGACATGCCCAAAAATGTCACCACAATCAAATAATGCTTGGATTCCTGATACAAAATCATTTTTCCAAACATCTACAAGGAACTAGGGCCACTCATTTCACATTTTTCTCTCACTCCAGCATTTCAATGGAGATTTCTCAAGATCCAGGAAACCTCTAGCACTCACCCAATGCTGACAAGTTACTTGTCTTCTTTAGTGGGTCATGTATGCAACGTGTACGTGCCCCGCGATGCGCTGGAATTTTTTTAAATTTTTTTTTATTTAATTTAATAATAATTAAAATAGATATTTATAAAAAAGAAAATTTTTATTTTTATTTTCTTATTCATATATATATTTTAACACAAATATCTTTTTTTATTAGCGACATTGTTTTTTAATACAAACTAAAAATAATTAAAATAAGTATTTATAAAAACTCTTAATAAGAAAAAAATATCTTTTCAATCAAAATTTTGTTTTTTTATTAATTTAATTTTTATAAAAATATTATTTTTCAAAAATATTTTTTTTAAATAAAAAAATGTCATGATTTGATTAAAGCAAATCTCCATTAAAAAAAAACAGAAAAATCATGACTTTTAATCGATTGCATGAAAATTTTAAAAAAATAATTAATTTGATAAAACTACATAAAAAACAAACAAATGTTTTATTTGCATTGCAATTTTGTTTTTAAAATAATATGCGGAAGCGCAAGCCGGTTCCCTCCTCCATACCATCCTCCAGAAATGACTCATGAATTTATTGTCTCGATTGGACGTTATGCTAACCGGAACTTCGTGGTTTCTCACTACCTCTTGAATCTTCTATTTACTTTTTTTTTTCATGATATTTTTATTTATATGGAATACAACTTTACTAGTGTTTTCTTTATGATAAGAATTTTATTGTTAAGATCCTATAAATTGATTGAAAACCTCAGATTTATACTTAAAAATAAAACCTTCAAACTAACTAAGTACATTCCCTGAGTAAGAACTCTTGTATCATCATTTCTACCCTTACAAAAGTATACTTCATGTGACATCATATGAAAAGAAGAAATATCATTAATCTTGGTTAACGTCATATAAAATTATTTATAAAATAATTATTAATATTACAGTTAAAAATTGAATTTTATTTGAAAATTATGATATAATTTAATAATTTTTAAAATGTTATTTTAATTAAGAAAAAATTATAAAAAAAAAACCCGGAATGGCTATTAAAAAAGGGGCAGGCATGCCCGGGCTGAAAGCAAGGGATATTGAGGAATTAAGAGACGGCAATTGTAAATTCCATTGTTCTGTGAACAAAAATCCTACGAACCCTGGCTGAGCTGAATTAACTGCACGTGCGTAAAGGGATAACGAGTTAAGAGTTGAAAACATTAAAGAGAGGAGAAGAATATCCCTCGAATTTGAAAGAGGATAAGGGTTGAAGCCATAATCAACGGTGTTGTGTCGAACGTGTAGGCTTTTATTTTTCAAGAGGTAAACTTAATTAAAAAAAATATAAAGCAGTAAAAGAAAAGGGAAGCGAAGAAAATCCCAAAAGCAAACTGGGCAGCCTTTTTGGGGTGCTCTTCCCTGCACGACACCATCGTTTTTCTATTCTTCCTGGTTGTTGCAAGCTTCTTTTCTATGGCTGACGTGAACCACCATTCCGAAACAACCTCTCATCTAGCAATTTCTTTATTCTTCTTGGTTCTAGCCTTGGACAAGGACTCCAGGTCTAGGGCCAAACTTTTATTGCGAAGCACAATTCATCATTTTTAGGGTTTTTTCAAAGCATACAAAACATGGCAGGCAATATACCAATTGTGATCCTTTAATGTACAGCATTAGACTTCCAAAACTTGTCACCAAAAATGGGTCCCAGCAGGAAACAAAGGCCCATCCACCCAAAAAAATCTTGATGGCTACAAACTCTTGGCAAGCAGCCTCCCTCGTAGGAGATCTAAATTTTTCATCTATTCATGCAAAACCATCCAAGGGGTAGTTCTTCAGAATCTCTGCTCTATATGTGTCTAGGCAAAAACTGTCATTGTCCAAGAAAATACAGGACATAGGAAAGATTTTACAATAGAGATGAGAATCGACAGAAATATGCACGAAAAAATCTGTAATATGGAAACCAACCAAAAAGACTTCTTTCCGAGCACTGCACCAACTCTGAAGTGGTCATAAATGATACAACTCTGAATTTTCTGTCAATGTTTGAAAGTAGAGGCAACCGATCAAACATTCTCCGAGGCATCCCTTTTCAACTCTTCTGCACTCGGAGCAGTGGCCAACCTTTCTTCCAATGCTCTAGCTCCCCTTTCTCTGCAAGGGGAAGGAGTAGTCAGAAACTGGAACTTTTTTCCACCCATTAAAACTTAGTTTGCAATGACTGTATTCTTAATATTACAAGTCATCGGAAGGGATTGGTGATTTTGAATCACTGTTTTAACTGTTCCTTTGGTTTTTTTTTTTTCCTTCAAAAAATTGCCGAGCATTTTTTGTTACTGCTGTTACTTGATACTCTATACACAAGTCTATGATTCATAAAAGCTCATATTGAAGATGTTCGATTAAATTGGGTTAATTTAACAATCTCCTAGTAGTTGAAAAGAACATGTATCCTTATCCAAAGTTTGAAACTGAATGGATAAACTTACCTCCTCCTAGTTGCCTCAATGGGATCAGAACCAGGCAATGAAGCATCTCCCAAGGTATCACCATGGGCTTCTGTAGAAGTTTCAAATCTTCCACAAAGCATCCGATGGAATATTGATGCAATAGGATCAATGATTGGCCTGGAAGCAGATAGAGAGAGGGAGATGGAAGAACGTAAACAAACTCATACATTCCATGGACTAAAAAACCAGTGTCTTGCAAGAAAAGGAGAAAATACCTGAGGGATTCAGGGAAGAAGGATGAGAATGCAAAATCATCACTTGGATCACCCCTTAGTTTTGTTTCTGGTTTCCTCTGAAAGTATCTCAAGTAAATCCAGCTCATATATGTGCCAAATATTAAGGTTGGAAGATATGCTGCAGACTCTGCGGTAAAGAAGCTTATAGCAATAGCTATCAAGAGCATAAGAGATGGAAACCACTGCATGACATTTGAAACAGCACCAATGAGAATGTAATGAGGCATCTTTTCAACTTGCAAAACAAATCATCAGGTGATACTTCAAGGCAAGAGGTGAGTCCATACCTTAGCCTTTATTCTCAATAGAGACAGCTCTTGGTCTGGTATAATTTGCTTAATGCCAACCAAGAAACCAGCTAGGATCCCCTGGAAGCCAGAAATAGGCATATAACTACCACAAAGAACAAAGATAATCAGTATAATGGCAATAGTATAAGTAGCAGAAGCAAAACAAATACAACACGCTTTGGAAGCACATACTTACAGGTAATTTTCCTGCCTTGTTATGTAGTACAAGCTAATAGCAGTAATGAAAACGCAGATGGAAATGAGAAAGTTGACTATGAATATGAACTTCAAGAACTCTTTAGAACCCCATACTGGCTCAAGAAGCTTTCCCATGATGAGGAGGCATAAAGTGCTTGCAACAACCTACAGAACCATTTCGTTATTTGTGCAACTTTATGAAGGAAAATAAAAGCCATAGGACATTTATACAAACCAAAACAAACATTAACACTATCAACAGATGAACTGCATACCCCATATATCGATTGTTCAATGTAACCAGCTGTTATGAGGTTCCATACAAAAGGAATCGTCCTGCAAACCAAAAAATCATGTAAGGAGTAAATTTCTTATCATTGAAATGAAGCTTATACATATAAAGCATTGTGCATGAATGATATCAATCTCCACAACCTAACAAAGAGGGCAATCAAGTATAGTAAGTTCATAGCTGTCTCCGTCTTTGATCCCCTGTACTGGCAATTATTTTTTTCTGACCGTATGTCATTAATATCCACTAATTTCAAGAGAAAATCGCATCCAATCAACTGTTCATTGTACCATGACAGGGCCATACCAACAGCAAGGATATGATTACCAATAATTCAAGCAATTACACTAAAATAAGCAAGTCGAGGCAAGTTTCAATATCTTGTGTTCTAAAACGTGAGATCAAGGAAAAATACAAGTATGACATGCCCATTTTAAAGGCAGAGTAGTCCAAAGTGATTTAAAGACTCTGTTGTCCAAAGCGATTAACATTCCATGATTAGTATCCGGAAGAGTAGAAACTTCTAATCTATCTCCAGATGTTACTTTGATTTGCAGCATTGGACCAACACATTGTTTTTATGATCTTTAAAAAGTGATTTAAAAAAAAAACAGCACCAAAACCGCGATTCCAGCCAAATCCTAAACTATTGTATTTAACCAGAACAATAATTCCCACGCAAAGATCCAGCAGCTCGCCAGACAATGCACCCCCACTTTTTCAAGCTCCTTCAACCAGGACAATAACAACAAGAAAAAAATGGCAGCAAATCAACATTGAAATTATCAAAACATATCTACAAGTTCATGGGTATATAGAAAGATTCAATTACTAAATTTCTTTTTTAATTCCTCTGAGTCCACGCTGCATATCTTGAGTAGTTAGCTCTCAGCTCCTAACATTCTGCCTCACGTTACCATTTCCGGATCCTTTACCGTCGCTAATCAATAACACATTACTAAAATACACACTGCGGAGATACCAATTTTTCAATTTATAAGGATAAAAATGAATGAAGCAAGCAAGGAATTCACGAATTGAAAAGTTAGAAGATACCTGGCAGGAATAAGAGCAAGATAGTTAACAGCAGGGGGTAAAATCTGAACTAAGATGTGACCGGTGACGAGAACAACCGCGAGACCTTTGCATAGCTTCGTGAATCCTGTAAACAAGCTCGCGCCCTGTCATTTGAAAACAATTAGGTTAATCGGGTCAAGATCCGGCAAGGAACAGCGAGAATTCAAGAAGAGATAGAGTGATTACTCCGAGAATGGGTGGAGAGCTCATAATGGAAAGATTTAGGGTTTTGATCGGAACAGTTTGATTTGGTTGAAAAATGCAACGGGTGATCTAGTAATCGCTTCCGTGAGTTTACTTACTGATAAAGATTAAGAGAGTTTCAACTCGAGTTGGCCCGGGTTTCTTAGATCAGAAAATGGTCTTGTATTTGTTCTTAAAACGACCTGCCGTTTAACCTTCTTTTTTTTTTGGGATTGGAGTGTTTTTTTAAATAATTTTTGTTGAAAAACAAAATATGAATAAGAAAACTACGAATAATTTAAAATACGGGTTCGAATTCACGGACAAATAAACTGTAGTGAAAAGGTACATCAATATAAAACTCACAGGCAACGAAAAATTGTGAACATAAAAACATTTAAAATCTAAAGTAAAATGCATTTAACAACCACAAAATTAAATAATAATAATAATAATAATAACTAAGTCCCTATTTGATAAAAAAAAAAAAAAAACATGTAGTAGGAAAATTGATGACAGTAAGTCAAACCGAAGAGATTGAGGTAAGAGGAGTTGAGTTCCAGTGAAGAAAAAGGATATTCAACTACAGTTGCCATGTATGTATGTATGTATGTATGTATACAAACAAAATTAGCTTACAGCAAGCTGTATATTATTATTTGAAATACAACTTCAAAACTAAAATCTAAATAAATAAAAAGAGAGCACTACAATGCAGCACGTAATAAACAATAAACGACTCTAATTAGCACTGATGCTGCTGACACTGGATATCATAAACTGTTTAATGTATAGAAAAGGACATGACATGGACGATCGAATGAAAACATTTCAAGTTTTTTCACTTGAATTATCCAAGATCAAACAACAACCTTAGAACGGTTTCATAAGTGTCATCTAGCTATGGCTTTTACGATCCTAAATTGTTATCCTAGAAACACTCATTCAGATAGAGTCTCGGCAGATGGGTCATTAATGAAGATACAAACCAGACCTTTCTCAGCTGATGTGAAAAGGAAAAAAAATTCAGCTCTGAGTGGGAAACAGTGCTGGGCTTTTCTGGATTCATACTTTTGTAGATTTGGTCTCTCGAGTCTCGAGCATCTTGAGCAACAAAATCTACCCAGGAACAGTTTCAATTTCTTGAAGCTCCTTACCCATCATTAAAAACAAGGAACTGCAAAAGTCTCTTCTTCCATTTTTGAAAGTGATATAGAACAATTATTCATTACTTATCACATATATTTGTATTCATGTACAACAATGCTAATGCAGGTCGAATAAATGCACTACCTGAAAGGTGCTTCACTGCACTCATTTGAGTCTTAAGATCACAAAGAACCCGGCCCATGGTAATTGCCACCAAGCATAAATACTTCTTCTCATCACCTGTTCAAGATATCACATCATCATTTAAGTCTTAACACAGGAGCGAGGTGAGGGGTTGTTCAAGACTACGAATATAGAGAGGAAAAGAAATGCATTGACCTGACAACAGTAAGCAGTGATTCCATCCAAGGGCAGCCTTCGTGCACCCCATTGATGAAGGTGAAAACTGAGGAAAGTTAGCATCAGAAGCGCCAGCAAAACCCCTTCCCCAAGTGTATAAATGACCGTTACCTGATGTGAGCAGGCAACATCAATAACAACAAAAGATGGCTTGAGACTGGATCATAATATGATTTGCCAACAAAAGATTCAACTTGCAACGCAAAAATACTTTGGCATGTATTAGAAGATTTCATGTTAAGTTGTTCATCCCATTTCCCATCCAAAAGTTTTTGAATGGTTTGATGTTCTATAGGAATGTGAACCTAGGGTCCAAGATATTTATGTGCTAGAAATTTCCAGTCCAAAATATCTTTGTTTATTGTGTTCTGGAACAAAAATCAAAAGCTAGCATAATTTCATATCCACAAGCACATACCCGCTAATATGACGAGTGTTTCATGTTTAACGGACCTTTGCCAACCCGTGCTGTGAGGCATATAGACGATTAACTTTTTCTCCTCCATTTTTACTCCCTAAAACGCACCTTCGATTCTTGTAGCTGGCACTCAATCTCAACCACATGCCACTGGATGTCACACGAACCCCTGCAACCAGATTAACATATCCAACGTGGCCCAATAGCAAGTCCCAAGCAGGTCTCCTTAGCCAATTACAGTCCACATAGATTTTGCCTATATCCCCCCTTTGCCTAATAACTTGTAATGTCCTCGCTTTCTTCATCATCCTTTCTCACAAACTCAACTTCACTTCGCCACAGATTCTAACAGAATATATGGCCGCCACCAATACATTGATGAGCTGTGGCATTGCCACTGCTTTCCCTTCACTCCTATCATCTTCAAAGTCCAAATTTGCCTCTTCAATTCCACTTCCTAGTGTCAATGGCACCTCTCGTGTCACCATGTCAGCTGACTGGCTGCCTGGCCAGCCTCGTCCACCTTACCTTGATGGCTCAGCCCCAGGGTAAACAGTACCACTAATAATTTAATGGACTGTAAATTAAATTTCAAACTTCGGATTTCTTCTTCATCTTCTTTTCATGTACATAATGTTACACAGCACATGCTGTTTTTGTGAAATTTTGTTGATGAGTTAGTTGGGATGGTGTGTTGCAGTGACTTTGGGTTCGACCCACTTAGACTGGGTGAGGTCCCTGAGAATCTCGAGAGATACAAGGAGTCTGAGCTCATTCACTGCAGATGGGCTATGCTTGCTGTTGTAAGTCTTTTATTAATCTCAGTTGTTTCTTATTTTTCATATGCCATGTTATCATATCCTGGGTGCTGGAAAGTTTTAGCTGCTAAAGTTGCATAATATGGTACGATACAGTCTAGAATTGAATCTCCCAATGCAAAAGAATAAGAAACTACGTCACAAAATGGATCCTTGATTTCAGCTGTGCTAGGTAACAAAGTAATAGCGTCTGAATGTGATTATAGTAACGGTAATAGTTTAAAATATTTTTTATTAAGAAATATATTAAAATAATATTTATTTATTTTTAAAAAATTATTTTTGATAAAACATCAACGATAAAAATTTATTTTTATTTTTGATAAAAATAAATTTTAAGTAAAAAAAATAATTTTTTTTAATTTAAAAAAACATGATGATTAAAACCGTATTTTCAAATACTCCTTTAAATTGCCACAAAAATCCCTTTAGCTGAGGAGGGTATAATTTTACTTTTACTAATTTGATTCTAATTCATTTTGCAGCCTGGAATCCTAATACCAGAGGCCTTAGGTCTGGGCAACTGGGTGAAAGCTCAAGAGTGGGCTGCAGCCCCAGGTGGCCAAGCTACTTATTTGGGCCAACCAGTTCCATGGGGGACCCTCCCTACCGTCTTGGCCATTGAATTCGTTGCCATCGCCTTTGTGGAGCACCAACGTAGCATGGAGAAAGACCCAGAGAAGAAGAAGTACCCTGGCGGTGCTTTTGATCCTCTGGGCTTCTCCAAGGACCCTAAGAAGTTCGAGGAATACAAAGTCAAAGAAATTAAAAATGGTAATCTAACAATTTTGGTGTATGGTTCCAATTCTTGTTGCTAAGTTACGTGAGTTCTTGAATTATTACTAATCCAATACGCATCTGATCATGTCGTAGGCCGTCTAGCACTGTTGGCATTTGTTGGGTTCTGTGTGCAGCAGTCAGCTTACCCTGGCACTGGACCATTGGAGAACTTGGCAACTCACTTGGCTGACCCATGGCACAACAACATTGGGGACATTATCGTCCCTAGAACGCTTTCGCCTTGAAAAATCAAATATTGCTTCGAGTATCTACTGTAAATTCCATGTAACCATGATGAAATGATGTGAGATTTATTGATCTATAGGCCATGCCTCTATGATCAACAGTGGGATTTGTTTTAGTTGTTGTTCAGAATTCTGTAAATCCTCATCACCGGACAGAACCCCTGATGTGTTGTCGGCCGAGTGATAAATAGGTTTGCTATCAATATTGTTACTATCGCGAGATAGAATAAAAGAAAAGATGAAAAATAATTTTTTTAATAAATGCATTTGATGATGGTCTAGACCTCCAATACCCACGTTTAGATATATCTTCCCATGTCGCTATTTTAACATTAATAAGAAATAATTCGATTTCAGGTGATATAATTTTTCTACTCTTTAGATATATCTTCCCACGTTTAGATATATCTTCCCATGTCGCTAAAGGAGTTTTTACCCCGCAACAAGGAGTGTGTTTTGAAAATTTTACATCCAATAACATTCTTGTCAAATTTATTTTCTAATATCTGAGAAATTTTATAGTGATCTAAAAATAAATAGTTGTGTTCTATTAATTACCTTTTCAGTTTATTAAAAAAATAAATATTAAATATTAAAGTTACTAGCAAAATATTATATTCTCTTTTTTCTGTTGGGATGTTGTCATTAATGGGCAACAACATCTGCAGCTCTACTCTAAAAGAGGGTTGTTATTGTCAAAGGTTACAATGGTGAGTTGTTGGTGACAGCTGGATATTGTTAAAAGAAGCTGCATCAACTATTGACAAAGAATGATCACCATTGTTGACAAAGGAGCGAGAGGAGCTGCCATCGAAACTTATAAACAGAGGCATGACTTGGAGAGCAAAATGAGAGAGAGAGTTAGAGAGTGTGAGAGAAACACGTGAGAGAGAAAGAGGAGTGGCTGCCAAGAGCAGCAGCTTTGCTGCCTTGTGCAACAATGTGTGTGAGAGCAATGAGAGTAGAGTAGAGTAATCGTGATCCTCTTCTTTCATGTATCTATGTTGTTTTATTTCTCTATCTCTAATAATATTGACTTTTTTCATAGATATAGACGGTTTGCCGAACCACGTTAAATATTATATTGGTGTGCTTAACCTTCAATGTACAACAATCAGAACATCATCGGTCAGAATTCCCAACATTTTCTTTATGTTTTTTATTTTTTTAAGATAAGCTAAGGAATAACTAAAAGAAATCTGTCATCATCAAAAAATTCCTCATGTTAAGCTTGCAAACTTTAAGGCTTTGCCCAAATAAAACTAGCAACATAAAAGCCTAGGGCCCAGAGAAACTGTCCCATTGAACTTACCTGGCAAGGAACCCACACGCGAAACACCTTACACAGTACATGACAGACGATGCTGAAGCCAAGTATTTGATTAAATTACTGAAATGCCAAAAGCCAAGAAGCTTCGTTGGGATTTCTTGGCTTCTGAACTTGATTTTTTCATAAATACTCTAAGAATTTGGTATTTATTGATAATTGATGGCGTGCGATTATATCTGGTTCAGTTAATATATTGAATCATGACTTAATTTTAAAGAATTTCATGATTTTTTAGAATTTAAATCAACAAGAATAATGCCCTGCCCAAGAATAATGCGATAAATAGGCCCATTTGGAAGAGTTTGGTAACTATGCGTGCAAGGCTTTTTTTTGTAAAAATCTGCACAGATATTAGATATTTGGGCCGAACATAAAAGCTAGAGCCCAAGCAGAGATGTCCAAACAAGGGCTTCTCCCTAAATGGTTTAATGATAACAACCCATGCTAATTACATAAGTTTGGTCTCACAAATAGAATAGTTCTAAACATGGGTTGTTATCAGACTGCAGTCTCTGAACATAACATTTTTGCCTCCTGCTGCTGCTGCGCTCATCCTAACCCTTCCCAGGGTATAGAACCACGACCACATGAACGGGTAAATTGTGTAATTAGCATAGAAAAAAGAAAACAAATAGCGAATTAACAGAAGATGAAAATTTCTTTGTGAAATATTGCAGTTTTTATATGTTATTATTGTTAAGGAACCATCTCAATCCAATAGTTTAAGCTATTAGGTGAGGTTCTAATATATGATTTATATTATTTTCTAATACACTCTCTCAAGTGAAAGCTCTTTCGACTTGAAACTTGCACAGACCTACATTATCTTGTGCTTATTTTTTATCGAATAAATAGGGATGGTGAGATTCGAACTCGTGACCGCTTGGTCATCAAGACTCTGATACCATGTCAAAGAACCATCTCAACCCAATAACTTAAGCTATTAGGTGAGGTTCTAATATATGATTTATATTATTTTCTAATAATTATTATAAATCGCAACATTAATTATAATTTTATCACGATGATATTATACTCTTTATTTATGAAATGTCGTGTTTTTCAAACGTAACATCTACTTCATTATTTTTCAGAAGCGCAACAATAATAAAATGTGTTATTTAGTTGTTATTTTTTTCGAATGATTCTATTCTATTAAATTTTTATATTTATTGTGCTAATTTTATATATATAAAAAAAAAACCTCAAGAATGGCCAGGGAGCTGTAGTTGAATAATATTTTCTGACCCAACATTGTAATTTCTTAGTGTGTGATTTTGAGATTGCTGTTTGTATTTTAAAAACTTAATTTTTTAAACATAAAATCTTTTATCCATGCGTCGAGGACATTTTCTCTACTGCCCACCCAAAAAAAAAATCAAAATTTTTGAATTTGAATAGGCACTGCTTAGATGGTCCATTGGCTCTTGAATTCTTCTTCGAGCTTTCATGTTCACGCAGTCGTGGTTAGGCTAGATTTCTATCCCTCTGTGTCTCTTTCTGGTGGAAAGATGTTTTCTCGTCTTGCAAGAGACTAAAATGTTTCATTGAAATGAACCATCTTCCAGATCCCAATCGTTTTCCTCATGGGGCTACTGATCAATTGACATCTCCTTTTCACCCTTAACCTGTAGCTCGGGGCTAATTTGCCCAATATCATAATATTGAATGCTATCTTGAAATTCAAATTCTGAAATTCACCACAGTATAATTACGAGGGAGTAAAAACACTCAGTCATCAAAGTTCAAATCGTAAGAAGTCGAGATAAGGAGATTGGATTATCATATTCGGTGGTATTAACTAATCTAAAGTTTAATGTTAAATTTATGAATTCTTTTTTTTTTTTTGATGGTTTTTTCTTTCATATAGGATAGATTATTGAATTCATAATCAATGATATATAATATCGACAAGATGAATTTTCATGTTCCATGGAAAATCTGAAGTTAACTAGTAAATTATTGAGTTCAAAATTAATGTAAGATTATGAATCGAACTCTCATATTTCGATCCAAGCAAAATTCACTAGTTTATACGTGGCCGGGTGGCAGATAAAGAAATTCATCATCTAAACGATTTGCCATATCACATTAACATCTGGGATTTTCACAGTATAATCCCAAATACAGAGCAAAGACAACAGATTTATTTTGCCACGAGATGCGCAAAATGTCGGCCTAGTGACAACAATTTCGTTGTGTAGTGATGATGATGATGCCCCCTTGAACGAGTGACATGTAAGTTTCAAGTGAATTTCATGTACATGTACATGACGTTCCTATGAACTGGGTATATGCTACAGCTTCCTCATTATCATCGATCTGACCCCACCTTCAAGTCTTTCTTTCTTTTCTTTTTTTGGTGTGAATAGTACCTCGTTATAGTAAATTTGGTAGCCCCTTTTTCTTTGAAACCCTAGTAACCACAGA
>Ga0307517_10002402_pt1 | contig 30048 bp, 38 predicted proteins | sample 23_EM_MG_FD_194515 | JGI IMG/M metagenome (GOLD analysis project Ga0307517, IMG submission 194515) | Populus trichocarpa ectomycorrhiza microbial communities from riparian zone in the Pacific Northwest, United States - 23_EM | ecosystem: Host-associated > Plants > Roots > Unclassified | place... | reverse complement strand
ACAACGGTCTTGATTTCAGGGACCAACTTCGGATCAAGGATAGCGTACGAAACTCCGCTGAACGTAGTCCCGATGTCGAATGAGATGACCAGTTTTCTGGAAGGTCCTGTGTAAGGCGAACGCTGGGTGGCCATGACTGCGAGGTAGAGGGAGTTGGGAGAAAAACGCTGTGAAGAGAAACCGAGATTTTATAAGGCGAAACGCGGTGCGCCACACTTTTAACGGGGTCAGCCACACTTTTTGTTGGCGCAGGGGGGGCAGGCAAACGTATTTCATTTGACACACGTGGACGTGACTGATACACCTCACGCAAGGACCTCGCCTTCTATTCCCACCACCTCTGCCCTACGGAAAGGCGTTCTGTTTCGAAGAAATTCGGAGGCGAATTCTCCTTCCGTGTTCCAGACGAAAGGCGCCAGACGAGTGTGTCAAACTCCGAAACTGTCAAAGACCATCCCCACTATCAAGGCACTAGATATTGGAGCTCGAGTTCGCTCAAGAGAGGAAAAAATGCGCTAGGCTCGAGCGGGAACTCCAGAGGGCCAAGGCCGAAGTGGAACCGCTCACCCGGGCGAAGAGGAAGTTGGAGAACGCGGCTCGGCGGGTCAAGGAGAGATGAGAGAAGGGAGCAGTATGATCCAAGACTCGAGTGAGATGCAGAAGAAGGTTGGCCAATTCGACGGGGGACGCGTTCCAGTGCCAGCTCAACGACATTTTGCAGAACTCTCCCCGAAGCTAGCCGAGCCACGAACCACAGCTGCGTGCGCTCAAGCGCTCAAGGATTGCCCACACGGTTAGACGGAAGGAATAGGTCCCTCAGTGAGATGGCGGGGGGACCGAACCTTGCGCAGGCATTGCAATCCTCGCCGGGGTCTACCATGTTTTCAGAGGCGGGCCCAGCGACGACTCCGCGAACTCGATCACAGGGCGGCCCGGCGGAAGGATCGTCGCCTTTACGGCCATTCCCAAGAATCACAATTTTCACGATACATTCCTTCCGCTTTATTCGTACTCAGATACGATTATATGGACATTATTGTCAACAGAAATAGACAGGGCATTAAGGGAATACGAGTAAACGAAGTGACCCCCGGTCTCCTAAGTCTTTTTCTCATCGTCGTAGAGGATAGCAACGTCACTACTGTAAGGAAGTCAGCATGCAGGCGCACCACAATCAAAAAGACCTGCCGTTTCTCTACGCCCTGCGGAAAGGTTCATTAGAAGGATGTCAACCAGCAGGCCGAAGCTTGAAAAGACGTACGTCCTCCGTCCAAGCAATCTGTGCCTTGAACTCAGTTTGACCGTAGATGTAAATGACTTCGAGTTCTTGTATGAAGATCGGAAAACCGAGGAGGGACATCACAGGGATACACGGTGCTTTTGAGACGTCCACAGAAATACGGGATATCGTTTTGAACTTTGCTGTTATCGCTACTCAGATGCGATTCCCCCGCAAGGACTGCAGGTTGATTCACCGACCTTCTTCTTCATCCATCCACTGGGGACTCTTCTGTTTCCCCGTATAGCGGATAATGGGGAATTCGATCACCTTGGGGCCAGCACCTGGGGGGAGTCGACTAATACCGGCGATCTTCTTACGGAACTCTTGCGTGCCCGAAACCCGCGTGCCCTGAAAACCGATTACATCCAAGCGCGCAACTTTAAAGCAAAAACGGTCACCTTGAACAGGGTGGGACTAAAAATGTCAAGGTTGATTACTCCAGTTATCGCCAGGTATTTTTTTTCTGAACGTTTGACGTGTTTTGGGTTCGAAGGGTCATATTTGACGGACCCTGGTGTCCCATATGTGTACCTGACGATCCGGCCGATGACAGGGTGGTTAAGGTGGTATGAGATTGCGCCAACCGTTACCGCCTTATTCCTGGAGCAGGCGTGAAACGATCGAACAGGACGCTTAGGAGATGAACATACGTTGCATCGGGGCGTGACAGTTTTAATCCTTGGGCAGCGATCCCACGTTCGACTTCCTGGAATAGCCATGGGCTTGCACCAAAACCTCCAGCAAGGAACACGAACTAAGAGGCGGTCAAACCGTTGCCACCTCAAATGAGAGAACCAACTTCTTACGGTTTTTGTAGGGTCGGCCCCCGCTGTGATTTTTTTAATGCATTCCACAATGACATTGACGGAAGGTTCAAAGAATTTTCCCGTCTGGTCCCTGGGGGGGAGGGGGCAATCACATCGGATTTAGGGTGCATGGAAAGACACGGCTCACCCTTGTATGCTGAGCTTCCCACCCTTCACGTCGTAACGTGTGTCCTCGTCCCGCGGTGAGCCAAATTTCACGAATTGCGCTTTGTCGTTGTTTGAGAATATCGTCTTCAATCCGGCGTCAAAGCTCTCTGTGAAAGCCGCGAGGTCTTGGTCACTGTCAAACTTGGAGTTCTTCAACCTTGCTGGAGAAGAAAAAAAAATAAGACGAGGAAACAAATGGAGGGAAGGATTCCAAGCTTGCCTTCTGCGTACGCTCGGGCCCTAACGGTCACAATTTCTCCGCCCTGATAGAAACCTGACTTCCTTGTCAGTCCAATTGGCCGTGCTACAAACTAGACCATTACATTCCGGTTTGTGGGACTCTTCCACCTTCAATGGGGACGTGGAGTTCACTGTGTAAGAACTGACGTCGATAGTCCCGCCGCCGGCATCAATGACCACAACTCTGTGCCCAGGCTTCGAATAAGCGGTTAGAACGCATCCTCGGAGTTGGGTGGGAAAACACTACTTCGAGTAATTCGCCGGTTTTTGTGTTGGTCACACAAAAATTGAAGGTTGCCTCACCCTCAGTGACGAAGGAGACGCGGGACAGAGCTTCCTCTTCCGTTAGGATCGAGGCCTTGACAACCGATTTTCGCAAAAAGTCCTGCTCGCGACCCTCCCACCCATTGGGATGTGAGAGTATGAGATCGATGTTATGCTCGAGGCTTTCCCATATCATCCCCCCCATACCTTCGGATTCCTGGATATAAGCCTTTGCGGAATCGAACAGGTAGCGTAGAAAGTCTGCGAAAAGGTCTTGTATAGATTTGCCCTTTGGCAACTCTGTGGTCATGTATTTCTTCGCGGTTGCGGGCAACTCCCCACTAAAGACCTTCAATTTCCACCTGAGATCGCATCAATCCCTGAATCTTGATACGGAGGAGAGTCTCACCATCGAACATGGTGGAGGTCTTCAGCTTCGTCGTCGTCCACGGTACCCTTGACGCCACGGAAGTTTCCATCATGGTCGTAGAAGAGGACGGATGGTATTTTGAAATTGCCCATCATACGATTGTTCAAGAATCTAAGTCGTAAGGTTAACCGTTGAGAAGAACAGCGAGACAAGTGGGTCAATGACTACCTGACGACGGTCTTGATGTCGGGGGCCGACTCCTGGGCCTGATCGAGGATAGCGTACGAAACTCCGCTGTAGGTCGTCCCGATGTCGAACCCGAGGACGAGTTTTCGAGAACGCCCTGTGTGGGGTGAACGCCGGGTAGCCATTACTGTGAGGTAGAAGGGGCTAGAAAAAAGACACCGCGAAGAGAAATCGCGATTTTATAAGGCGAAACGCGGTGCGCCACACTTTTAACAGGGTCAGCCACACTTTTTGTTGGCGCAGGGGGGGGGTAGGTAAACGAATTTCATTTGACACACGTGGAGGTGACTGATACACCTCGCGCGAGGACCTCGTCTTCCAATTCCACCACCTCTGCCCCACAGAAAGACGTTCTGATGTTTCGAAGAAATTCGGAGGCGAATTCTCCTTCCGTGTCCCAGACGAAAGGCGCCAGACGAGTATGTCCAACTCCGAAACTGTCAAAGACCATCTCCACTATCAAGGCACTAGATCTTGGAGCTCGAGTTCGCTCAAGAGAGGACAAAATGCGCTAGGCTCGAGCGGGAACTCCAGAGGGCCAAGGCCGAAGTGGAACCGCTCACCCCGGCGAAGAGGAAGTTGGAGAACGAGACTCGGCGGGTCAAGGAGAGGTGAGAGAAGGGAGCGGTAGAACGTAAGACTGAGTGAGATGCAGAAGAAGGTTGACCAATTCGGCGGGGAACGCGTTCCAGTGCCAGTTCAACGACACTTTACAGGCTCTCCACGAAGCTCGCCGAGCCACGAACCACAGTTGCGCGCGCTTAAGGATTGCCCACACGGTTAGACGGAAAGAATAGGTCCCTAAGGCAGATAGCGGGGAGACCGAACGCTGCACAGGCGTTGCAATCCTCGCCGGGGTCGACCCTGTTTCAGAGGCGGGCCCAGCGACGACTCCGCTGACTCGATCACAGGGCGGCTCAGCGGAGGGATCGTCGCCCTTCACGGCGATTCCCAGGGACCACGATCTTCACAATACACTCCCCCCGCCTCACTCATACTCGAATACTACACGGTCGTGATTGTCAACCGAAATAGACAGTGCATTACAGGGAATATGAGTAAAGAAGTGACCCTCGGTCTCCTAAGCTTTTGCCTCATCATCATAGAGGATAGCAACGTCGCTACTGTAAGGAAGTCAGCATGCATAATGCACCACGAAGAAAGTCATACCGCTTCTCTGTATGCCCTAGGAAATTCTGTTCGAGAGATGTCAGCCAGTAGGCCGAAGATAGGTTCGTGAGAGACGTACCCCCTCCGTCCAAGCCAGCTGGGCCTTGAACTCAGTTTCACCATAGATGTAGATGACCTCAAAGGTGTATACGAAGATATTGAAACCAAGAGGGGACCATCTGGTAACATATGGGGCCTTTGAAATATCGGCAGAAACATGGGATACCGTTTCAAACTTATCTGTGGTTTCTCAGATGCGATTATCCCACAAGGGCCACGAGTCGGTTTACTTACTTTGTTCCTTTTTATCCATCCACTGTGGCCACTCAGATGTGCCCGTATAACGTATTATGGGGAACTTCATGACCTGGCCAGTGGCCAGAGGAACATGGCTAACGTGGACGAGCTTGTCACGAAACTCCTGTGTACCCAGTACCCGTGTACCCTAGAAATTGGCTCGGTTCCGAGCGCGCAATCTGAAAACAAAAACACCCACTTTGAACAGGATAGGCCTGAAGACTTTAAGCAATATTGCTCCGGTTATTGACAGGAACGCCCGCTGTGATCGATTGCGATGTTCTTGTTGCGAAGGGTCATAGTTAACGCCAGATGGTATCCCATAGGTATACCTCAAGATCCGGCCGACGACAAAATGGTCAATGTAATACGAGATTGCACCGACGGCCACCGCCTTGTTCCTAATGAACGCGTAAATCAATCGAATGCCTGGAAGGAGATAAACATACGTTTGAGTACCGGTGGGACGTGATAGTTTGAATCCCCGTCTAGCTATCTCACGTTCAAGTTCCTGGAATAGCCAGGGACTCGCACCAAAGCCTCCGGCGAGGAACACAAACTAAGAGGGGATCAAGCCGTTGCCACCTCAAACGAAAGAACCAACTCCTTACGGTTTTCGTAGGGTCGGTCCCCACTGCCACGTCTTTGATGCATTTCACAGCAGCGTTGACGGAAGGTTCAAAGAACTTTTCCACTTCACTCCTGAGGGAACAAGATTGCGTTGGACTTCATATGAACGAGGGGTCGATGCAACTCACCCCTGCAAACTGAGCTTCCCGCCCTTCACCCCGCAGGCTGCATCGTTGTCCCGCAGCGAGCCGAATTTTACGAACTGGGGTTTACTTTTGTCCGAGAAGGTGGTCTTCAATCCGGTGTCAAAGCTGTCTGTGAATGCCACGAGGTCCTGCTCATCGTTAAACTTGGTGTTCTTGAACTTCCCTGGATAAGAGAAAATGAGATGGGGAAACCGGCGCAGGAGGGGATCCCAAGCTTGCCTTCTGCATACAACCGGGCCCTTGTGGTCACAAATTCAGAGCCCTGGTATAAGCCTGGCGAAAGTGTCAATTTGATGGGTTAAATTCCAAACTAGGCCATTACATTTTGGTTCGTGAGACTCGACCACCTTCAACGGCGATGTAGAGTTCACGGTGTAGGAACTGACATCGATTGTTCCGCCGCCAGCATCAATGACCAAGACTCTGTGTCCAGGCTTTGAAACGAGCGATCAGAAGGCACCCTCGGAGTTGAGCGGGAAATACACCACCTCAAGTGATTCGACAGATTTTGTGTGGACCACACAAAAGTTGAAGGTCGCCTCCCCCTCAGGGACGAAGGAGACACGAGAGAGAGCCTCCCCTTCCGTAAAGATGGAAGCCTGGACGACAGATTTTCGCAACAACTCCTGTTCACGACCTTCCCATCCGTTGGGGTGCGAGAGTACGAGGTCAATGTTACGCTCGAGGCTTTCCCATAAATTTCCCCCAAGGGCTTCGGATTCCTGGATGAAAGCCTTGGCTGATGCGAACAGATAACGCATGAAATCCGCAAAAAGGTCCTGGATAGACTTTCCCTTGGGCAAGCTTGCGGTCATGTGTTTCTTCGCAGCCGCGGGCAATTCCCCATGGGAAACTTTCAGTTTCCACCTGGGATTGCGTCAACAGCTGAGACTCGATATGGAGGGGAGTCTCACCATCGAACTTGGTGGAGGCTTTCGACTTCATCTTCACCCGCGGTACCCTTGACACCCCGGAAGGTCCCGTTGCGATTGTAGAATAAGACCGATGGTATCTTGAAATTTCCAATTGCACGGTTGTTCAAGAATCTACATCCTAAGTTTAACCATTGAGGAGAGAGACGGGGCCGCTCAATCACTACCTTGTAACGGATTTGATCTCGGGGACCAATCCCGGGTCAAGGATAGCGTACGAGACACCGCTATAGGTAGTTCCTATGTCGAACGCGAGAACGAGTTTTCGAGAAGTCCCTTTGTAAGGCGAACGCGTGATGGCCATTGCTGGGAGGTGGGGGAGGTCGTAACAGAGGCACCGTGAAAAGAAACCCGCATCCTATGACGAAGAGGGTCAGCCACACTTTTTGCGCTTGGGAACAAACCTAATTCGGGACACGCGAGCCGTGACACATGCCTCGCGGAGCCTTATCAATAGTGACTAGAGAAGAACGGCATCTCATTGATCCTAGTTTCATCAGTTTCACGTACTTCAGTACGATGGCCCACAAACAGATAATGAAGCTACTTAATGGGATATTAGAATTCGGAGAGGAGGCTCAAAAACCCACGAGCAAACTGCCGACTGGGTGTAAGAAAACTCCAAGAGTCTCAGGCGCTGGCTTCGACACAAATGAGAGTGACTAGCGATGCTCATGAGAACTGCAAAGACCACCCATGGCGCGAATTTCGGGGTCAACAGAGAGAGGAGGCAGGTTTATCGAAGCTAGCGGTTGAGACTGCAGGTAAGGCCAGAAGCAGAGATCACCGACGCTCCGGAATCAGCAGGGAGAGAAACTCCTCCCCCCAGAACATAGTTGTACAAAGGCTGGCCATCGCGGAGAAAGACCTAGGGAGAGCATTTTATTTTCGAAAGCAGAACAGTCAAAACACCATGGTATAATAAAGCGATCGTCGCGTGAAGGTCACCATGTCACCGTCACGCTGTCACCGCTAGTAGTAACATCATCCCCTTGAGAGATAAATATAGGAAAGAAAGAGAAAGAAAAAGATCCAAGCAACAGTCCCGTATGAGTATCCTACAGGTCTGTGTGTCGTACTGGATGTCGTAGCGGGCGTCATAGCGGGTGTCATAGTGCGGTCCAAGTAGTACGAAATCGCGCCAAAGGCAACCGCTTCATTTCTGGACGATATGTGAACTTCACAGAGGAGGGGCGGAACAAAAGGTTGCTTACGTCGGTGTATCGGGACGAGAGAGCTTCAAACCAAATACTGCAAGCTCGCGCCCTACTTCCTGAAAGAGCCAAGGGCTTGCAGCGAAACCACCGACAAGAAAGATGTACTGTCTCAAAGTCGTTAGCAAGGATCAGACAAGCCGGATGAGGTTACTGGGAATACCGTGTTGTTCGGATTCAGATCTCCAGCGACCCCTTTGAAAACATCCGTTATAGCGTCAATGGAGGGTTTGAAGAATTTTGCGACCTCCGCCCTGTATGTAGTAAAACAAACCCTTGAGTTTGTGGGGTTGGGTTTGGACAGGTCCTACTCACCCTTGCAGAGTTAGCTTCCCGCCCTTGATGTCGCGGTGGCTGTCATTGTCTCGTGCAGAACCGAACTTTACGAATTGGGGCTTGCTGTCGTCCGAGAAGTCCCCCTTTAGCCCTTCGTCGAAACACTTCTCGAATGCCTGAACGTCTCCTCGGGTGTCAAACCTCGAGTTTTTGAATTTGGCTGTGGGTAATAATGAGATGAGAGGAACGGGAAGAATAGGATGTGAGACTTTCCTCGGACGTAATCTTTCGCCCGAACAGTGACGAACTCGGCGCCCTGGTAAGCACCTGCTCTAATCTTTAGACCAACATGTCAAGTTTTGAAAGAAGTCACTGACGCTTCGGAGGGTAGAGTTGTTCAACCTTCAGCGGCGACTTTGCACCCACGACATAAGAGCTTATATCGATCGTTCCACCACCTGCATCGATGACTAAGACCTCGCGGCCTGCCTGGGAACCGGTGCATTACTTAAAACTGGTCGGCGCTGATCCACCGGAGGGCACTTACCTCCAGCAACTCGCCAGACTTGGTGTTGGCAATGCAATAATTGAGGCTTGCCTCGCCTTCTGTGATGAAAGTAACCCGGCTTTGTGCATCCTCCTCGCTGAAAATGCCTGCTCGTACGACCGCATCTCGCATCACCTGCTGGTGATCCTCCCAGCCATTTGGATGAGTGAGAACGATTTCGATCGTTGGTCCGAAGTTTCTCCACAAAGCCTCTCCCGTTGGTTCCGCCTCCTTGATGTGGGCGATCGTGGAATCCAAAAGGTAGCGGATGAAGTCTGCGAAAAGGTCGACGATTGATTTACCCGTTGGCAACTCTGGGGTCATGTGTTTCTTCGCAGCTGCGGGGAGTTCCCCTTTGGCAAGATTCAACTTCCACCTGTTAACGTGTCACTCAAACACTGGAGAAAAGTTTGCCGCCACCCTCACCATCTGATCCAGCTGAACTTCTCATCACTATCCCCGTGATCGATGTCCCCGGCAGAGTAGAACTCTCCGTTGCCGCGATAGTATAACACAGATGGGATTTTGAATTCCTTCCAGTTGTTGTTCAAGAACCTAGTCTAAGTGTTTAGGCATCAAGCCCGCGCGAGATGAGGTAAAAGAGCCCTAACGTTGTGACGGGTTTGACCTCGGGAATCACACCCGGATCGAGAAATGCGTAACAGACACCGCTGTAGGTGGTTCCGATGTCGAATGCGAGGACGAGTTTTCGAGAAGACCCAGTGTAAGGCGAACGCATGGTGGCCATGACTGAGAGGTGGGAGGGGCAGGGAGCCTGGAGGCATTGTGGGGACAAACCAAGTATTTCGTAAGACGACGGGCGCGCGGTCAGCCACACTTTAAACGCACGCGAACTGTAACTACTTAATATACCTCACGGGGTATCGTCTTCCTCTCCCTCCGCCACCTCCACTTCACAGGCATGCCCCCCGTCCCGAAGGAACCCAGAAACAGATCCTTCCTCTGTATCCCTCTTCCCCCCCGGCGTAAAAAGGCACGAAACGAGGAGGTCCAACTCAAAGATGGTCCAGCGCCAACTCCCGCCGTCAAGACATTAGAACAACAGCTCACTGAGGAGAGGAATAGATATGCCAGGCTCGAACAAGAGTTCCAGAGGGCCAGGACCGAAGCCGAAGCATCCGCTCAGGCGAAAAGGAAGTTGGAGGACGAGGTTCGGCAGGTCAAGGAACTCTCAGAAACGCGAGAGAAGGAAGTGGGACAAAAGGATGCGAAGATCCGACGGCTCGAGAACGACGCGAGTGGGATGCGCGAAAAGGTTGGTCAGGCTAGAGGGAGAATTGGTTCCAATAGCTGACGCGTCTTGCGATATTCTCCGCGAAGCTCGCTAGGCCAGACACGTCGGCTGCACGCATTAAAGAATTGGCCGCACGGTTGGACGAGAAGGACAAGCTCCTCACGGAGAGGACGACGGAGCTGAACGCTGCACAGGCGTTCCTCACAAGGGTCGATGCCGTTTCAGAGGCGGAGGTTGTGGGGATGGTCGATAACCTCAACACTCTTATCAGTTCTGCTTCTGGTGCCCTCTCGGATGTTTGGGACCAACGAGATCCAGTTCCAGGGACCCTTGTTGACGATCTTGATTCGGAGCAGGTCCGTGACAACTTTGGCGAGCTGATGTCCGAGCAGATCGCAGCAAGAAACTCTGTTGCCGTCACTCTCGCGATCCAAATGTGCCTTGTCTATTTCATCGAACGGGTTACATCGAGTTGGGGAGACGGAGCTGTGGCGGGGGCATTGGGTGAGATATATGGGATGATCTCCACCAAAGGCAGGTCGGACGTGCATGTTTGACCACGAGACTGACCATTTGGGTCGATAGAGGGTCAGACGATCGCATCAAGGTGGAGAACGCTGACGAAACGCTACGCACCCCATCAAGAACCACCCCAGGCCGAGGAGGTAATTGGGGGTCTCACTCAAATTCTGATGGTCACCCGGTCTTTTTCCGACTCTTCAGAAGCCAAGGAATCTGCAGTAAACAGCGCAGAAACTGAAATCAAGGCCATCATTGAAGCAACTCTCCTGTTGGATGATACCATTAAAACCAAGATCGCTTCAAGTGACATGTCTGTCTACATTGTACCACGCGGGGCAACCTTCGCTGAAGACACCATGGAAGACGAGTTCAAGGAGGACGGGTCAAAAGAGGAGGGAGGAGAGCACAGGACTGTGGCGGGGACGATGGAAATCGGGCTTGTTCAGAAGATGGGGGGAGTGGAGAAGGTGCTCCGGAAACCAAAAGTCATTCTTGAGCGGGATCTGGTTGAGCCCGAAAGCGAGGGCAAAGAGTAGCAAGTATTCCGAAAACTCTGTTTCACGCTTTATTGATACCCACACCCGGCTACTCTCCGTAAATGACCTTTGCCGGACTCCTGAGGGGATATCAGCGAGCGCTGCTGAGAACACAGGGGAACCATCACCTTCTCTCTTCGTTCTACCCATAAAGACGTCAATGAGTCGGAATCGTAAATCCAAATGAATGATTCGCACATACCTCTTCGAACCACTTTACCTCAGCCTTCATCTCTGTCATTCCAAATGAGAGAACAACCCAGAATTTCTGCCGGTAGAACGGACGCGCGCTCTCCGCTTGAGTAAAATGTATCGATGATCGTTTCAAGGGGAAGGCTGGGACGTTCGAAACGTCGGCTTCAATTGTGCATAACGTTTTGTACTTGTCTTTTTCCTCCGAAATCAGATACTAAGTCAGGACAGGGGAGCCAAGTGAGAGACCGTACCTGGTTCAGCGTCCATCCACTGAGGATTAGCCGAGTCTCCGGTGTAGCAGATGATCTCGCACGAGGCCGTGGTTGTCTCCACCTGGCGATTACATTCCCGCACAAACACCGACGAAAACTCACGATCCCGTAAAACCCTCGTTCCCTATACCATCGATTATTAGTACCTGGGAGCCTCAATCGCGATCCCTCCCACCTTCTTCAGAATCGCTTGGTATCCGCTGGGTAAGTACACATTCCCTGAGGGGTTAACGATAGCGCTCCTGCACCTTTGTTGGTGTTCCGGGTCGTTGTGCTCGAACTCGCGGGTGCATTTTACACCGTACGTGAATTTTGCAACGCGATATATGACGTGGTTATTAAGATAGCAGGAGATCGAGCCCTCCGACACAGCATGCCCGCTTGATTGCGGGTAAGAGACGGAGCCGACGCGATGATGCGCTGTGAACTTACAGTAGATGCTCCGGTTTAAACACTCTAATGTGCATAAACCGGAGGCGAGAGACCAGTTTTTCACAAAACCGAGATCCCAGAGAAAGGCCTCCAAGAAAAAATGCTGTCTGCGGAGGAGCTTCAGCCCCGGTCATGGATGTCAACTGACGGACTGAGGCTCACCTTGATCTTGGAAACCTTGCCTTGCCTCTGGACATTTATCGCCTCGACTAAAGTTGAAACGCAAGATTCGAACATTTTGACGACAGCCGGACTTGGAAGATAGCTCGGTAGTCTGGGGAGGATGGGATGGATTCAAGGACGTACTGAACTGTCTCTGTCCTCTGATTGGCGGGAGAAGACGTGAATTGTTCAAAGGACTCGTACATATCCAACGACTCACGCTTGTCGGCAACATCTAAGCAAGCATTAGGACCGATGCATAGCGATGGGTAAGAGGGGATTGATTACGGTCGAGCATTGCCCGAAATTTGACAGCGAGTACGTGAGAGCCAAGAACCAAGCCTGGCAACGAAGGTGGTATTCAGTCAACCGAGGGGTGAAAACTTGGGACCGACGTACTCTCTGGGATGTTCATCTCCTCCATGATGACAGGAGACCACTGGATAACATTGTAGGAGCCGATGTCGATGGTACCCGCTCCAGCGTCGAGGACGAGAACGCCTGCTCCATTCTGCTGGTATAAGTATGAATGTGACGGGCGGAGGAAGTGCGTATCAATATAACTCACATCACCGCTCAAACCTAGTTCATGTCTGTGACGCATGATATAGTGCAGGTTTGCTTCCCCCTCGCTGACAAATGCCATTCTACCCGAATGGGCGTCGGGAAGTAGGCCAGCTTGCACCATACACCTTCGCAACATGTCGTGCTGACTCCCACCCCAGGTCGTTGGGTGACTGAGAATGAATTGCGCGTCCTCGTGTAAAGATTTCCAAAGCAACACGCCATCCGGATGTGTGACCTCTATGAATTCTCTGCTGCAGTCGTAAAGGTGTTTGAGGTAATCCGAGAACACGTCTTCTTTCGTCTTCTTCGAGGGAAGGGGGCAATGAAGGCCGAGTCTTGTGGTCCTCTTAGGCGCGAATAGTAATTTGAACCTATCAACGCGTAAGGAATGAATATCAATACGGCAAACCCGAGATTAGAAACTTGCCATGCAACTTTTATCCAACCTTCATCTGCTGCTTCGGCATTAGTTTCGGGATCTAATGTCTCAGCCCCAATTGCGCGCAGCCATCCATTTTGATCATAGTAGATCACAGACGGGACCTTCTCAATACGGTCTGCGTGGTGTTGACGCGGAAACCTGCATATGCTCGGTCAGAATCGTAGGCCCGCTTAACGCTGTATGGTACGCTCACACCTGTTCACGTTTCGGATCACGGGGACGTGGCCGGGATTGAGGATGCAATAGGAGATAGAACTAAAAGATGTGCCGACATCAAATGCCAGACAGAGCTTGGCAAACGTTCCTTTGTATGGTTGCTGCTCGAGGGGGTCCATTGAGATAGTGGTGGATTGCATCCTGGAGTGGCCGTCGTCCAGGGGTCGAAATCGAGGAACACGCTGCAGCCACGATGAGCCTCATTTCCGATGGCCCAATGACGCTTTGCGGCCCAAAACCGGGGGGCGAGGGAGATGCCGTGTTGGACAGGGATCGTCATGGAGGATTCCGTAGAGAACCTGAGTCGGGATGATCGAATGGAGTTCCATTCTCCCAGATTTTTGCTGTCGCGGTCAAGGCCAAGGGACGTTTCCGGATGGGTTCCCCGCCTGGCAACGGGTTCTGGAAGGGAGAGGACCGTTCGGGCTGTATTATGTGTCGCCTGTTCCTGGGCCGTCCATCAACGGACATTTCAAAGTTGGCATCTGATGCGACGCCAGGGTGTACTGTATCCAGAACTATGAGCCCCCTTAAGTGTTGACGAGAGCCCAGTCAAAGGTCGAGGCCCGCGCTGCAGACCGTCTCCCCCCTCTCTTCAAGCGACTTCGTCCTCCTGGGGTGTCCCCCGCACCGCTGGCTCTCCGAGTCTTACTCTGCGTCTGGCAGTCCATAGCCGTTCCCTTTTATCCCCGGCCCTCGCCAAAGCACGCTCTTTAACCGTCACCGCTAGCGAAATACCCGCCCCCTGCTCCCAACATGAAGTCATTCCTTTCCGTATTGTACGTCCTGGCAGCAACCGCTGTCTCAACCGAAGCATTTTGGGTCATGAACATGAGTGAGTTGCCCTCCGAAACCCCACGCTATTCCCACATGGATGAGCGGGGCCCGACATCTGACTCACGATGCTCTTCAGAAAACGTCCTCATCACCGAACGCGTTGACCCTATCAGCGCGCCCGGCGCGATCGCTCCCCACGTTCACACAGGTTCGTATCGCAGAAAGCGTCTTGAACGAATCCCCAACCTGACCGGGACCTCCCACCGTAGTCATCGGTGGCAGTAACTTTGGTCCCCATGCCACCTCGGAGGATCTTCGCACCAGCAAATGTACTTCTGGACCAATCGTAGAGGATAAATCTAATTACTGGACACCGACCCTTTACTTCCAGTGGGCCAATGGAAGTTTCACGAGGGTCGGCGGAACGGTTTCTATCAAATATCTGTTCAACCCTGACGAAGTGACCCCATTTCCCGACGATTTCAAAATGCTTGCCGGCAGTCCAACTTCCCGCTCCAAGAATGAAACCAACCCCACCTCGGACGAAACTTTTCTTTGTCTCAACCCTTTGGTTCAAGCCTCCCGTCATGATGCTTTCCCAACTCTCCAGTGTCCGGGTGGACTCCGGTCCCAAGTTGTACGTTCCGCTTCACCGCATTCATCCACAGAAACGAGCTCATGTCTGACAGATGTTCCCGAGTTGTTGGGATGGAAAGGTACGCTACCTTTGCGATGTGTCTCTACGTGCATTTACTTGAGTTCGCTACAGAATTTTGATTCCGACGATCACAAGACTCACGTTGCCTTCGCAACTGACGGAAAGTGTACGGATCCTGCGTACCCTTTGGCTCTCCCCCAAATTCAAGTTGAGGTTCATTGGGACACCGTCGAGTTCTACTCTCTCGCGAAGGACGCTCTAAATCCCAACCAGCCTTTCGTGTTCTCCAACGGTGACTCCGCCGGGTATAGCTTTTACGCCGCGTTCCTGAACGGTTGGGAAACAAAAGTCCTCAAGCGAGCTATCGAAAAATGTACTTGCGGAATGTACGGGGACGTGCGATGCTGCGCAGATGCCGGAATCTTCACCATCGACACGAGTTCTCAGTGCCGCATCACTCCACATGTAGGGGAACAGGGTAAGTTTCACCTCCTTCCACCTTGTATTCAATGTTCGTCCCCTCTTACCTCCTTCGTTTAATAGTACAAGGCACGCTTGCTCGTTTGCCAGGCAGCGAGTCCGGCTTCGAATCCGGATCCCAGAAACATTTTACTGATTCTCCTACTCTCATGACCAACGTTATCGTCTGGACCCAACCGGCTATTCAACAACGACCGAATTGGCACAGGATGATGCGCAAACGTGAAACGAAACATTCCATGGTTATACTGTAATGTTGCACCCACTCTTGCTCCCTGCTTTGACTTGTTTTCTTGTCCCTTCCCTTGTTCCTCCCGTTCACTTTGTCCGTCCGCCCCTCCCGTATCGGCCCAATATGGTGCTCGCCGCACCGTAACCCCTCGTGTAGACCGCGTAAATATATCGTATTCCCCTGTACCGCCTCCCCAGATACCACCCATTAAGTGTACTTTTCTGTGTTTGACCATGATAGAGTTGAGATTCAAGAATCATCCATTCGCTCGGAATACACAGGGTCTTTCTCCCCTACAGCCTTTGGCGCCACGCTCATAGCTGCAACCAACGTCCTCGTCCTGTCCTTGATGGCAGCCTTCATTTCCTTATGTAACACGTGTCCTGCACTGGTCGCCAACTGAAAGATCTCCTCAAACCTATCCACATGCAGCCTCGTCTCCATCGTCAGGAGGGTAATGTTTCCTGTCCTCGGCATCATCGCCACCGTAAGGTGAGGGACGTCGTTCTCTTCTAGAGTTGTGAGGTCGAGAAGGGGTGAGGCGGACTGAACGCCTCCTGTGACAGCGCAAACGAAGTCTAAAAGGGGTATCCCGGCGGCAGCGAGAGCCAAGGTGGTGGCATTTATGCACGCCTGTAAGACCCCCCCATCTTGTTGTAAGACGTTGATGTAGATGTCAACCTGGGACCGAGGGTACAGGCTCGTCTGAATGACAGGTTCAAAAGTTGCCTTGATCGTCGATGCGAAATCCAAAACGCGTCTGGAGGTGCGTGGCGCCACGGGAAACAAAAAAATTAATTTAAACATACTTGGAAAGCACTTTTCCATAGCTTACTTGTCATTCCGGGAACGTTTTCGCCTCTCGCCCATGCTGAATGGCGCGATCGTGACCTCGACGTTGATGTTTGCTCGGTCGTGCAGAGTATGAGAACGCATCTTGGCCTCTCGTGGTCCAAACACCGATGCAGAGACCTGAGTCAGACCATGCGAAAGCAAAACAGAGCCATCCGCCGACCCCTGCTGAGAGAGATCGATGGTGAGGTCTCTCAGCTCGTATTGTTTCCGTCCATCAGACCGGAAGCCACCGTCATTGAGGATCTCCACCCTCGACGCCTAGTCACAACAAACAAAAAAGATGAGGGTGAATGAAATGTCAACGTTTGTTTTTCGTACCATGATACGATGGGCGTGATTGTGATTGTGAGCGGTTCGCCGGAAGAAATGTTCAATCGGGGTTTGATGATCGGCAAACGGCGCGTCCTCGGGTTGTACTCAACGCGTCCACCCATCCCTGGGCAACCGGAGATCCCCCCATACCCCCTCTCTTATGATGCACCGCATCAAAAATACCGAACAGTTTGTAGAAGTTGTTCGGACGGCAGACCTGGAAGATTTGAAATCCCAACGGGAGGTATTCAGCACGTAGTCATGACTCTCCTGTTTTTTCATCAACAGATAACTGATAGGAGGTCAATACAGGCTACTGGGATAAACGTTTTGACAAATCTCAACCCGCTACGGTTGATATGTTATCCTATGCTGTCAAGGGCATCCTGTGCCCCACCTTCATCATCGATCAAACCGGAGACCTCCTGGATCTTCTTGCACAACTGGAAGCGGTCAGGCGGCACACTGTCAACACTTGCCACCACGTCCTCAGGCTAAACAAGAGCTACAAAAACGACCCACACGCCAGGAGAGTCGACGGATTTGCTCTTCTGCCTGACGACGAGGAACGAGCCCTTGATTCCGTTTCTTCATGGGCACGACAACAGGAGGCAAGGAAAACCTACGTCTCTTTAGTTACCTGGTCCTGCCTAAACGTAGGTTAGATCCCCTCCCGTCGTGTACGCCAGTTCTTATTTCTTTCGATAGTTTATCCACGACCTTCTGGCGAGAGGGAGACTCGGCGACGCGGAAAAACGGGCGTCGGAATGGTACGGTGATGACCCTCGTCAATCCCTTCCGCAACGATCGTTTTATGTCGACTGGGACGAGAAGGAGAGGAGGATCGCGGCAGATCGCAAAGAGGACGTAGTTCTGTTAATTTCTGACGCACGGGCTTGGGAAAAGCTGCATGGGTAAGCCTGGCCGATGTATCCCAGAATGCCACGGAACGTTGACCCCAATCACAGCCGTACGGAGTATACGCAATATGTCAAGCACTTGAAGAAAGACCTTGGCATCGATATTTCTCACTTCCACAAGAATGTCGGTGCGATGGCCGACGGTTACCTGAAGGGCGTCACGGATGTTAATTTTCGGCTCCGTGGGATTCTGAAACTTGGAACCCCAGAGTTTGGTTAGGTTGGCGGATGCTATGTCACTTTCTGCGGATTATTACGAGATTTTCGGTTTGACGACCAGTACACATCTGCCCTAGTTTCTGATGCTTCCCAGGATGAGTTCGGGACCTGTACGATAGCCTCCACTTGTTTGCTTCCCTCCGGTTCTGACACATAAGAAGTATGACGGCGAGCGCTATAATTTGAAAACGTTAGTTATCGGGAGACCGCCCAGGGCCGACTATCGCACAAAGCAAGTCCGACTGCAACCTACGGAAAAAAAAACTTATTGGATGACAGAAGTGGGGTTCGAACCCACGCCCTTTCGGACTAGATAGGTTGCCATGGCATCCTGATTCTAGCGCCTTAGACCACTCGGCCATTCTGCCTTGGGGTTGTTTGTGGTGCTGCACTCATGAGCCCCTGAAGGATTCTCACGGCGAGGCTGCCACACCCCGGGCCAACGTAAGTGGCTCACCTCTCGAGATCTCATAACCGGCCCGTCCCGACCCAAGCCATAAAACTGGAGCACAACACGTTTCCGGCTTCCCCGATGATTCCGCCGAATTCAAAAGCTTAATATCACCCGTCGACACCCACGGGGGGATGAACTCTCTCTGGCGTGTTGGCTGCGTGCCTCCAAAGTGACATGCACCCTTCACGCAGCTTTGCAATGCGTCCTGTCAGTGGGGCGCACCACTTATAAGCCTGGCGATTCGCCGTCCCATACACCACCTCACCCTTGTATCTGGTTTTACTCTTATCGATCCTCCCTGCTGTAGCCGAGCTATGCGTGTGGGTCGACCGATGTACCGAGTTACTCTCAGCTTCTTACAGTTCATCTTCCGCCTCTTCTCCTTCCCTTCCCAGTATGCACCTTGTATCTCTGCCTTCAGAAGGTCGGGAAAGAAGGGTGGGGTCACGGCGTTCACCGATGGGAACGACTCGAGCGATCCGGAGCCGGAGTTCGATTCCGAAGATGATTACGAAATCGTCAGCCTCAGGGGGTTCCGTACCCTTGAGAATGAGCTTAAGCGCGCGGTGGCGGAGCTGGACCTGAAGAGGGGGGAGGTGAGATTATTGGACGATAAGGAGAGGAGGGGGCGGGAGGAGCTCGCAGAGGTGACGCAGAAGCTGGCTTCTGTGACTGAGTACCTCGAGCTACTGGCGGAGGGGATGGAGAAGAAGAAGAGGGAGTTCGCAACAACGTTGGGTCGCCTGCAGGAGGAAAACCGCGGGTTGGTTCAGCAACTTCAGGAGCGGACAGCCCGGGAAGATCTGCTCATGGCCGAGCTCGCTGAAGCCAGGGGCGTCGCAGCGACCCGCGGGAAGGACCTCGAGGCGGTTCAAGCCCGTCTCAGCAGTACACTCTCTACTGTGGAGTCACAGTCCATGGACCTTGCGAACGTACGGACGCTCCTCCCAAAACCCGATGCTGTTGCGGATACCGACGCAATCAAGCTCGTCGGCCGCCTCAACGCCGAGATATTCCAGACCGCTGCTCTACTGGCAGAGGCCTGCAGCTCCGTCAAAGGTCGACCCCTTCAGGACATCGACAACCAGACGGCCACCACCCGCGTCAAGGAGATGTTCGGCTCCAAGTTCGTGGATCTCGTCCAGAACGTCCCTCACGAAAACAACCCTGCGGTGCTTCGCATCGCCTTCCAGGCATGCATTGTCGTATTCGCGGACTGGATAAGCGCGGCCTGGCACTTCCAAGCGGACCCGGCTCCTCAGTTCTTTGGCGAGGTTTACAGGAATGTCTGGTTGGACGGTGCGTGGCCTCGGCCTTCGGTCAATCTGATACTCCGGCATCTGACGTACTTTTTATCTGATAGAGGGACAGGCCGCCGCAGGTCACTGGCGTGCTCAAACCCGCAAACACGTCCAAAAACTCGTCGACCCCAATCCAGACGTAACCCGCAAACGATTCATTATGCATATCTCCAATTCCATGGCCGATGTCATCCTCTGCGCCGGCATCCACAACAAACACGACCAGATGTCTGAGACAATCATCCGTATGGCGGGCGATGGGATCGCTGCGGTTGTCGATATGGCGTTGAAGCTCAACAGGATGCTGGGCGAGGAGGTCACGGCTGCGGATATCGAGACCACCTGGGCACACGCTCAGGATATCTATGACCCTAAGTGGATGGAAGATGATTATGGCAATTGGAAGTCATATGGTGCTCGAAGGGACCTCAAAGTGTTATGTACCACTGATCTTGGCCTTCGGAGGCTCGTCAAGGCGGACAACGAGGCCGGTTGGGTTGATACGGTCCTGATCAAACCCAAGGTCATTTTGGAGGAGATCCTCAGCTCTTCTCCTGTCGAGGCCAAGTGAACGACCATCTGAACAATTATGAACACCGTTTATTTCGTATAGGACTCACTTTAATTTCGGACATACAGCTCGCGCCCACGTTTCTTTCCTTTTTTTCATAATGCCGAGTCTTCGATTCTTTTTCTCAAATTCTGGACATTGGACTTCACACAAAAACTATTGATGGTTAATTTTCGTGCATGCATCGATCCGTCGCCTTAAATATGTATGTTAAGTAATAACTTATGATCATGGACTGCTTAAATTATCCTCCTCAGCGGTATGCGTCGCGTTTTGCCTTGTTAGTGGTTCCCGCTGGGAGTACTCTCGAATCATCTGAGTAGTATTCTCGGTTCAGTGAGTCGGTCGTTGTAGATGTGAGATACAGGGATACCTGGGCCATCGAGTCTGCGATCCTCGGGAGCATGCACTGATTGTGAACCCTGGATGCCAGCGTGGTACCGGGTCCAACCTCTTGTAAAAAGTTGTACATAGAGTAGACGCAGAGCTCTTCTTGGAAGTCAAGATAAAGTTTGCGATTGTACCCTCTCTATGGAAAGATTTCAGCGTCTGTGTGAAAATGTCAATTTAATAATACCTCTGTCGCCCTGGCCTTTTCTGCGTATCGATGGCTTCTGTGGATCAAGAAATGGTCGGCAAGAACATAAAACTCCATTCCACTGATGGACATTTCAAAGAGGCACGCCGCCTTGTTTGCGCCGTATCCGATAAACCGTTCATCGCACCTGTGACTGTCCGGTCAATACCTTCCCGCCAATGGAAACGCCGGACTTGCCACACAGCCTTGTTGCTGAAAATGGTGTACGGCTCGTACGCATTGTCATGTTTGATAACCTGGTAGACTTGACCTGACCCAGGAGGAATGCTATAGTACCTGGTGTAATTCGTGCTTTGGTGACCGCGTGCCCAGGCGGCGTGGAATGGGGTGATCCGCGGGGGATTCGCGTGGATCAAGTTCAGAAGCTCCTAAAAGGTTGTCAAATCGGGATGATCTGCGGACAAGAAGTGACTGACCGCTTTATCACGAGGGAAGGTATCGGGATTCCCACCATCCTCTTGCCTTGCGTACTCGAAAGCAGGGACGACAAATGCAACACTTCCTTGTGCAAACCGTTCCATGATCTTTTTAGTTTCCAAGCTATCCGCTCCCAGTCCAAGTGACAGGTGATTCTTCAAGTTGTATTTTATGAAGGACCGAAAATCGGTGCAGGGAACAAAGTCGACATCCAGCATCATCACAAAGTCTGTTCGCGCGTACAGCCGGGCCAGGTTTCGCCAAGCATTGAACTGCCTGGATCCTTCAGACATTTGAAATGGGGAGAGAACGAGGTGGACGTCGACGTAAGTTGAGAAGTCCGGAGAGGAGGCATACATGGTGTGGAGGTCGGCTAGGATATCCAGAGAGAGCCAAGATGCATGGATCGTAACAGATATTGGGCCTACGCAGCCGTCGGGAGTGGGTTGACAGAACATATAGTGGGGGTAAACACACCTTTATATCTCTGGACTAGGTTGCGGAATACGGGGAACCTGTCGCTTGATATCAGAGTGGTTACGGTAATGTCGTCATTTTCAAAGCGTCCGGTAGCACGATAATAGTATGGAATAATTCTCGAAGGGTGCATGAGTCGGGGAAAGGCTCTAGATAAGATCGGATCCCAAGTAACAAGAGAATGGTGGCTGGAAAGCGAGAAGTTTGACCAGAGGAACTCTTCGGCTTGTTGAACGGTCATATTGGAGGGAAATGTTGTTCGAGAGGTCCGTGGGCGAAGAGGGCGGTTTCGCGAGAGAGACTGGTAGCGGAAAACGGAGATGCTCAAGTTACCGAGGGTGTAGATCGTCGCCAGTATAGCATAGATGTGAAGGCACCGAGAGAGAAAAGAGTACAGGGGTCCGGGTCGCTGCTTCATCAATAGACGCGACGAGGAGGCGAGATGTGGTTTGGAGTAAGCCCGATCGAGGTGCGCGTCTCGCAACCCTGCTGTTGAACCACATGCGTCGAGAGAAGAACAACCACACGCTGCGAGAATGAGCCGGTTGGGAGAAATTTCTGATTCTGGGGCCCTGTAACTGTTCTAAAGTACAGCGGCCAACGTCTTGGGTCCAAAACCGCCCATCGAGCTCTTGTGACTGGTCTCCGACTCTGCCCGTATTCATCCCAACCTGTTCTGCGCGTTTCACGGGGTTGGTCATTTCTAGGGGCTCTTGTACCATTGCTTCGAAATACACCAGGGCATGGAAGCGTTCAGATATTTCCTCCGACGTTTCCAACTGAGATCCGGGATTGAACCCCCTGACCAGAAATGGAGGTCAACTTCCCAGTCCCTCGCTAGGTCTCTCTTGTTCTCCATCTCTCTCGGACTCTCGCTTTGCGAAATTGGCTTGTTAACTCCCCCACAGTCTATCTCCACGCTCCCTACCATACACTTGTAAGATGAGTTTCCACTTCATGGACTTTCGGGCTATCTCCTTCAGTATGCGGAACACTCTCGTCTCTCCTACATCACACTGAACGTCCCTCGTACGGCCATAGGCTTAATCTTTGTCTTGTCGCTCGTTTCAACCATCTTTATTTGGACCGAATACCCCTACTTGCAATCCAAGTCCGCCCTTGTCGTCATCACACCGATCCTGCTTGCGGCCGTTCTTCTCGTCTCCTCGGCGTATGGCAGTGATTCTGAACCATAGCTCGATCTAATGTACACTCTTAGGTTCTTACTTCCAGCCCTTGCCAAACGATGGAGTCTCGGGTGGATCTTCAAGCAAACAGTCCTTTGGGAAGCGATATGGACACTTGCTGTGGCACCATTCGTGATAGGTCGGTTCCGTTCAACCCTTGTTAACCCACCTAAGCGATAAGCGGACTTCAGTTGCTTGTTTAATGGTCGCGTTTGTACTCCCCACCGAGATCCCAGTCGACCGACCGTTCGTGACGATGAAGGTCGTTTATGTCCTGAATGCTGCTCTTCGTAAGCCTTGGTCACCTCACCGTCTAACGTTGACACCGAGTTTGGTATTAGTGTCAACCTACTCTCTTTCATTCTTTACCTTAGCCGCCGCGATGTATATCACCGGGCTCGACGCACAAGTATGGCATCGCGACATCTACGATGAACCAACTCCGATTTCGCTCACCGCATTGCTCCGATACTATCACGACAAATGGCACCCTCGGCAAGAAATACCCTCTACGCCTCCCCTTGGAATCAGCATGCGCAGTAGAAATACGTCCTCACTCTTGTGCATCGGCCCACCAGGCGCTTGTGACTGCGAAGAACGAAAGCCAGAACCCTTGGCGGATATCGCAGAGGAGAAATCCGAGGATATGGAGAGTGAGTCGGTGAGGATCGACGAAGAGCTTGGTGTGTTGAGTGGGGCGCCACAAGGGTCTACGGTTGCAAGAGGATTTTCAAGGAGGTTTTTGTCCAGGGCATCTGGGAGCATCACTGCTGCCGTCTCGGTTCCAACGCTTGCGGAGATGAGGTCCCAGGTGGTCATCACTTTGAATCGTTCTTCAGCCCGGTCTTTATGATTTGTATGTATGGATTTAATCCCCATTTTCTGCGGATTTATCGGATACGGACCAGAAGCTTAAGTGTGACAAGATATGATGGGTGACGAAATCCGGTCACAGTCACGAAGAGGCACGGGATCTGCCACAGGAACTCAGTCGACTTGTTCCCACCCTTCAGCTCCTCCCTCTCCCCCCTCCTCTTGCTGTCCTTCCCCTCTCCTTTCGCTCTTCGCGTTTTTTTACTGCGAGACTCGCGATGACAACCCTGCTCGAGCGCATGAACATCACCCCGTCCGAGACCACCGACCAAACGGGTCCAGTCCGGAACAAGCAACATCGATCCTCTGGCCCATACGTGCGTCCTCCGTCGACCTTGCGATAAGCGAACATGTCCTCATACTTCCCCTTCAACTTTTTGACAAAAAGAACCGTAAGGAGCGGCCACCTAGGGGGGACATCAATGCCCCCTGGGAACACGACATGTTCCTTGGAGGGGGAAGTCAAAAGTCCAGTCTCGTTGAGCGGCTTAGCGACCAGCAGAAACCACCGAAGGTTAATATGGGAGCGGCCGCGAGAGCGTTGGAGAAGGCGACGGGGACCAAGGACATCAGTATCAAGGGCGCAAGCGTGAGGGGTAACTTGATTGAGGTCAAGGGATTGGTGGCAGGGACAACCGCCGATGACGTCGAGGTCAGTTTATTCAACTTGTCTCTTTGAGGCAAAGTGCTGATAATGTACGGCGGCGCAGGCGATTTTCAAACGTTGCGGACCCATTGTAAAAAGCTATGTACAGTCGCCCGGGCCTACCGACGGCTCGGTCGTCGTCCGACTCGTTTTCAAGGAAGAGAAAGATGCGTTATCGGCTGTCAAGAAATTCAATGGGGAGACGGCGGATGGGAGGACGTTGGTCGTCAGGAGCGTCGGAGGGCAGCCAGTCAATCTCGCTGCCCGTTTGGATGTGGGGCCCGCGAAGGATGGGAGTGTGGATGCATTGATTACTCCCTCCTCGACATCGTACGTGGAAAAAACTGCTCGCGAACTCCGATCCACTGAGCCAATTATGGCCATAGAAAATTGCGCTCGGATGATATCATGGCTCAGGATTCACGAGCCCAGGTATTGCTCGCCCCACCGGGTACCAACCCTAAAGACTATGTTCAGCAGTCTACTAGGGGTGGTCGAAATGGCAGGGGTCGCGGTCGTGGTCGGCCAAAACGTGGGGGCCAGGGTGGCGACCTCGCCTCAAGAATGGAGGTTGATTGATTTCTTGCTATGTTTCGTTCTCCTTGAGCCCTCACTCAATGTCGCACTATGCTTATCGTATTCTGTAATCACTAGTCTCACCCCTCACTCTCCCGATACGGTAGAATGAAGACGTTTGAAGCCTATCTTGTATATATTCACCCACGTACATTCCCTTTACAATACATGAGAGATACCTGCCAACTGTGAGATAGGTTAGAAGGGCTGTACCATATTTCGTGCAACGTAAATCAGGGGTGTCAAATTATGGAGCACACCCGATCCGTAGTGGACCGGTATTACTCCCTGAAGAAATTCAAACAAAATCGAAACATCACGAGGTGGTGAAATGAATCCTGGTTGCTCACCTTGAGAATCCTTGAAAGACGACAGGGGGCGACAGAGCAGACGAATGCCCAAAAGAGAGGGGAAAAATAGTGGACCGTGCGGACCGATAGTAAGCCCCATTCTGTCGAATGAAAGGAACGCGGAAACGTCCAATCAAGCAACCGCATAACTTTGTCTATGAGGAACAATAGCCCAATGACGCATGTGCACCATAGCGCCTAAGTACGAAGGACGCTCATATCTTCGCGTAACCTCCATACCCTTGGAGCAGGCGAAGGGCACAGAACCAGAGGGCAGTCGCAGAGAGGATGAAGGCGAGACAACCCGTCGGTTCCAGTCAGCCAAGACGGGAACACAAGACAGAGAGCCAGAAACACATCACCCTCCCCCGAGCCACACTTCCTGCCCACGAGGAGCGTGAAGCGAACTAGAGTGAACCTGCTGTGCTTAGAAGCGGTCGTTTTCCTTTGAAGGGGTCGTTCACTTCGGAAGATCGGGAGGGCTCGAGGGTCGAGGGACTCTGCGGAGTCTCCGGGGACTTTCCCCACAGCAGAAAGAGAGGAAAAGAGAACGAGTGTCCTCCTGCCTCTGTGCGTGAGCTGCGATAGCGGTTCTTCAGACCGCACGGGTTGAAGAAGAAAAGAAAAAGAAAAAAAAACACGGAAAATGCGGGGATCATTGGAGCATTCCGGATGGAGGAATTTGTTCTCACGCGGCGAAGGCGAGCCCAGCCAAAGCCCAGCTGGCGGTGGAGCTGGGGTACAGTCACGCCGCTCCGCTATCCTTATCCTTCTTCCTATCTTGCCCCTCTCGCATTATTCTGTTGCAGGTCGTTCTGTCTGGTTCATGTCCTCGTCACACACCTCGTCGTCAGCAGCAAGGAGCGCAGAAAGTAGTCGACAACGAGCGTCGAACCCAGTATGGGACAACTGGCCGTCCATCAGCATCATGTTGCCTCCACAGGGTAAGTTTGCCGTCGGAACAATAGATTCACCCCCTCATGATCAACAACTACTTTGCAATAGGTGTGAACACCAGACAGGTCGACCAACGGTGCTTCACGTATTGTTCCCAGACGGTTCGAGGTAGGGCTCAGCAGCAGGAACCCCGGTGTCGATCCATCTGCATACGCAAGGTTTTCCGACACGAGGTTCGGAGGGCCATGACCATGCACGAACTCCAGGATGCTATTCGAGCCTACGAAAGGGAACATTCAAAGCTTCCGGAAAAGATTGACGCTTCCGTGGCAGTGAAGTACAAACTCCCTGTCGAGGGCCAGCCTGGACATAGTCGGAACGCCGGACCATCATCATTGCAAGACGTATCGGACGTGGACGCGGGTGAAGATTCACCCTCGCCCTCACGGCAGGGGTGGTCATCTTCGAACGATAGCGACGGAGACAAGGTACGGTATTGGGAACCCGGATGGTACCTTTGGTCCACCACGTCGAGGTGGGCCGCACAGGAGCAGATGGACATGATGAGCAGGGATTTGAAGTGGCAGTCAGATTGGCAAAAGTACAAGGATAACGTCAACGATTACTACAAGAGGAGACAGGGAAGGAGCGAGGATGAGGTGGACGACGAGGGGAAGGAAAAGGTCCAAGGTCCCCGGATCAGGCAGTCCTTCCCCGACTTAACGTGCGTTGAGCCCTGTATGCTACGTATTCGTTTCACTGACCTCGTTCTGCGTTCCCCTTGCAGTGAAAACACGTGGCTTGTACCTGTGCCACCGCCCCACCTACTGCTCGGAAACTCGATCAAGAGCTACATGGCCCCCACGTTCAAGCTCATGGCGCTCGTCCAGGGAACCTTTGACGATGGGCGACAGCGGGAGTTGTGCACACGAATGTGGGAGAAGGCCCAGACGCGCGAGCCGTGGACGGTTGCCCATTCGGCGGTGCGGAAGGTGTGGAAGATTCTGAGCGAAGGGCCTCCCGTGGACGAGGAGGGGGAGGAAAGGAACAAACGGGGCAACTCCTCTTCGTAGACTTAGAAATCCTGTCCGTTATATACATATCTGCGTTTCGACCCTGGATGCTGGTGGTGGGCGGATCAAGAATGAGCGAGCGTCGTGCCGTGGTGTAAGAAGAGAGATCCAGGCTGTACAGACGATGATCCTCCTTTTTGTACACTCACTCTTTGCAAGTGCCATAGCGCCCACCGTCCGTCGCCCGCCCTCTGCCATCGAGGCCCGCCGACCCCCGCCATGAGCGACGACGATATCATCGAGTTCGATACCGTCTTCCTCAGCTCGCCCCCCTTTAACTTTACCGACATAATCCCTCTGCTCTCGAAAACCGACGATAGTGTGTTGCCGACTTCCTTGCCAGAAACGCCCACAGACTTCTCGACATCAACGCCATTCTTCCTCACCACCTTCGAGATCAGTCCGCTGCCGACGCTCACCCAGACGCTAACGGATGGGTTTCCGTCGAGCGTAGGAACACAAGATACACGGCCGCTCACGTCTGGAGACCCGACCTCGCGCCCGCTCACCCTGACCGATATCTCCTTGCCTGCGACCCTGCCGACAGATTTCAGCGGCGTACTTACTTCCACCCCGTTCCACTTCCCTTCCATCACGATCGACCTCTCGACCTTGTTTTCAGTATCTATATCAATCCCCACAACTCACTCAAACCCACTCACCCCCACGTTTACACCCTCTGGCGACTTAATTTCGACTCCCGGATTTACATTGGATTCATCACTTACGACAGATCTCTCCTTCACATCTATATTTACTTTCACGACTTTTGACTCAAGCTTTATGACTTCTGACTTTACTTCGACGTCCCCCTCTCCATCCCTAACATCCCCCGACCCCATTCTATCATCATCTAACGTCTTCTCAACGACAACGAGCGGATTAACCTCGTCGACCATCCCCTCTTCCTCCTCCTCCTCCTCGAGGTCCTTCCCTCCACCCGTGACCCAAACTAGCTTCCCAACATTTGGCAGTGACGTACGTATTCCTTTATATACCTTACAAGATCCCAGTCCTGACCCGCAGAACACCCCCAGGCCCCCACCCAGGCCAGGACTTCGCCCAATCGTACGGGAATGATTGTGGCAGTAACGACTGGCGCAATTGCTTTTGCAATTGTAGTGGCTCTTCTGGCCATTGTATGCAGAAAGCGTTACTTGAAGACGACCCGCCGACGAGCTACTCTTGATCCGTTCGTCGACGACCTCGACGGTGAAATGATTGGCGTCAACCAGCCTCTAATGGTTGATGACGGCCCTAGTCCTGGAGGGGCAGTGTATTCTGATCCATTTACGGATGACTCGCGGCCGATAACCCAATCGAGGAGCCTCAGTCTCGCTACTGGATTAGGCAGTGGGCCGAGAGCGGAGAGCAATGATAGTTATCAAGCTGTCGTGGGTCAAGACTCAACTCGGGCACCTAGCCCAGACCTCACAGTCGGGCAGGCAGCGCAATACCATAATCAACATCAATCCACCAATCAATTGTCCCTCCCATCTCAGCCTCCCCCACAGCCGTCGCCATCAGACATCACGCGATCTCGATCACCACAAACTCTGCCTCCGGTCCAAACCCAATTCTCACTAAAGTCTCCTCCTCACCCTTCAAGTCCTCCTTTCGATGCTGGGGCTGTCGCATACATTCGTTATGCTGACCAGACGACGGGCCGTGGCCCACCTAGTCCATCATCACAATATTCGGCTGGGGATGCTGAAGACCTCAGGCTGACTTCCGCCTTCAGTGTGGCCTCAGAACCGAGCCCTCGATACTCCACTCGTGTCCCCCCTTTCGACATAGACGAGATGTTGAGGACTACCCCAGACCCGATCAAAGCTTCTTCATCATATCGGCCCCCCTTCGATCGTCGGCAGAGTCTCACACCAACTGTCGGCGGCCCCGCGTACGAACCTGGCGACATCCTGGTTATCGCCCCCCGAGACACGCCCACGCAAAGTCCTACCAACCCTGGATCAGCAATCACGCTGAGTCCATCCACCATTCGAGCCGGCAACTTCGGTTCTCGTCCAAGTCCTATTCCGGAAGTTGTAGAGATGCCTGCACATTCTCAGGATGGATCAAACGATTCTGAGACCTGGATATCTACCCGTTCTGAGGATACATCAAGATCCTCACCTGTGGTTATGACAGCAGAGAGGGTTCAGCTTACCCCTATGGTCCGGTCTGTCACGTCTCTTGTGTCACCCATATACACACCATCACCGGGACCGCCCACCAGTAACTATTATGGGGAATTTGTTCCTCCAACGGGGGCCACCAATGATTTCCCACAGCTATCCCCTGCATTGGATGACTCACCACTATTACCGACGCTACTCCCGGTCCAGCCATTAACCCTGGGAAAGAAGAGGCCTTTTCAAAGCTAGACATCGGGGCGTTGTGATGAGTGATTTTTCTGTGAACCTCGTTGGGTTTTTGGTATTACAAGGGAAAATCCTACCTACAGTATTCCACGACGATATATGCCATGCATAGTCAATTAATTCATCGAGCGTTTGTGATGTACGTGCCCGTAGGCCGTCCTATCTACCCGATCGTACTGAGCATTACCTTCAGTTTTCCCTACCCGGTACGGAGACAACTCCCTGACTTTCGAAATCATCGTGTGGGGCACCGTGAAGCCGCAGGGGTTGGTGTGGGCGAGACGCTCTGACATGAGAAGTGAATGGATATCTCGGCGGGGGCCCATGTGGCTGGTACTGAGCGGTCGTAACAACAAGAATGAGCTTGAAATTGGAAAGATATGCACACCTGATGCGTGAGAAATAAAGACCCATTGTTAGGAGGCGATGATCTCAAAAAATCGATTTGTCGACCCGTTGATTGGTGCCTGATCCCGATTTTGGAATGCGGCCATCGCCAATTCGTGGGTTACTTAAGGTCCCGACGCCTTCGTGCCCGGCTCGAGTGATGCGCCCATAACCGGCATGGGAGATGTCTTGGCAGCTCGTGGACGAATATTGAATCCCT
>Ga0307517_10002401_pt1 | contig 30059 bp, 27 predicted proteins | sample 23_EM_MG_FD_194515 | JGI IMG/M metagenome (GOLD analysis project Ga0307517, IMG submission 194515) | Populus trichocarpa ectomycorrhiza microbial communities from riparian zone in the Pacific Northwest, United States - 23_EM | ecosystem: Host-associated > Plants > Roots > Unclassified | place... | reverse complement strand
AAGCCATGATTAATACCCCCCCCCCCCCCCCCCCCGGTGTAGGGGCGATGTGGATTAGCATAGCATTTTTTAAAAATGAGAGAATTAAACTGATGGTGGGGCTGCTAAGTCCATAAACAGCATTATATAAATCCCCCCTCACAAACTCTCACTCGTAGATCAGAGAGAGAGCCTGATATTTAGGGGATGTAGGTCGGCAAAGAAAGGTATGAAGAATTTGACAAAGTTAGTGTTATTTCGATGCGCGAATGGCGGTGCTTCTCTATGTTTACTGAGAAGCCTATGTGTATTCCCACTGCCATGGGGGCTTGTCTTGTCTTTGATCCCGCATCGTTACTGGGGGTAGGGACGCCTCTAGCCGGAGTGCTGGACCGGGAAAATATTGTCCATCTTCAACCACCACCCCAATGAGGATTATGGCTCTATTGGGTTATAGAGTGGATGGCCCTCCATGTGTTGATATTATAGAGAAAATAGGAATATCTAGAGTTTTCATGGGGGTACCGGGGTTTGGAAGTAAGTTAAAGATTTGGTAGCAGCAGCAGGGGGAATGCCTAGGGCATGTTAATCACCTGTAATTTCATTGGCAAAGCCGTTAACAGATATTTCAAAGGTATTAACCTGTAGAAGAAAGGCCACTCTTGGCAGAGTAACATACCGCTTCTAGGCTGGAATGAATGTCCGCCTGTTCCGGCTGCAGAGGTCCCGCATCATGGACTCGACTACCGTCGCAGGCAACTAAGCCGCAAGTTGAGGTGTCAACGGAGAAGACTCCCCAATACGACACCACCCATCGCGTATGCATCACTGAGTTCGGCAGAATAGGGTAGTCGCGTGGGCCTTCGCTTGACGTGTGAATAAGATTCGCACCCCCCCCCCAGCCGGTAATATACCGGCATGAGTTGAAATGCGTGTGCCCCGTTTCGGAAGAGATCTCGGTAAGAGAACTAAGAGTTATTACTCGAGTACTTGCTATTATTAATGGAGCTCAATATGACGGCTGCCATGGATCCGCTGTGAGATTCACGTTGGTCTCGGCAATACCCTGGAGTAGATCAGTGCCCAGCATTGCAGTAGTTCCTGTAGGCTGGCTGAACTCAGCGCTGTACTGTGCATATTTAAGACGGGTGATCTTGAGGGGATGATGATTATTGATAATACCATAATAAATGGTAAAGAAAGGTCTCGCGAAACTTAGAGGCTGAGAGGTGATAAGGCGGGATTTTATGTTAATAATGCCAGTGGAATACTGTTTTATGATAGGGCGTGGCTAGCTTCGACTGCGCTGAGTACTATGCAAGAGCAGTGCTGGACAAGGAAGACGGCTAGGTTTACCGTAGAGGCTCGAACACCGCTACTGTAGTTGGACGAAGGAGCATGTCGTTGTGGTTGCCTCGTCGGGTAAGATTTGGCGCTTTTTTTCCCCTCTTATGCCGCTCAGAGGGGAAAAATGAGCCACCTTCTGCTGTCTTTTCGCCTCTTCCCTAGAGTAGAGAATTTTCCACTAGACTACATATAATAGCACAGCACATGGCCCAATTAGTGTTCGGCAATATCATAATAATAATAATTTTGTATTCACTGATAACCCTTGTTTTTGTTGGGAAATCGGTCGGGATTCGATTGGGATGCGTTGTGTGGGTTCGGGTGTGCCCTGACTGATGATGGTTGCGCAGCTAACCCCACAATGTACTCGAGTGCTAGAGTATGGTCATGGACGCAGATCGCCTGCATGGGATATGATTTTAGGAGTAGTGTGCAACATGTGCACATAGTGTGCAGGTATGCCTGTATTCTCTCCAGTTTGTCTACATCCAGCCCGGTCCCAATAAGTAGTAAGGGCAGCGCTTGATAACTTTTGTTACAACCAGTACCTTCAATTGCCCAGTCCTTGTCTTAGGCTGGATAAAGCTAACACTGTTTGAATAGCAGGAGCAAGGACTACAGTACACTCCTGCCCCAAGAGTTCTCAGTGACTTAAAAGTACTCCAGGGGGGTTTAATGGAAACAGAGATACCAGTTCATGAGTATGAGTTGGTTTTTATATCTTTGATAGTTTATTTTCACCTTGACTTATCTTACCAGACCTAGACAAATAATACTTCTAACTATTTAATATAACTTGTTTTTACATTAATAACTTCCTTCTAGTATTGGATATTATAGTATGAGAGTGCTAATGCTAGGACTTAATAGCTGATTACGCTTTACAAACTTGGGTACAATACTTGTAAACAGTAGTATCAATACTCTTGTTGCTACCAAGCTAGACTAGAGTACTTTTGAAGTACTGAAGATATTTCAATAGGGATATATAATAGTCTTGACTCTTGCTTTGTGAATAGCTCAGATATTTTTCAGCCTAAAACAAAAACAAGATAATGGGAGATACTGGTTGTAATAAACGCAGTTAAGGGCTACTTGAGCCAGTTATGATGAAGAACAAGCTGGATAAAGCAAAGGCTCAGTTCGGCATGTACCAATAAAAATATATTGTGATAAAAGTTAAAAACGGCATATATGTCAATAAAAATATTCAGTGTTAAAAAAATATATCAGTGTTCAGCAAAACTTTTATAATTTCAATTAAAAATAAATAAACTTTACCCTCTAAGATAGATTAGGGCAAAAGTAGAAAAAATAATATAAATAAAAAATAATTAGACAGAATATTATTCTCTAATAGTAGATTGAGAATACAAGTGGAAACAAGTTGGCTTCAACTAAATAATATGATAATTATTAATGCGAAGAGTATAGTTCCCTGAAAATAGTTGAAAATGTATTTTATTGAGATTTTGACCATAAAGGACAATTGATATTAAAATGCAAGTATTATAAGTTCTTTCTGAAACAATATGAGGCTATTTTTTATTGCAAGTTTAGCATATAGAAATATGAATTATATCTTATGATATGATACTTAGCCCTACAATAAATATATAAAATAAAAATTTATAAACGCAATAAAAATATATCATGATATTTTTGTACATACTGAACACTCCCCTATATAAAAACTTTAATATGCTATAATTTATACTATAAAAGTCATTTTTATGCTATAAAAGTAAAATGCTGAACAGGGCCTAAACTGAAAAAAATAGTAGTGTATCATACTTGTATAATATACTATTACCTATATAGGAATAGCTGATCTGAATTAGTAAGTGATTATATCACTGAAATAGATAAAGGTATAATAGTATATGTGAATCTAAATACTTTTTGAAAGTAAAAGTATCATACTATATAAAGATATTAGTAATAACTAGTCAGAAAGCTAGAAAGAGCTAATATTTTGGGAAAATGTTACTTGATTGAAATTATAAGAAAGAAAAACTCTACTCAATATTTGATATATATGTATACAAATATATAGTACTTTGAAAGAGAACCATCAAAACTAATAATTTGGGATTTCATGTAAGACTATTAGTATGTAAGCATTTATACTATATATTTAATATAGATTTATTAGGATAAAGAATTTAAAAACACTTACGATAATACCATAAAAACTTGAATAATAAAACCGTGTTTTGAGAGTTAGAATAAGGTTTAAGACAAGGAGAATGGGAAATTAGTATTTTAAAGTGTCTTTTAAGAGTATAGCTTAAGGCTAAACTTAACAATATCTCCTTAGAAACTGACTTAGAATACAAGAAAGTAAATATATATAAAAAGACGAAAGATTAATTGGGAAAGAGTAATAGCTTAATTCTTTTCTAATTATAAATAGAAGATAGAAAAATATAAATATATAATAAAGTGTATTCAATAAATAGTAAACTCAAGAAGCACAGAAAAAACTACAAATAAGCCAGACAAACACACAATTCTCACAAGATGAACTAGCAAGCAAAGCAGATATATCCATATCTAGCTTGATATATCCTAACTATTAGCTGCCAAGTTTCATGCTGATATAAGAGAAAAAAAAAAGAGTTAACCTAGAGTCTGCTGATTAAAGTTCTCTAGTACCCACAAAAGTACGTGGCTAACCTGAACACCTACTTCTCATATACTGTGTATTACAAACTACAGCACTTTCATATTAGTGTTGAATAAAGATTTTATGTAGACAAATAAAGGTAAGAAAAGCAATACAGTAAAAGGCTGTTGACTGATTCAAAGTTCCAGTAGGGAATTTACTGTATTGGAAAGTGGAAAAAGTGGAAAGCAAGTTTACACCTCAAAAGGCTAAACAGTAGTGGGCCAAAAGAGAGTGAAGGGAAAGATTGTAGAAAGTAATAGAAAATGTATTTTGAAGTAAGTTGAGGGGTAAAGTATGATAGGGAGACCGGTGTGGTGAGGATGATTTTCTTGACATACCAGAGAACTTTTTCTATTAACTATCCAAAGCTAAATCCTATTATGTATTCTTTCTTAAAAAACTAGTTTTGAAAATTTTTCTGCTTACAGCAAATTAGTCTTTGCTTTATGGCAAATACTGGCATACAATTTCCAGCAGACTTTACTGAAACTATACTTAACCACTTAAAGTTCAACTGTCATAATAGGTAAACATATAAGTAAGATGTAAACTGAGAGAGAAGCATCTATTCATACCAAAAGTAAGCTATTATACGTTGCAAAATATCCGCAATATAGATCAGACACCTGTTGTATATAACTAGAAAAGTCAAACTGACAATCTAGATGGAGAAAAGTCAAACAGCTACAATCTTCCTGGTCAGGTTAGGGTAAAAGGCAGGATACGATTCAACTTACCATTTTCGCAGATGGTATTTCCTGTGTTCTGCATCTGATCATTTATATAAATAGGGTATTAGATCAATAATAGGTAGAGAGTAGTAGTAGTATAATTCCCAGTTTATCATAAAGTGTAACTCAACAGCCTATACCAACTTAAGTAGCATGCTTTAGTGGCTTGAAAAACAATTAATCTCTATACTAGACAGTCAGCCAACACTACTTGCAATTAGTTTCATTCAACCATATTGAATAGTAGAGGTACTTAATACCTTTAAGCCTATGATATTACCATTAGCTTAATTTTTGGAAGTCATACCTGTCTGTTACAGCTTCTTGATATATCCATAAATCATTCAATTAAAAACATTTTTAAAGTTAGTATATTGTTTTTAAGAATTACAAACTATAGGAAGACCGATTTACTACAAATACAAATTTAGATTGATATTCAGTTAGAGGAGATTAAGGTGGAGAAGGAGCAGCAACTTAGTAAAGGAAGAGTCTTAGTAGAGAGTATGGTCGGGAGAAGGCAGATTGCAATTACTTAGGAAGCTGAAGAGGCCAAAAGAACCTCTTATTAGGAGAGAGCTTAGGTTATCTAAAATTCTTTCCATGTTGTTTATCTTTCAGCCTCTATTAATAAGATTAGAGATTCAGAGTTATCTATTAAGAGGTTAGCAAATAATGTCGTAGTGGATGAGCTTAAGGAATAAAGAATTGAGGAGAATGTGATGGTAATGGCAAAAATATAGAAGATTTTCAAAAAGCTGCTTGTGTTAGTAAAGATGAAAAAATAAATTTTGTATAAAAGTAAATGTCAAGACATACCAAGATTGATATTGCATGATATGTATACTATATCTTTAGTATTTCAAACTTCATTTTTACTATTTTGCAAACAGTTTAATTATTTAAGTTTTTACAGTAGTGTAGTAAAAATATTCTTAAATGCATCAGGAATTAGTAGAGGATTCTGAGTTTAAGGAAAGCTATTATTTAAAATTAAACAGAATTTACCCTGTTCTTTAATAATAATAAATATAAGAATAATACTTCTTTTTATGTAAAGAAAAAGTCTAATTGTATAAATATTAATATAAAAGGTAGAGTTCTCTTCTCATAATTGAAAAGCATTTATCAACTATCAGAGAAGAGACTTTGATAATATTACAAGTTAAAAAGCAAATACTATTTATGAATTCTTTTCATTTCTTCTAAGTTTTCTTCAGTCTCTATAATTATTCTTTTCTTCTTTTAAATATCTTAACCTTAGTTAGTCTAATATTTCTACTAGGTTAGCTATTTTATAGTATAACTATACTTGAATACTTAAGTACTATATATTATAGTAAGTATAACTTTATAGCAAGTTATTGCAAGTGTAATAGTTATTATAAAAAACCTATCACAATAATGGAAATTTATTGAATTTCAACAGATTTTCTAATAAAATCAGGAATGGTTGGTGAGTATAGAAATGTTATTATTATAATATTTGTGAACACTACTTAGTCTATGTACTATAATATGCAGGCCAGTTGAAAATTGTATATTATACCAAGAAATTAAGAAGCAAAATACAATTGAATTTAATCATAGTTTAAAGCGTTACTGAAGGTATCATAGTATAAATCTAATAGTAAATTGATAGTAGTTATTATATTAAGCTTTATTAATATAATAGTAAGTGATTCTAAGAGGATATTTGTATTAATACTGATAAATTTATACTTTGGGAATGGATAAACATTGTATATGATTTTACAACTTTTTACATAATATTATAGAGGTAGAATGAGATTATTTAGTAATATATATAAGGAAAACAATATATATGGCAGAAAATTTATTCTATTAATAAAATTTATATTTTCTCCTTTTTAATATAGATACATATCTTTTCATATGCTATATATTGTAAAACTTAGATAGAAAGTCTTGAAACCTTAGGTTGATTGCAAAAAAGCCAATCTTCAAGTTGTAAAGATATTAGTATTTTATCAAGAATTGATGACATCTGGTTAACAGTTCTAACTGTTTAGAAGTATCTAGAGATACAGAAAAGAATTAATAATTTAATTCTTAAACTATTAGAATACTAAACATATGTGTTAGGTCAAATCCAAAATACTAATATTGCATATTTTTGTATTTGAAAGATTACACTTATTGAAATCAACAACTTGGGCTCTCTAGATCTGCAATCAACTTTCTACCACTTAGAGGATCAGGAGAAGAGGTTCCTCTACCACTTCCAGCAGACAGATTGATTTTACTATTTTTTAACAATATTTTTACAAAACACATTAGTTACTCTATAGTTAATTAGTACACTCTTTACACTTAGTACAATGACTTATATATTTTTGCTAATAGAAGGGACTCATTTCCAGAGCAGGTTTAGGGGCATGTTAGCTATCTATAACCAGATTTGCAGCTCAAGTGATTTTGCATTCATTGAGATATTAAATATTTTTGTAAATGGGACACCATACCTCCAAGGTGTCCCATAACTAGGTAAAATACGTTACCGGTATTCGCAATTTTGTTAGCCTGCCACACGAAACCCCCGTGATTCTGCTAGCGCATTCCAAGGTTCTTTTTCACCCCATTGGTGTCGGAACAAAAGCGGTATAGCCCTGCATGTGGCCACGAAGAACAAGGAAGTCCGACCTACGGTAACTTATGAACCGAGGCTACACAGGAGTGCTTGGCGCAGCAAGGGGCCTCGTGATGCACCTGGGGGCAGATTTCATATTTAAACTACTGGAGATATTCGTGAGATCTGTACTCGTGTTTGGCGATAATTATCTGAAGCACTTCCGTTGTTACATAGCCACCCAACCAGGGGAACAATCCTGTCCGATACTTTGCGCCTGGTGTGAGAAGGCTGTGGAAACCTCGGTTGACCCAAAAGCCTCCGGATTGTTAGTTCCGTGAATTGAGGGGGGGATTTCGTGGACTTGCTATCATTGACAAGCATTTGAGGGTTAGGGTCCTCAGCACTTTATTTCCCAGACAGGCAAAGTATTGGAAATTTCGTGCCACCATCAGTGTTTGAGATACTGGTAGAGGGCCAAACTCTCTTTCGCTATCTACGGCGCGAGATTCCCGATCTCTTACCGGTATGGGCGATGGGTTTCGGCAGTGTTCGACTTGTGTTGATAATCGGACTGTTGGGGGAAGCGTTTTCCTGCATGGCCCTGCTGACTTAATCGACCTCTGCACCTGAAATGTGTGGGGTCGGTCAACGGTTCAAAAAGGGGTGAGGCTTTCACATGCAAGGGATACAAATAGTGCTGTTGTGGAAAACTGTTGGACCTATCATATCAACAATGCAAAATCTTGGGCCCCGCAAATCATCCGTGGTTCTACTTGAGCACAAGCACTCAACACTGTTTAAGACTTCGAAAGAGAGAGCCAGGAGACTGGTTTGGCTTGTTTATTGTACGATGTCATCCCGGTATCGTGGAACTTTGCCAGTCGGTGTGTGGATCGCCTCAAAGCGCCAAACTCTGGGTGTCGGGAGCCTCTTCAGAAGAGGCTTCTGTTTTTGATTCATGCCATGGTTTAGGTTTCTCGCAAATGTAGGGCTCTGAGAGCCTCACACACAAGGGCTTGGTGGGGTCTGGCGAGCAACAGTGCACGAGTACAGTACTGGCACCGGTGGTGTATGATGAAGGTTCCCGTGTCAGGCGCTGAAGGGAGCCGGTGACTTGTGGAGTTGTTGGGGGGGGGGGGTGTTTTGTAAGAGGGCGGCAGATCACTCTAGCCTGATATATATTAGCGCGATCAGAGACCTTTGAAGAGAACACATCGCAACTCTCCACCCACTTCCACCTTAGCCTTGACTTCGCTGTCCTGGCTCGGAGGGGCGTTGATGTTCGGGAGTGACTTTCCCTTCGTCACTCCCGTTGGCTCCGTTGCAGCCTACTCTGTTGACTTTGCTCGCTCTGACCCTCTGCTCGTGCTGCGGACCTAGCGACGTGTTTCACTTTAAAGAAGAAGAGACTTGCAAGTTGCCACTCGGGACAACCATACCTGCCTATCCCTGCCCGGTGAACCTCCACTCTGTCCTGACAGATTTGAGAATCTGCTCCTCAGCCACCTTATCTTAAACCTTCTTCTTCCTCCTCTCACTTGATCACCCTCCTTCTCCTTCTCATCTACTAGTATATCCGTCAATCTTTCCCTACTTTATTTCTTATCTCTTTCTTGAATTCCTTTAATTCACCAGATCCTTCAACAGGATCCTCCGTTTCTCGATCTCCAATTTGCCCTTGGCTAGTGAAGCACGTGTGAGAGAAAAATCTTTGCACACATGGCTTCCAGTGCCTTGGAAGAGCCCAATGGCACTAGCTTAAGGGATCGTTCAAAGGGGGATGAGAGAACCGAAACTTCAACCGTGATAAAAGAGGTGGAGGTAGCCGAAAGCATTGACAACGAGGATGCCTCGAAACCGAGAAAGACTTTTGGTCGGACACCCGGGGGAGAAGGTGGGTTCCCGTTCCCTTTACTGGGAATAAACTTTTTTAACTAATTCCGAATCAATTGCTATAGTTTTCGTTGTCCCCCAGACTCATGACATGGTCTCTACTCTGCTCTCACCTAAACAGCCTAAGAATTTGTCGGACGTTATCATCCTCGTCATTCTCGCCATCCATATCTCTCTTTTGTTTCTCCTTCCGCCATCACTCCAGTCGCCCGTTTTGGGCTGTCTATTTGTCCTTTGGCGAACTTCGTATAATTTCGGCATTGGCTATCTACTTCGCAACCAATCAAATCATAGGCGTTTGGTATGGTGGGCACGAAAATCCGGCATCTTTGATGCGGAGCGGAACCCTCGCATCTGTGCCCTTGTTAAACACGAGATTGAGGCAAAGATATCTGACGAGGTCAAGAGTGGGGATTATGTTTTCGAGGAAGCCCCCATAGAATACAATACCTGGCTAGTGTTCAGGAGGGTAGTTGATCTTGTCCTTATGTGTGATTTTGTGAGCTATGTGCTATTCGCCATATCTTGTGCACATGTACCTGCCGGAGAGGGATGGGGATTAACCGCCGGACGATGGGTTGGTGGAATTGTCTTGTTCATGTTCAATTTATGGGTTAAACTTGATGCTCATAGAGTTGTGAAAGACTACGCTTGGTGTAAGTTTTCATTGTCCTATTCAAGGACGATTTTCAGTAGCTTGGGGTCCTCGATCCATGAAAAATTGTATCTTCCAATTGGGATTTGGCAGTGCTAACAGCCTTTGGTACTGTTGAAAACTAGACTGGGGAGACTTCTTTTTCTTGATTGACCAGAATTTGACCTTCGATGGTGTTTTCGAGATGGCACCTCATCCTATGTACTCTGTTGGGTACGCCGGTTATTACGTACGCCAAAATTTTCATGAGAATTCTGTTGAGGCACGTCAGCTGACTTTGGATGTAGGGGATATCCCTGATAGTAGCATCATATCCGGTCTTGTTTATATCACTGGCTGCCCATGCCGCACAATTCGTATTTCTGTCGATCGTTGAAAACCCACATATTGATAAAACATATAACCCTCCGGCGCCTCGTCGCAGATCAGCGCCGCCCCCTGTGAGGCCTCCCTCCTCAGACGGGAGGGAGTCTTGCGCCTCGAGTTTGGGGGACGATTACACTCAGGTCGTCAAGGAACGCAAACTTCCTGGGAAATTCGATATGTTTTATAATACGCATCTGTGCACTGCTCTCCTTGTTTTCTACCTAGTGGTCGGTGCAGTAGTGATACCGAATACGCCTATGGTGAAGGCGATTTTTTTGCTTCATGCTTTCGGGTGGAGAGTTTGGCATACCCTCGGTATCGGATCGATTCTTGTCGGGCAGAGTCATAGCAAGGCCTGGTTCAGACATTTTTTGAAATTCGGCCAAACAAGGGAGGAGGCCTGGGATCAGTGGAAAGGGCTCTACCATGTGTCTTTAATTATGTGTCACACCTCATTCTTCGCTGCCGGATGGAAGTTCTACAATCACCCAGCTGGGCAAGAAGGGATGGTCCTATTCAGGCATACACTGGGCATCTTACTTCTCGCACTTCAAGTGTGGACCGCCGCTTCGATCCATGAGTCGCTTGGGGAGTTTGGATGGTTTTTTGGTGACTTCTTTTTTGAACAACCGACACCCCATCTTACCTATTCTGGAATTTATAGATACCTTAATAACCCAGAGCGCTTGATTGGTAGCGCAGGAATTTGGGGAATAGTTCTGATCACCTCTTCGCAGGAGATCTTCATGTTGGGTCTGTTCTCTCACGTTTGCTTGTTGCTCTTCATCCAATTCGTAGAGCGACCCCATATGGAGAAACTTTATGGTAGTCAAATTCGCAAGGAGGCCGGTGTGGTTAAGACGATCAAGAAGGCCATGCCTCCACCTGTCGCTGATGGTGTGAGGTCCTTCCAAGGATCGATTGATAAGGCTCTTGCGGACGTTGGTGAATTCATTGAGGAGTTTTTAGAAGCTGCAAAACCCAAGCTTGCACATGGTGTCATGGGTGTCGTTAAGGATACCCAGCTATTTATTTCGCACTACCCTGCTAAGTTGTCGCTCACATTCCTCACGGACGGCCTCGCCAAACACGACGCAAAGAAATACTCGATCACCATTTTGAATGCTGTTAGGGAGACCAACAATGGCGTTGCAACGGGCCTATCGGTACCGTTTGGACAGCCTATCAGAATTGCCTGGACTGCCCCTGTAGACCATTCAAGGTTAGATTGGATCGGACTCTACAGGATTGCTGATAACGCCTCTCGGGAGATTACGAAGATCGCTTCTATGGGCCGCTGGACTGCCCTCTGCAAGGACGAGTACGATACCGACATTGCGGAGAAAGGAATCATAAGCACTGACATCAAGACCTTTTCGCCCGAGAACCCTAACGAGGAAGTCCTGACGGGCGAACTAGAGTTTGGCGGGGACAAGGCCTTCTGGAGCAATGGGGTTTACGAGTTCAGGTACCACCACGACGGAAAGCACAAGGTTATGGCAATCTCATTGCCCTTCGAGGTCGTCATCAATAAGGCAGCACTTGCAGCTGATAAGACCGAAGAAGAGCATTTCATTAATATGCACGAGATGCAGGAGAGTGTTGAGGAGCACTTGTTCCCGGTTGTTGTTAGATGTTTCGATAGTGACCAGGATATAGCACCCAGCGATGTCGTAGATGAATTTGGCGGCCTAGGTGATGGGAAGTATGCCAAGAGGATTGTGTACGCTGTCAAGGAGATGTTTGGAGTTGATTTCGCACCAGAGGTTGTCCAAGCCGATGGAAATGTCAGGCGCCTTGCCTGGAGGATATGCAATGCGAAGAGAGTATTGGCAAGTAGTTCATTTCTTTACTCCCCCCTCATTTTCTCCAAATTTCGCTCCATAAAATCGGCTAACCGGGTAATTGATAGGCTCCCTTCTGCATGAACACCTCTGGCACCCCTTCTCCATCTGCCCCTGAACGCTAACAAGTCATGGATGCCCTCGCTTCTTTCTAGATAAAAACTGGATGATACTTTTTCTTTCTCTTTCTCTTTTCTCTTTTCTATTATTATTTTACTTCAATCCCCGTGTGAGGGAATGCGACTCCATGCGACTGGGCGGTAGTCGGTGTCGGTTGGCGTCAGCAGTTTATGTTTTATTCTTATTCTTCATTTCCTTGTGTACAGATTAATTTCTTTGCAGTCCGGCCTAGTGTGTGCATGTGAGGGGGAGCATCTGGGGGTTGTCATAACGATTAGACACATGGGGGTTGAGTGGAGTTGTGGAGATGCATGTTTTACGAATATTTGATCTTGGTCTTTATCTGGCAGCCTCGCCTGTTAATTGACCACATTTTTTTCTCCCTTCCCGCACCCACCCTTATGGCCATGTTTTACTCGTATGAAGCAGTGAGATTGAACCGCCAATATCTAGTGGCCATAAGACCTCAAATGATTGAACAGTGCGCTAGGTTAGTCTAAAGAAAGTTTCCTTCTCAGGAAGAGGGCGAAAAAAAAAACACAGCATAAGGTGATCTGTTCGGACCCCTCTAAGAAAGTACAAATAGAGAGTAAAAAAATAAACAGATCTTACTGGGGGAGGTATCATAACTCGAACGACGCAGGGCACAGTTAATTCTACAATATGCTATGCTTAACCATCCCATCCCGCCCCATCCCAGCGTCATAAAAAAGGACAATCATAGACACAAATATGGTGGAGAAAATAAATAGGGCGGGAACGGACCAAGCCATCCCACATCACTCACCCCGAATAAACCTCCTAGTATCCTCCCACCGTCCATTAATCGCTCTCCCCGCATCCACAACATTAAAAGCATCCTGCTCACCACCACCACCTTCCTTAGGAACGTATTCCAACAACCGGTTCACAACCCTGACCTCTTCCTCAGTGAGCGCACCCTCGCCATCACCCCTCTCCAACCACCCCTCCAAAAACCCCCGATACATGCCCTCCCACTCCCTACTCAGTACCCCGTCGCAGACAACGACCAAACTCCCTCTTCGCGAGATAACCCTCAACACATCCCGATGTACTATCCAATGTTAGCGTATCCCCCCAAAATCCCCTCTTTAGCATAGCAGAGCAAGAGGGAGGGAGGGAGGGAGGGAGGGAGGGAGGGAACAAACCGATACCCCCCAAGCATTCCTTCGTAATCCCATACCTCCTCTCGAACTCTGGCGCCCGTTCTTCTCGTAGTGCATCCACGTCACCTTCAACGTCCCCGCCAAAAAATTCGTCCGTGAGCACCGGTGTTGTTGGGAATGTGTGCCGGATCCAAGCGTTCTCGAGCGACAGCGATTCCAGCCGTAGGAGGAGCTTGTGCGTGCGCCTCTGCGCGAGGGTGTTCTTACGCGATTCGCTTAGGAGGGTTGTTAGTGTGTTTGTTAGCGAGTTTAACTTTTGGAGGAGGTGAGGGGTTGTTGGTGTTGTGGATGCGTCGGTCATTTTTTGTTGTCGATCTTTTTTTTTGATTTTTGATGGTGGGGGAGGGAGGGAGGGGGGGGCAGCTCGAGTTCGGAGCTTCTGAGAGCTTTGGCGGGGTTTTTGGAGGTGGGCGGGAGGTGGGAGATGGGACCTAGCTAGTAAGGGAGGGTAACTTGACTTTGGACAACTGTGTGGGGAGGGTTTGGATTCGGTGTCTGCTTGTGATTGATGGAATTGATGAGAGGTGCTGGGGGGTATTTACAAAGTGCAAAAAGGGGGGAAGGAAAAAGGTAAGATATGCGAAAAAAAAAGAAAAAAGAAAGATAGCCCGTCACAGTCAAGAGTAAAGTATTCATCCGAAAGAAAGAGGGAAAAGAGTGCTCTGCTACCCAAGCAAAGAAAGACATCATTTTTATCTCTAAAAAATGAGATCCTCATCCTCCTTGTCTCCCAAGATATCCGGAGCGCCCTCGCGTTCTTCGCGAGTCTTATCAGTTGCAGTAATCCCTGCTTCCGCCATCTTAGCACGATGTTCCTTGTCTGCCTCCTCAGCATCACGATGCTTTTTCCCCTGCACTTTCTTGAGCCTGTAAAATTCCTCGCGGTCCAGTTCATCGAGTTCGCTGTTAATGTACTTGATCGTATTCTCCGTGCGGGGGATGATAACGTGCTCGATAGCGTTAACACGGCGGTTAACGACTTTGATAACGTCGTCGAGGATTACGAATGCCGTCTATTTTCCCCATCATAGCCATGCGGTTAGCCATACATCCATCCTTTTCCCCCTCATATTTAAGGCGAAAAAGGAAAACATACCTGCAAACTCGCCAATTCAACCAATGTCTCCACCGCCTTCCCGTAAACCTCCCTGCACTGCTGCACCTGCTGCCCACCCCTGCCCAGCCCCGTGAGACCAAAATCAGAGTTCCCCTCCGCGATGTAGCTCTCGAATGCGGGCAGCAGTACACCGGACACGTTCTCCTGCTTGGTCCTCACGCGGAACCTAGCCGTCTTGACGCTCTCCTGCACTTGGTAGTTGAGGTTGGAGCCGCCGCCCGTAGCGTACGTGACCTCCGCGAGGGAGAAGGCAGCGATCGACATCACGCGGCCCATCTTTCGCTTGGCTTCATCGATGCGGTGGGTTATCTCGCGGAAACGTTTGGTTAAAGCCTCGGATTTTCGCTTTAGCAGACTGTGGCCTTTGTTTGATTTTGTTTGGACATTCCTGTTAGATTTGGTCCTGCGCTTGTGGAAGGGGATGGGGGTGGGGGATGGGCGATGAACCTGTTTCGGCGCCTTTGAGCTTGGATTTCATTAAGCCCAAAGACTGGCGGGTTGCGAAGACTGCTTCGCGGTTCTAACGATTGGCTGGATTAGATATAATTTTACAGTGATGGGCGGGAAGGAAACTCACACCGGCTCCCGACATGTTGAGTACGTTCCTAACGGTAGTGGTTGCGGTGCGGTGGTGATAGGGATGGCTCTCGGTGGGGTTGCAGAGGTGTGGAGGTTGGAACTGCAGCTTCGGGAGTCTCCATCGATATTGTCTCCCCGCTATCGGGTCTAGTGAAGACCTGGGATGCTTAGTGACTCGGTTTACGCCAACAGGCGTAGTATGTGGAACAGCGTTCCACGAATCACGATTTGTGAAGGAAGGAAGCTCATTACAGCTCACACTGAACTCTATCTAATGAAACTACGCTCCTACCTAAATTTATAAAATCCACGCCGATAGAAGGATACTGTAGCAAGGTTTTGGCGATGACATAGATATGGTAGAAGGAGCCTTGGAGGGTTGGTATGTAAATACCCTTTGCAATTTTTCGACGGGCTCTGGTCCCTGAGCCAGAGGCTCCACGATTTAGAGCTGGTGCGTTAGTGGTTTGAAACCTCATTCTCCGAAAAGCCGCTCATGGATACATATAAGTGGGGAAGACAATGTTATAGAAAATAGTGTTGGCATTTTTACTGCAGTATCAGCAGCACCCCCACACAGCACACTAGTGTCAGTGGAGACCTCAGAGACAGTGCGTTCCACCGAAAAATCAAACCGTATTTAGGAGCGATAATGCTTTTCGTAAGCTATGGTCTTTCCCTTAACTCCTATTCAGCCAGAATTACACCAAAGAATAATACGCAGCGAAGTAATTTGGGTTGGTCTGGCAAGTCAGTCTATCAGAACTTAAGTTAGTAAAGTTCAGGGGTACGTATCATATCATACCAAAAATGTTCTCGGCTCCACGGAAACTCTAGGGGGTAAAAGGAAAGACAGTCTGAGGCCAATACCCCCAGCCCCCGACAAGTGTGCCGGACAACATTATCAAGTGAACTATTGAGAGGGCCTGCCGAGGGATCGCTTGAGAATGTGGAAGCTAGAAAGGTTATGGTAAGAAAGAAACTCTGAGGCAGAAAGGAAAACTTACTGGATGTTTATGTGCAAGACAACCCCAGCACGCCTATTGTTTAAAAAATGTGCTCGGGGCATAGTCTGATTGAAACTCATGCTTCTCACGAAATGTTTTTTTGCAACACATTTTCCTCCTTAGTATTTACTGAGATATGTTAATCAGGATCTGGCGTTAGACAGTGAGGTCCGTGATTGATGATTGACACCGATGGAGCTGTGTCTTGATAACACATTGGCTAGATGGGGCTGGAAAATAGATAACAAGCGGAGTGAACAGATACCACCAGGGCCCTCTTGTAAATGGAAATGAGAATATAGGAGGGAAAAGAGGGGGAAATAATGGGAGAAGAGGGAAGGGGGGGGGTATAGGAAATGAATCTAGGGGGAAGATTTTGGAACGCGCCTTTGTGGGGAATTTATATAAGACCACCACTACCGTCAGTTGGGGGCCACTTGAGTTCCCTACACACCCTGCCAATGTCTTATTCTAGAAATCTAAAATTCTATAGATCACGGGAGTCATACGGGATAGTATTCCTGTAAGCCTTGACTTGTAGACGCAAGCGTGATTAAATATCACTCAAATATCCTAATCTGGTTTACTTTACATACGGGTACAGTTGTCACTTCTGTTAGAAACGATCCGCGAGCGGGGCGGCTGACGGGACAGAGCGTTTGCACAACCGCTAATGGGTATGGAAAGTGATAGGAGTAGCTTTAACGAAGGTGAGAGCAAGAGAGATAAGAGAGGCGAAGTGAGAGTTGTGGGAAGGCCGGTTTGATTGATTTGGCCTACCGGAAGAAAAGACTTGTGTGCCGGAGGAGAGAGAGGAGTTTGGAAAAGATGCAAGAGACCCGCTGCCAATGACAACCAAGACAGCTTCCCGACTAAGCATCTCAACTCCGGCGTACAACTCATAATCCAACAACTTTTATCATACCATACTAGAAGTGCACCGGACCGTTATTAGTCCCCTGGGCCCTAGCACACTTTAAGCTAGTCGGGCATTGCTCGTGCCCTAATTCAACGACGTTTGTGCCCATGGCCCATATTTCATGACCCCAAGATCTGAACAAAAATTCTTGAACTTTGCCGGCATGCAAATAGATGCCGTGTTTGCCAGCGCCGCCCAACCACGAGCATAGAATATAGTGTAAATTTATTTTCACGGTTCCCTCAGGGGCGAAGGCCTGGATATGCGGGCTTCTATCAGGAGGGATCTCTGTATATAGCGATCAGGCTCTAAGGGGCAAGGGTCCATACCGCCCCTTCCGGGTAGGCAATTGACCTTCCTGGGTCACGCTAGATAATCAAAACTAGGTTTCACTGATCACCCCCTGCTGCCTCATGCAAACACCACCAGTCAGGATCTGTCCGGGCAGCCTGGAAGGGTGCCCATCATACCCCTCATGCCTGCTTCGTCTAGAAATGCTGCCTTTTGTGGGTTTTCCTAAAACTTGGTGAAAGGTGATCCCCTGCCGGTCTGACACAAGAAACTAAACAGCCTCCAAGGAATAAGAAACATCTGGTTGGAGGGCAAATTCTGATTCCAGGAGTCTCTTTACGGCCTCAAACTACTGGTGCTGGACATCTATTGAAAAACAGTTCAATTGTCAAGCCGTATACCGGAAACCTGCGCGCACGAGAGATACTTAGGAACTTCATTCAATCTCAGAGGGCCAGGAAGGCCTACTATTTATACAGTGAAACAGCAACATATATCCGCAGTAGGAAAGAAAATAAAGAACCAATTTGGGGGACAAGAGAAAAACAAGTGAGAACAGAATTACATAACCAGTTGACAGATTGGGCGGTAACATGAGGGGAAAAGCCAAATACAGTAAGTCCAGCTTGGAAAGTAGAAGGCTGAACCAAGGTCTAATGACCGACTTTGCCGTACTCTAATGCGTAGCCAGTGCATATCCGAAAGCATAATTCCAACACATCTAACCAAGGACTTTCGAGTGAGAGGACTTGATGAAGTTGGCTTGGCGGTATTGTACTTAATAACACAAAGGCCTCCGAGATCTATCATCTCCTCCGAAGCATCATGCTCGTACTATACATCCAGGAAATTTCGTACTCTACTGCCGCCGCAGGAAGGATATGACGGTCATCCTCAGTTTTCACAAGGGCGAGACTATCGCCGGTCTCTACGACATTGGGGGATGTTGATCAAGAGAGCTGGCCATCATTGCTACTCCCCCCACAGATTTCTTCACTAGCTCTGCTCAATTGGAGCGTTCTTTCTTTCTTTCTCTCTACCTTCGGCGTGCCAGTGTTAGGGTTCATCCCTCCAGGAGAAGGTCCGGTTGTTGTTAGTGGTGGGTAGGGTGGAGCGGAGGGCCTAGAGAATTGCCGGAGTTTGGGTGGCTCCCTGATGGCTGCTTTGGCTGTCGTCATTGTCTTGAAGTGCGGTGGGTGTCCCCTGGCTGCCATTGGCCTCACGGGGGCGGCTTTGAGGTGGCGATGGAATATATGGACCATGGTGGAACAACGCCTAACCCAACACCTCGAAGGCGCCACCCCCGAAACTCGATGACTTTCCACCATAACAGGTATAGTCCCTAGCTCTAGCATCCATAGATAGAGGGAAAGAGGGAGAACGGTATGCAAAATTCCAAAGAAACCCATCTTGTAGCAAATAGTGCGAGGGTGGGACATGCTGGGGTAAAATTGTGTCTAAGATCAACACCAATCCTTCCAAACCACAATGAGTGAGGTCGTACGGTCGCCACAGTCTAGGTCGCATAAATACCGCCACTTTTACCCTTATCAATTTGTCATTGTTAGTAAATCAACTGGAGTCCTTCCCCTCGCTATTAATTCTTCCTCTTTTGTTGTTATAGCTCCCCTACTCATACAATCTCACTCGTACTTTATCTAGTCTCTCCTAGCTTTGCAAGTTCCATTTTCCCATGGTCAGGACCCGAGACCCTGTTTCCTCAGCTGGTGTTGGTATAAAGATTTTCCAGACAAAATGTATGCATTGAGAAGCCATTCACCCGGTAACAGTGCGGGAGTGTTATTATCGCAGCCCTTGAACCATTCCGGTTTAAGTGCTTTAGTTGCGATGGCTTCAAAAATATATGCACTGTATGTATATCAGTCTCCCTACCATAACTTATGTGTTATGCCAGGTCCTACAAATGTACTCCATATGGTCTTCTCTGAGCATCTGTGGCCCCTCGATCACGGACCTACCCGTTCAGTAAAGCACCCGCCACGAAGGATGCTACTGAGTGACATAAAAAGTCCGCTCTCCACGCTTAAGTCTATACAGGGGTGGGCTGGTAGGTATCCGTTGAGCACGACAACGTACTATCCATTCAGCCATCTCATTTATGGTGGCCAGTCCGTATTGTAGGTATGATATGATTTTTACGTTATCGACGATGGCCTCGGAAGTCCGGGTGCTGTCGTGCGCTGGTTTTCCTCCAACTAAATAAGAGTCTATACGCGGATTATCTATCATTCAGGGGAAGGAGGAAGGAAGAAAAAGACTGTACAAGATAGAAAAGGAAAGAAAAAGAAATGCGCAGGCAAGAATTCACAGGCGGGGAAAAGTTAAATGATAGGATGGAAACTGCAAGCTTAAACCGGACCTTCTCACAGCAACAAAATCCCTCCAGTCACAGACCAAGCTCTACTATATATTGTAAACAGAAACTCATAAATCCTCACTCGACAATAAAAGCGAATCACAGGCGGGGTTCAGGAGGATATGGTGTACACGTGCATTCCCATCTCACGGGATTTCCTTGGTCGACAAAGGGTGATGTCCAAGGACAATCGCTATGGGAGACGTACTCCAAAAGGAGAGGGGGGCGGCCATTTCCATGAGGTAGTGCCTGGAATTGTGCTGGGGATTGTCGCTTTGCGAGAGCGTAGAAGCGCTGCCACCATCTCATGGCCACGCTCGGTAGCGATCGAGAGCGGTGTTTCGCCGTCTTGATCTGGCTTGTCGGGATTGACCCCTTTCCGTTCGAGTAGTATTTTCACCACTCCCTCATGTCCTCCCCCAGCGGCATACGAGAGGGGTGTCGAGCCGTCATTATCTGGCTTGTCGGGACTGACCTCTTCCCGTTCGAGTAGAATTATCACCACTTCCTCATGTCCATTATGAGCAGCCCATGCAAGTGGCGTGCAGCCAGAAAAATCTCCTCCGCCGAGATCATAACATCCCATCTCTATCATACTAGCAACAACTTCAACAATTCCGAAGAACGATGCGCAGTGTAGCCCGCTGAACGGAGAGTAAGTACTAAAGTCTTCAACAAGATATAAATCATCTACTATTTGCGCTAAAAGCAATTCGGTCGATATCTGACAGTAATGCCCGTTTAATAGCTCCAGGGCAAGTGAGTTCCCGTAGCCGGAGAGCTCCCTTTTCGCATGGACTCCCCAGTACACAGAGCAATATTCCAGAAAAGGCATGTTCTGGGTATCAGGAGAAGGGCTGGTCGGAAGGGCTTTCACCTGTTGTGAACTCAGATAGGTCAAACAGATTTCCGCCATTGCCGAGTGCGGTCTACTGAATATATCGGGATGGGCGGAAAGATACTCCTGGAGCGTAAAGTGGATCAATCGCACAGTTGATGCCTCCTTATCTACAGCGATAAGCCCTTGACAGCAGCTAACCAATGCCGACATCGAAGGGATGTTGCCAATATTGAAGTCAGTGGAGCCTAGTTCGACTGCAAGGGCGTGGCAGAGCTCATCCACCCTCAATGGCCGTTCTGCATGATTGATCCACATCAATGCCGCCATCCCGAGCCTCGATTTATCTCCATCTTGTGCCATTATCCGCGCAATCGTCGCACCATAAACATCTCCCAACTTAGACCCACCCGTCATTTTACTTAGCTTTTCCCGTCTCCGATAGATTGTTGATTCATGCAAGATGGCCTCGATATTTAAGGAAACTAGTAGAAACCTAGATATTTATTAGCGGAGATGTGGGGTGGGACTCCAAGTATCATTGCCCTACGTACATTTCGGAAACACTCTCGGGAATCTTCTCCAGAATATTTGCTGTCAGACTCTCATCCATGGCATCCGGAGTTTCATCCTCGCCCAGCCTTACACGAATGTATCTGATAACATCCTCTTTGTTAGGACATAAAGATACACTTATCACTTTTCCGCCAAGGCGCTTTTCCATCTCGGCCTGAATATGGGGCCTCCCTGTGATGAATATTCGTGTGCCCGGGGACTTCTCCAAGATCTGCTTCAGTGAATCAAGGATCTTGACTCGATGGACTGCCGCACATTCGTCCAAAGCGTCTATGCACACGAACGTACGCTGTGAGGATGTGATGCTCTGTAGCATCTTCACAATATCAAGAAGTTGCGGTCCCCGTCCACCGATGGCCTTTTTCCCCTCTTCAAAAGCCCGTGATATATCCTTTGGGATCGTTTCTATTCCGCTAACTATCTGCTTCAACAAGGAACCTAGCATGGCTGTGGCAGACTGAGCCTTCCGCGCAGCAAAGTCGAAGTAAAAGCACGTAACAGTGGTGTTTTGTCCTCTAGCTTGGTCGCAGAGCCTATCCACCACCAGCGAACTAAAATCGCGACATGTTAGCACTAACTCTCTTCCGTCCCTCCCCAAGAATAATCTTTATTACCTGATGAATGTTTTCCCTGCCCCCGGATCTCCATAGCCAAACAAGACAGCCTTATCATCTTCACCTTCCCCACTCCCGTCATGCCAGCTTCTGAATTCTTCGGTTTGAATGAGCCATTCCCCAATGTTGTCGACGCGGCGCTCTTGGATATCCCGATGCCGTAACCTAGGCTCGAGGGGCGATAGCCAGGTTAGGAGTTGAGACCGATCATCGGTAACAGTATAATTGTGCGACACATTGAAAGAGTTCGTGTTAAAGGAGTTAGCGTGATATTGAGACATTTCCGCTATTGTGGAGGAGTTATTGAATAGTCTATGCTCGGTGAAAGAATTTCTGGAAGCTGAACAAAGCGGGGGCCTTCAGCCTCTTTGATAGACGCGGGGCTCCCACTCAAGCCACCCAAATGTGGCGAACCAATCTCATGTTGATGCCTGCCTTGATGTTTTTGCCCCCCACTTGACTCGATAAGAAGGAGTATGGACATAGACTACCGGTACTTGTGCTAAAGTCCGAGTCGCATAACCTTGTACTAATAGTAGAGATTAAGTAGCTCACTAGTACAGTATTTCAGCCAGTTCTTTTCAATCTCACAGCCACCACTCCTTCTCAAATAAGGACTCCTTCCTTTTTTCCCTCCCTCCCGCTAGAGAAAGAATCTCTCCCTGTCCTCCCTAGTCATGGATGGTGCAGCCGGTAGTTCTACGATGTAAGCTATCTTACACCGTACTAAAATAAGCGGGGGTTCGACTAAGCCAATGTTCTAACCACTCTACCAGCTGGGGGTTTCACGCAATCCTAAACGATGGGAGAGATAGCTATCATGCCTGTTGATCGATTTCTTCCCCAAGTTGTCGCGCTGGTTCTGTAAGTGGCAGTAGCTCTCGCGAGCACTATATGGTAGCTGGATCACGAAGTATGTAGTCAATGGCTATTAAGATATGTCCTACCTCCTGCGTTGTCTATAACTTAATCCAGAGGTGTCTTTCTATTGGTCAAGCTATGTTTTGGTAATTCGCCTACTCCTCCTTTTGCTGAATTTAGATCTCTTGAACCACTAATTGGGTATGGGAGGTGATTGGAGTAGCTTTACAGCAGGTGAGGCCAAGAGAGATAAGAAAGACGAAATAAGAGTTGTGGTATTATAAGACCGGTTTTATTAATTTGGCCCACTGGAAGAAAAGGCCTGCAAAGACGGAAGAGACCCGCTACCAATGACAACCAAGACAGCTTCATGACTAAGCATTCCAACCCAGCGCACAACCCATAATCTGACAACCTCTATCACACTAAAAGTGCACCGGACATTTATTAGACCCCTAGTACTCGAGTACTCAGATACCAGGGATAGTCCGCGAACACCAGGACTGACAAATCCAAGGACGATATTGGGAATAGTGCACGCACTAGTGAACATGTGTTGAAAACCAGAAGAATTCCTCGAACGCTTCCTGCTTTGCTATTGGTTGAGCGATCTATTCACAGGTTTCTATTCGATACTTGCCACTTTAGTTTATGGTGAGAATAAACCCTGTCGTTCGCGGACCAACCCTGACACCCGAGTTATTTCCACGGTTCCCCCAGGTGCGAAGACCTGGAGATGTGGGCTCTATCAGGAGGAATCTCTGTATCTAGTTATCCGGCCGTAAGGGTCAATGGTTGAGACCGCTCTGTCTGGGAGACTATGGACCCTCAGGGGGCCACGCTAGATAACCAAAACTAGGTTTTACTGATCACCTCCCACTCCCTCATATAAAGCCCACCAATGAGCATCTGTCCGGGGAGCCTGGAAGGGTACCTATCATATCCCTCATGTTAGCCTCACACAAGAAACTACACAACCTCCAAGGCATAAGGAACGTCTGGTTGGAGGGCAAATTCTGACTCCAGGAGTCTCTTTACGACCTCAAACTACCGGTAATAGACATCTAACGACGGACTTTCGAGTGAGAGGGCGTGATGAGACTAGTTTGGTGGTATTGTACTTAATACCACCAGGGCTTCTGAGATCTATCATCTCCTCCGAAGCACTCGTATCATACATCTAGGAAAGTTCGTACTCCTACTGCTACAGGAAGGATATGACGGTCATCCTTAGTTTTCACCAGGGCGAGACTATCGCCGGTCTCTACGGCATTGGGGGATGTTGATCTAGAGAGCTGGCCATCATCGCTACTCCCCCCAGAGATTTCTTCACTAGTTCTATCCATTTGGAGCGCTGTTTCTTTTTCTTTCTACCTTCGGTGTGCTATTGTTAGGGTGGCTTCCCAGATGGCTACTTTGGGTGTCGCCGTGGCATGAAGTGAGGTGGATGTTCCCTGCCTGCAATTGGCCTTATGGGGAAGACTTTGGGGTGGCGATGGAATATATGGATAATGGTAGAATAACGCCTAAACCCACACCTCGAAGGCCCCACCCCCGAAACCCGATAAGGGCCTGCCATAACAGGTATAGTCCCCGGCTTTAGAATTCCTGGATAGAGGAAAGGACGGGGTATGGTATCCAAATTCCAAAGTCACCAAAGTTTCGCAGAAGTAAATAGTGCGAGAGTGAAACAACATTCTAAGCTCAAATTGTGTCTAAGCTCAACACCAATCCTTTTCATCCACAATAAGTGACGTTGCACGGTCGCCACAGTCTAGATAGCATAAATATCGCCTCTTTTACCCTTATCAATTTGTCATTGTTAGTGAATCAACTGGAGTCCTTCCCTTCGCTATTAATTCCTCCTCTTTTGTTGTTATAGCTCCCCTACTCATACAATCTCACTCGCACCCTCCCCCCCTATCCTTGTTTGTTAACTCCATTTATTTGCCCATGGTCGGAACCCCGAGGTCCCCCGTTTTATGGCGTTGGCCTAAGCATTTCCCCGCCAAAACGCATACATCGAGAAGTCATTCACCCGGTAACGGTGCCGTAATGTTATTATCACGGTCCTTGAATCATTCAGGCTGAAATCCCCCCCCGCTGAGATGGCCTCAACAATGCACAGCACCCTGAAAAAACTCATCGCTGGTGGCCCTTTTTACACCAAAAATGACGATTTCCAGAGCACTAGAACTCCACCACCTACAGTGCCAGCTGATTAATACTTGGTGAAACAGTCACCTTGTCGACTCTAAACAAACAATTTTAGTATTGGAGTGAATAGTGTAATATTGGGTGAACTGTGGTGAAGTGAAATTGGCAATTTTGAGAACATGTATCCTTTTCTATGGGCACTCATACAAATTCTTGGCCCTTATCTCTTGAATCTAAACGATTTGCCCCAGTTAACAGGCACCAGCCAGAGAACAAAGAAATACTTGATGAAAATGCGAATTTGATTATCGCTAGGTCCCTGGCTAACTATTGATATGTTTTTCATTTTAATTAATTGAGAAGTGGGGGTAAAGATAGAGATTTCCGATACCCCCGACTTTCATCGATTTTGCTGTGTTTTCGGCGGTACTTGGGGCCACCATCGATGACTTTTGTCCTGTTTCTATATGTACAGTACAGTATATTTTTTCCATAATATAATATGGGTTACACCAATTCCTACAATATATTCTATATGGTCTCCTCCGGGCATCTATGTCCCTCGGCCGAGGATCTACCTTTACAGTACTTGCTACGAGGGAAACTACTAAGTGACATAAAGGTTCTACGAAACGGTAGGCTGGTAGATATCCACTAAGAACAACAACATACTGTTCGTTCTACAATCTCATTTATGATAGTGGCCAGTCCCTATCGCAGGCATAATATCGTTTTTTGTACTATCGACGGTAGTCTCAAAAATCCAGGTGCTATCGGACACCAGATTTCCTCTATCTAAGTCAGACTCTGTACACATTATATATCATTTAGAGGAGGAAAAGGAAGAAGGGAGTTGTATAAGATAAAAAAGAAAAAAGGGGAAGAAGGAAAAAAAGCGCAGGCAAGAATTTACAGGCAGGGAAAAGTAAAGTAATGCGATGAAAACTGCAAGCTTAGACTGGAGCTTCTCACAGCAATAAAATTATTACCCCGTGCTGCGAACCAAGCCCTACTATACATTGTAAACAGAAACTCACAAATCCTCGCTCGACAATAAAAGCGAATCCCAGGGGAGGGGGGGTTCAGGAGGGTATGATGTATATGTGCCTTCCCATCTCACGGGATTTCCTTCGTCTATAAAGGCGATGTCTAAGGACAGTCGCAATGGGAGACATACCCTGAAAGGAGAGGGCGGCAGCTATTCCCACGAGGCGGTGCTTTAAATCGTACTAGGGATTACCGCTTTGCGAGAGCGTAGCAGCGCTGCCACCCTCTCATGGCGAAACATAGTAGCAAGCGAGAGCGGTGTCTGGCCGAAATTATCTGGCTGATCGGGATTGACCTCTTCCCGTTCGAGTAGTATTTTCACCACTCCCTCATGTCTTTCCGAAGCGGCATACGAGAGGGGTGCCTTGCCGATATTATCGGGCTTGTCGGGATTGACCTCTTCCCGTTCGAGTAGTATTTTTACCACTCCTTCATGTCCTTTCGAAGCGGCATACGAGAGCGGTGTCTTGCCACTATTATCGGGTTTGTCGGGGTTGGCCTCTTCCCGTTCGAGTAGTATTTTCACCACCCCCTCATGTCCTCTTGAAGCGGCATACGAGAGCGGTGTCCGGCCCCAATCATCTGGCTTGTCGGAGTTGACCTCTTCCCAGCCGAGTAGGATTTTCACCACTCTCTCACATCCTCTAATAGCGGCATACGTGAGCGGCGTCCAGCCTTCATAATCTAGATTGTTCGGGTTGACCTCTTCCCGTTCGAGTAGTATTTTCACCACTCCCTCATGTCCTTTCGAAGCGGCATACGAAAGCGGTGTCCGGCCCGAACAATTTGGCTTGTCGGGATTGACCTCTTCCCGTTCGAGTAGTATTTTCACCACTCCCTCATGTCCTTCCGAAGCGGCATACGAGAGCGGTGTCTGGCCGTATTTATCGGGCTTGTCGGGATTGACCTCTTCCCATCCGAGTAGAATTTTCACCACTTTCTCATGTCCATTATGAGCAGCCCATGCAAGTGGCGTGCAGCCAGAAGAATCCCCTCCGTCGATATCATAACATCCCATCTCTACCAGGGTGGTTACAACTTCAATAATTCCGAAGAATGACGCACAATGCAGTCCACTGAACGGAAAGCAAGTACCAAAGTCCTCAAGGTCCACATACTCTACTTGCGCGAGAAGAAATTGGGTCGATATCTGACCATAATCCCCCTTTAATAGCTCCAGGGCAAGTGATCTCACGCAATCAGAGAGCTCCCGTTTCGCGTGGACTCCCCAGTACACAGAGCAATATTCCAGAAAGGGTGTATTCTGGGTATCATGAGAAGGGCTGGTCGAAAGGGCTTTCACCTGTTGTGAACTCAGATAGGTCAAACAGATTTCCGCCATTGTTGAGTGAGGTCTACTGAATATATCGGGATGGGCGGAAAGATACTCCTGGAGCGTAAAGTGGATCAATCGCACAGTTGATGCCTCCTTACCTACAGCGACAAGCCCCCGACAGCAGCTAACCAATGTCGACATCGAAGGGATGTTGCCGATATTGAAGTCAGTGGAGCCTAGCTCGACTGCGAGGGCGTGGCAAAGCTCACCCGCTCTCAATGGCCGTTCCGCATGACTGATCCACATCAACGTCGCCATCCCGAGTCTCGATTTATCCCCATCTTGCGCCTTTATCCGTGCGACAGTCGCACCATAAACATCTCCCAACCCCGACCCATCCGTCATTTTACTTAGCTTTTCCTGCCTCCGATAGATTGTTGATTCATGTAAGATTGCCTCAATATTTAAGGAAACCAGCAGAAACCTAGATATGTATTAGCGGATGATGTGGGGTGGGACTCCAAGTATCATTGGCCTGCGTACATTTCAGATACACTCTCGGGAATCTTCTCCAGGATATCTGCTATCAGACTCTCATTCATGGCATCCGGAGTTTCATCCTCGCCCAGCCTTACACGAAGGTATCCGATAATATCCTCTTTGTTTGGGCATAGAGATACACTTATCACTTTTCCGCCAAGATGCTTCTCCATCTCGGCCCGGATATGGGGCCGCCCAGTGATGAATATCCGTGTGCCCGGGGACTTCTCGAGAATTTGTTTTAGTGAATCAAGGATCTTGACTCGATGCACAGCCGCGCATTCGTCCAAAGCGTCTATACTTACAAATGTGCGCTGTGAGGATGTGACGGTCTGTAGTATCTTTACAATATCAAGAAGTTGCGGTCCCCGTCCACCAATTGCCCTTTTCCCCTCTTCAAAGACCCGTGATATATCCTCGGGAATCGCTCCCATTCCGCTAACTATCTGTTTCAACAAGGAACCCAGCATGGCTGTGGCAGATTGCTCCTTCCGCGCCGCAAAGTCGAAGTAAAAGCACGTAACAGTGGTGTTTTGTCCTCTGGCCTGATCGCAGAGCCTGTCCACTACCAGCGAACTAAAATCGCGGCATGTTAGCACTAACTCTCTTTTGTCCCTCCCCAAGAATAATATTTATTACCTGATGAATGTCTTCCCGGCCCCTGGATCTCCATAGCCAAACAAGACTGCCTTATCACCTTCACCTTCCCCACTCCCGTCATGCCAGCTTCTGAATTCTTCGGTTTGAATGAGCCACTCCCCAATGTTGTCAACGCGGTGCTCTTGGATATCCCGATGCCGTAACCTAGGCTCGAGCGATAGCCAGGTTAGGAGTTGAGACCGATCATCGGTAACAGTATAATTGTGCGACACATTGAAAGAGTTCGTGTTAAAGGAGTTAGCGTGATATTGAGACATTTCCGCTATCGTGGAGGTGTTATTGAATATGCTTGGTTAGACTAAAGAATTTCTGTATCATACAAGTGGCAGGGATAAAGTTTCGTACAAAGCAGGGTTTATTTTGCGGGTTAACCTAAATTAACTGTTCGGTAACTTTCTAGGGGGTACTGTAAAGCCGAACAAAAGCGGGGGTCTTCAGCCTCTTTTATAGACGCGGGGCTCCCACTCAAGCCACCCAAATGTGGCGAACCAATTTCACGTTGATGCTTGCCTTTATGTTTCTGCCCCCCACTAGACTATGATAAGAAGAAATATAAACATAGACTACTAAAGTCCGGGCCGCATCATCTTGTACTAGTCATAGGAACCAAGCAGTCCCATAGTATTTCAGCCAGCTCCTTTCAATTCCACAACCGCGACCCCTTCTCAAGCGCGAGTTGGTGGTATGGTAACCCCACTAGTGCAATAGCACGATGTATTAGGAGCAGAGAGGAGCGCACATGTGATGGAGGAACACCAAAGTGTGGACGAGTGAACGTTCTGGGGCATGAGCGGGTATAAGATTACGCATGTAGAATTTTCACAACTTAAGGTGAACCGTAACTATCATAGCAACCTTCATACAGAGTGCACACCACAACACCCTTCTCCTATCAGATACGCCCACACGATCGTGCCATCACCTCCGCCACGGGTTCCTGCCCTCCCTCCCCCCTCCAGCGCTAGATCCCTCCTGTCCTTCTTGGCGACAGATGGTGCACCCAGTAATCCTGTGATGTAGGTCACCTCATACGGCACTAATGTAAGCTGAAATTCGGTTAAGCCAATTTTCTAACAACCTTACCAGCTGGGGTTTTCACGCCATCTTAGGCAAGGGGAGAGATTCTCATCATACTTGTTAGTTAATCTATTGTTTTAGTTATTACGTTGATTCTGTAAGTGGGAGCAGCTCTCTCGAGCATCATTATGTTATGGCAGTTAGATCACGAAGTATGTGATTGAGGGCTGCTAGGAGATATCTTTACCCTTTGGTTTTCTATCACTTAAGTTGGAGATATTAATTAGTTGGATAGGTTATGTTTAGACGGTATAGTCTATTCTTCCACCTCTTAGTGGATTTACACCATTTGAAATATTCTAATGGGAGGACATCCATTTCACTTCCCACACCCGTCATACTATATAATGATATTATTATAGCAATAATATTATGAAATGCTCTCTTCCTTCTTCCTCCTCAATGTCGTATCTGGTGAGGGGACGGGGGGGTGGAGGGTGGGAGGGGGATATTTATACTCCCTGAGCGGCCAAATTTTGGGAAGGGATTTGTCCCTTGCAGAGCAGACTCCCTCCCACTTGCCACGGCCGAGAGGTATCTTACGATATTATAGGTTGTGTTGGATTGCCTATAGGGCATGCGGTTAGAGGGTTGTGCGGATATGCATTATACGGATATGCAGCTAGGAGACGGGTTGGTTTAGGGCAGGTGGTTTCTTGTTCTTCCGGCGGTTAGGTATTTTCCCACAGGTTGTTGTTTTTACATCCTATGCCGCTAGGCATAGGATATTTCCTTTA